>Ga0123352_10021808_pt1 | contig 10208 bp, 9 predicted proteins | sample TergutLab28metaG_FD_89700 | JGI IMG/M metagenome (GOLD analysis project Ga0123352, IMG submission 89700) | Labiotermes labralis P1 segment gut microbial communities from Petit-Saut dam, French Guiana - Lab288 P1 | ecosystem: Host-associated > Arthropoda: Insects > Digestive system > Gut ...
CCCCCAAAAGAAAACATTTTCCAGATGATGAATTTTGGAAATTTTCATATCATATAGGCAGGTAAATGACAACAACCATCTTCAGGACATTCAAAATAGCAAGGTGCTAAATATGCCTCTCAGCATCATGGCACCCATCGATCTGTCCGTATGCAACAATCTGAGAAACACTGAACAGATTTATACAAAGTCTGATATTACCAGAATCTATGAACACAACATAAACTTGGAAATAACTGGATATTAAGAAAAGACACTCTACCAGGGCTGACCTCAGGCTGATTGGACCAAGGTAATGCAAGTGGGCATAGTGCTGACAGAGATCCCACACTCATGGGGAATGGCCCCATTAGTAGTGGTAGTGACACCACACAAAGCTCTAGACCTGATTTTATAAGGACAGTGCAACACAAATGATTGTCTGTGAATGTCTTATTCATAACAGGTACACCTTGCAGTAGTCTAAAATATCTTCTCAGACATTGCTCTCTCTCTCTCTCTCTCTCTCTCTCTCTCTCTCTACACCCACCCACGACGACAACTACTTGCAGCAGACCGCCACATAGAATGGAAGTGCACCCCGCACTTGCTAAAGCTGGCACTGCACTCTACAATGCATTTCTGTGTGTATCTTGTGAGCATGCATTGCTTTTTAAGTATGAAAATACCCCAGATATGATTTGTTGGGAAAAATTAATCATGTATTTTGTCCATAAAATACTTTTTCCTTACCTTTGTGGTTTCAAAGATAATTAAAGAAAATGGAACCAACGTGCCAAAACTGTTATGTTGTGTGTATGGTGAGGATTCACATCTTCTGTGACATGACACTTTGCTCCTGGCTGAGAGGTTCCAAACGTTTCAAACAAATGTAGCGCCTTCATCTTCAAGGTCAAACACGTCAAGAAGAAATTTTTTCTTGAAGATTAAAGCACCACAATGCTTCAGGAACCACTTGGCCAATGTCACATCATCACATCCCACAAAATCTGAATCCTCACCTACATCCCTCTGACAACCTCAAACTCACATTCATATGTTTGTTTCTTGCAGCTTAACAGATCAGCATCCTGCCTGTCATTTGCTGTTACATTTCTCCACTTCAAAAATAATAAAAAAAAAAAAACACATTATGAAGTTCAATAAATATAATTTATTTGTACACACAACACTACAATAACAAATAATTTGCTATGCAAATGTATTAGTATTGCAGGGTGATCTTGTGTACAACAATAAATAAATACACAAAGGTATTCTTTGGTCCAAGAAGACCACAGCAGAGAATAAGACTGCCAGCTGTTGATGACCATTTGATCATAAAAATTAAAATATCTCAGACGCAGTACAGCTATTTGGACGACAGAGCAGCAAACACTAGTTCAGTCGAAGCACAAAAATCAAAATATCTTGGGTACAGTATAGCTGTTTGGACAGAGTGTTGGTGATCAACTGATCATGTTGGTCAACAATGGGTTAATGTTTGTAATATTGTACACACAATGCACCATGCTCAATACCACACTTCTATCTACCAATTGTCGTGCACTGCACTGTGTTTCTTCACCTACATATTAGTTCTTGCTCCTATGCAAATCATTGTTTATTACCTCCATCCACATACAGCCTCACTCCAACTGCAGTGCCTTCACAACACATCATATGCTTATTCACACTTATCAGTTGTCTACTAAAGACCGTAGTTTTCTCACAAATACTCCCACTTTTTGTATCATTAAAGTTTTCTGTTAAATGTACAATTAGTAAAAAGGTTAAAAGTTGAAAGTTAAGGTCACAGGTTCACCATTATTTAACACCTGAAAAATTCTTCAGTCATAGAGACGAACAATGGCAACACAAGTTGAGAGTTACAAAACTTAAAATGTCTCACCATTGATTTTAAGCGCTTTAACTTCTAACTTGTTTTACCATTGTATGTCTTTACAAATGAAAAATTTTAAGGGATTTAATAACAGTGAACCTGTGACCTTAAATATTAAATTTTATCCTTATTTGTGAGTAAACTACAATCTTTAACATACAACTAATAAGTATGCATAAGCATCTGATGTGTTCTGAAGGAACCGTGGTTGTGGTGAGGCTCCATGAAGATGGCGTTAATATACAATGAAATGCGTAAGAGGAAGAACTAATGTGTGAATGAAGTAACACAGTGCAGTTCATGGAAGTTGGAAGATAAGAAGTGTGGTAACTGGTTACTGAATTGTGTTGTGCAGTTGTGCAGTAGCTGCCAGCACTGTCAGATAATACTCCACCTGTGAAACACTGTTCTAGGAATGGCTGAAGTGGAAGGTCTGGCATGATGCGGCCTCTGAGTACCAAGTCTGGAACGCCGATTATTATTTTCCATCGTCCGGTATGCCCCACCTCCATCCTCATCTGAACTGCTGTCTGATGAGTCAAATGCCATGTGTAACTGCAAAACATGACATAAGACATATAGGTTCAAGATGCAAATCAACTTACCAGCGAATGTAGGAGGAACTTTTCTGTTATGTTCCTCAGTACAGCAATCCCTCAGTTTACAAGCTTAATTCATTTATCAGAAGCTACTTATAAGGCAAAAACTTATAAAATGGAAACTAATTTCCACCTACTTCCAGTGTCATAAAATTTTATGGTACAAAACAATAACCAAGTATGACAAAAAAAATACACAATTAAAGTTGTGCCCAATACACAAAATATTAGGTACAGTACTTACAATAAAAATAATGTGATACAATCAAATTTTCCATTGTTGGGGTTAGTGGGCAATAAGGATCAGGCTCTAACATTTGTGACAATTCAGGAACTGATGACAACTGAGAAAAGGCACTAGGAACTGTGGGAAAGGAGCTTGCAGAAGGAGTAGCTGGTTTATGAATTATAAAACAGGCATTAATCTGTGTATCTCATATAAGCAAAAACTTGTGAACTGACAGCTCATGTATCGAAGGATCACTGCATTATCATACAATGCTTCAGGACTTTTGTTAATTAGGCGTAACAATGGAACTGGAATACTTTTAGTGCATTTCATTCTATGTTATTTGAATACCACAACAATACTGTAACAGGCTCACTCCTTAATATTCTAGACAGAAACATCTTTTTGGATACGCTCATCAACTGTGAAAGTTTAGCAGCAGAAAATGCTGAAAATGAAACACAACTTTGTGATCTTCCAGGTACTACAAGCATACAGCATCATAATTTTATCGGACAACTACCAATTCCCACTTCCCCTCACCCATCTACAATATTAACAAAGCCCACTAAGCTGATCACCCATGTGTCAGATAAAATAAACACCCTGTACTTCACATAATTAAACAAAAGTTACAAATCTATGCCAACATATAAATAGCAGGTGATGAGAATGTGCACTTAATGCAGTTTTATGATAAGATAATCACCGATAAAGCAGAACATATCTGAATATTCATTCTAAAAGGTCCCATAGATGTAGAGCAGATATTTCCATGTGCAATTACCACCCTTCACTTACATCTCCCCTGTCAGTATCAATTCACCACTCCTCCATACTCCTATTTCATTCATCTGTCATTGGTGCTAATAACCGTAGCAACCCACAACACAATCAAATAAAATGCTTCCCCCCACCCTCGCCACTGGCATTCCCTTTGCAGCAGTAAACACAAAAATTACTGAATAATACCATCTCTAAAGGATGTTCTCCCGACACAGTAGATACTGACAACATGATCACTTACCCCATCCTGCCGTGGCAGTGGCTGTGGCCGGAAGTCAGGGTCTTCCTGTGGGCACACATCAATAAGTGTCCATTTCTCCAGCAACACTTTCCAGTGTTGCTTTTCCTGGACACTGCAGTGTGGGTTCAGAACAATACACACCCACAATGCACCTGTAGCAGCAGAAACAGCATTCTATTACTCCTATGGAAAGGATCACCAAACGTCATGTACATCTCTCTATACATAACAAATACTGATGAAGCAGCAGAAGATATGTCTGTCTTACTCTCATATGCATATTTAAGTAAATAATCGATCCCTTCTCACACACTCATGTCAGTTTATTTTATGCTTTCTTCATTTCAGCTTATACAGTAATCCTGAAGAAAAGAGACAACTTGGAAGACCTAGATGTAGAGAGTGCATTAAAATGGATAATGAATAATGACAGTCAAGGGTGTAGAATCAGTTCTTATGACAAGATCTAGTTCTAGCCCTTTAGCTTCTCAAATTACTGCTCCATGGAGTTGGGTTGTAAGTTTCACTGCAGCCATACGTTTCACACAAGTGAAGAATGTAACAGCCATCAGTACAAACATTCTGACGCAGTAGCTTCTCCTCAAAGAACCACTTTACATGAAACCCAATTCAAATGACATCAGACACAGAACAAACTCACCCAGTTGATCCCATAGTTGCCTGCACTTGTCTGTCATGGGTGTACCCTGTGTCTTCCACAGGATCAGTCTTGGGTCTGACAGGAACTGTTCTGTTATCAAAGTTAGCATCCTTGCTCCATTGGAGTCCCGCGCCCGTAACATCTCTCTCACCTGTCACAAACCAACAAACCATGAGCTGACATTCCAAGTCAACACTTCCTGTCACAGCTATGGTGCAATATAATACCTATGAATAAGACAAAGACAAATATCACACTTCGTGATTATGTCTATACAAAATCCATAACAGCAGAGTGAAACTTGGATTTCATATTCCTGATGGGACCATTTAGAATTAATGTAAAATTTGGCATTGAAAATTTCTGTAGCTATTAATGTTCAATACACTACATTAATCTTGCATTACATTAAAATTGTAATCTAGTTCAGTGTACTACATTATAAATGTAATCCAATTCTGTTCTGTCATGTGACTATTAAAGTTGCTGCATGTTTGCTACCTGCTGAACACCATACACCTCATTCTCAGTACTACAGGCAGCAGTCATCATGTATTCATTCGGCACAGGTAGTGGACACTTTATCTGCATCATACATTATGTAGAGTGGAGCAACACAGCTCAGCGACTGGCGCTTGTCAGGCCATCACCACCACATTGTAAGAGGAGACCATTGTTAGTGGCTCAGCCAGGTCACTCCACCATACACAATTTATGATGTGTGCGAAATTAAGATTACAAAAAAGGTACAAAACTATAATTTAAAATTGTATTGTTCAATGATTTGCAACTGGAAGCACCTAACTGACAGCAACATGCCAATTTACGCTCAATCTGAACGTATAACCAAGAAAGTGTGTAAGAAACAGACATACACAACAAAAATTTAAGGTTATTATTCTGGAAGTTCTGGTGGATCAGTAAAAACAGGCATATAATCAAGGGAAAGGAACATAATATCCAAGTTTCAGTGCATATACGAAGGGAACAAAAAATGTGTAGTTTCAAAAACTACTGAAAAAAACAAACAAGATACAAAACATAAAACACTCTGAGGACAACATCAAAACACATTTTTCAATGAAATAAAAAAGACATAGTGTAAATGATGGTCATTATGAATGCCAGTGTTCAAATAGCAGTAAATTGGCAATTCAATACAAGGAAATGTTTTTTCACTGCTCAGTTCCATTCTGTGACCATTCATAAATGGGAGTTCTATAGCAGGTTCCACAAAAATTCTCCATGTCCAAATTCAAATAAGGGGTGGCATACATGATTACAAGACACCAGATACACATGCAGAAAATGCAAGCTGGCTAGGTACCAATCATGAAATAGTCCATTTTTTGGGGTGGTTCTGCCTCAATTGCAGTACTGACTTATGTACAATTTGAAACTATAAAAGCCGACATCACAGGAGGATTCAAGTCTTGTGGGATATGATGCTGTGTCTGTCTCAATGGTTGAGTGGGTCCCAATATTTCGCAAGCACTATGATCATTTCAAACAACGGGAACCACTCATCTGGCAACACAGCATTATACATCAGAAAACTCAAATTGTCAAGAACACCACATGAGAAGCTCAAATCTGGCAATTCCATGGGTGATTCTGAGAAAACATTTAGCTGTCAACAAATTGGAATATCAAAGAATGTTACACCGAGTGACAAAATGCCACGTGATGAATCTTGCTGTGACACGATGTGTTACAAGCCATCATATCACACCTGTTTCCAACTAATAATCATCTTCAGAACTGTGGCCGCAAAGACTTTGTTTCAGCATTGGAAACGGAAGAATTTCCCCCACATAATCACAATCAATATAACACTGGTTACACAATTATACGCCATGCACTTTTTCTGACAGACCCACATACAGAGCATTACCTACCAGAACACAACATGGGAACCAATGGCACTATCCCCCACAGTTCTGCCACTTTTCCCAACACGACAGTTCCTCCAACCACATTTCTGAGCACACCTGCTTCAAGTACTCATATTTAAGTGGGTAAAAAGTTGTCTGTCAGCACTGTGAAAATTAACAGCTGTGACAGTAACTATAAGACTGAATGGTGATCTCTGTGCAGAAGCTTGGACTTTACACATTTCAAAAGGTGAAAAGTTTTGTCACAAGTTCCTGAATGCTACACACGTACTCAGACACATGACAACCCAACAGTCTAACATACAGGATGTACCAAAAGTCAATTTGCCAACATAATGACATACAGGTACTAAACAATGATAACTTTCTTTTTATTTGAGGCAGATTGTAACACTTGTCATGCCAGCATTATTTTCCTATTGTCAATAGCCATTGTCATTTTCTGCCAATGGGTGACTGCACATACATTCTTTCAGTTAGTGGTGTTTCCCTCAAATGTAACTATAATCTCGGTACAGCAACTTCTGGAATACTTGTATTTTGTTGTGAATTTCAAAACCCCATACAAAATGTGATCATTATGTGATATTCTGAGCATCAGACTTCACCCAGCACAGAAATCCACTGCACAGTCTTGCATCTAAATACAAGGCACACCATAAGAACCAGTTTAAAATTAATGATCTTATGTGAGGAATAGCAAACTGTCATAATGCCCTTGAACCAGGACCCAAAATGATTGCCACAACATTAGTGTGTATCTGATATTATCTAAGGCACGTACACACACAATAAAACTGTGGATGTGAGGTTTTCACAGCAACCTCACCAAACATTCATGTCTTCTGAGATTCAACAGTATGTCACATGCTAAGCAAAGGCCAGCGTTCCGAGAGAATGGGTCACCATCTTCAAGAACAAAACTGTCCAATCCACGTGGACAGCCTGATCTCAGATGAGTGCACTATAATCCACCAAAACCCCAGGAACCTCTCATCCAAAGACACAGTATCACATTTCAGAAGACAAGAATCCTCATAAAATAAAATCGTCTGGAATTTACTCTCTTCTGGGATGTAACGAATGTAGTTTGCAAGATAGGTACCAATGTTGCACAGAAACCCCTGACCTCCATGTTGCCATCATTCACTGATGTATGACATGATGTCTTTCTCTAAAGGAAAAATACATATTCAGTCCACTAGACAAAACAGCATCTGCTCCATCGCCTAACAACAATCAGCAGACAAACTGTCACAGCACACAAACCCTGTACTATGAAGAAATGTGAGTGCTGTCTGACACATTCTAACCTTTGCAAACAAGGAGTTGAGCTGCTTGTTGGCATTGTAGTAACTGCCTTGGGACAGGTATGACTTGACCTGCTCACACACTTGCTCCTCATCCAGGTGCCAGCTGTGGTCATCGTCCGCACTCGCGCCAGCCGTCGGGTCAGGGGCTCCTGGTGAAACATCACACAGTATTATAACACACCAGACATATGCAATTATCACTTGAAACTCCTTAACTCCAAAAGCGAATTATTCTAATATCATCTGATGTTGCTGAATTTGTTCATTTTGTTGGATACAAAAACATGAGTATCACAATATCACATACACTGCTGTCAGATTTACCAAGCCTGCTGCTCTTTGTACTGTAAAATATATCATAGAGGTCTTAAAATGCTTCTTTATTTATACTATACAATTCACCATGATATACAAATTTTATGCACAAATATGTGTCCTACCTGCAGTGTGATATTCATAACACTGCCATTATGAATCATAAAATAATAAACATAATACAAGAGTAAGTCTTTCTTGGTTTAGTAACACATGGAAAAACTTCAAAATACAACTGTTTGATGCCAGCATAAATAAACTGATAATGTAATGGGGGAATTGCAGATGACTTCTGGGAGTAAATCACAAACTTTCTGTTAGAAGCATTCATTGCAGTATTAGAAAAAGTATTTTAAACGGACGAATGGGAATTACTGTTTATGAAAATACAAATGGCTAATTGTACCCATGCGAATAATTCGCACGCAGAATCAGCAAAATATTCAATCAACAAAAACGCCGTCAGTGTAATCTTAATGAGATTTAAGATTTGTACTTACTATTTTGCGATGCTGGGTTAATTCTTTTAGATACCAACGGATAAGAAGCAACTCGAAATACACGAAGCAAAACGTTGAAATCGACAGTCCGGCCTCAAGCGAAGGCCAAGGGAAGTACTTCGCCTCCGCTTGAGGCAATACTATCAATTTTCAACGCTAGACCTTTTTGTTACAAAAATTTTTGAGACAGGATTTAAAAAAAAACAAATGAGACTGCATCAATGTCGAATCACAAACTTTCTAAAAAGGTCTGTCTTCAAAAGGTCCGTTCAATAGATCATGATGTCGCAAATAAACCGCACCGTGTTTCTGTTTCACAATGATTATGATGGCGCTAAACAGTAGCAAACTTTGTGCATACATAAATTTAACTGTCAAGGCGACAATGTTGTAACACCAAAACATTCATCAGCACGACTTCAGGGGGGTAGCTAGGTCTTTTGTCGCCTGCGGAGGTTGAAAAGAGTGGCGGCCCCTACCAGAAATTATAAATTTAAAAAAATCGCTTACTGTATTTGCCTTATTTGGCTGAATAATTAGAAGTTTCCAAGCGCACAAAATCAAATATTTTCGTTTACAGCATTCATTTTGCCGTCAGCAGAGACCGCACCACCCTCCCCCTCCCCCCTTCACCCCGCCCACCATCCAACACATAACCTCAAGAAATAAACTTCTGCACTGAACACACCGCGTCTCAGATCCTGCCATATGCTGTGTACCGACCTTAACTGCCATCAAGCGACGGCTTAGTGAAACTTCTCAGTCGATGCTCACGTTCCATCTACGTTGTCGTAAATACTGTAATTATTGTTCCGTTTCTCATTTCATTCGCACAATGCCACGTCACCACGTGACTCGGTCCCACACTTCGAGTCTACATTTGCATCATGCATAGCAGTTAATAATACTGAACGTCTGAAGTCTATGATTAATCGTGTTAAAACCATAAATAATTGTAATTTTATCCAAAACAAAAGCACAAGATAAATTTCGCGTTGAAAAGTTACCTACTCTTTTGTACAACGTCCCCAAATTTATCTTCTTATCTTGATATAGTGTGCGGCTTGACGTAATGTGGCATAAACGAATTATCTGAATTCACCGTCGTCCTCATAACAGCGTGAAGAATGGAAAAGGCTTCGTTTTTTGGCGCGTTCGCAGAATTGCGAATATCGACTATCAGCTACGTCATGTCCGATTGTCTGTCTGTCCGTCCGCATGGAAAAATTTCGATCCCACTACACTGATTTTTATGAAATCTGAAATTTCAGTATTTTCGAAAATATGTCCAGAAACTTCAAATTTCTTTGAAATCTGACACGAATAACGAGTACTTTACAAGAACAACAATACACATTTTTTATCATATCTCGCTCAGTTCTTCTTACAATGAGAAACGTTTCAGACAAAAGCCACAGAGAAAATCAAAACACACATTTCGTGTGCAATAATCCCCCCCCCGAAAGTCGTGCTGTTTATGAGATACTGTGGAAAAATATTGTACAGCCGGACAGATATGACAATCATAACACGTGCGCTTTGCTTACTGGATACTTAAGACTATAGACACATACTCAGAATATGTAACACTGCTTTTCCACTGCAACAACGGTTGCACGATCGCGCCTCAATGTTACGTTACACGTACATTCCACTGGCTGTCTTGACACTCTTAACCCCCCCCCCCCCCCCCCCCCCCCCCCCCCCCCCCCTGTCTCGACATTCCCTTTTCCCCCCCCCCCCACTTTTTTTCTCTGTCCCTTTACTTTTCCACACCAACACCCCCC
>Ga0123352_10021812_pt1 | contig 10206 bp, 6 predicted proteins | sample TergutLab28metaG_FD_89700 | JGI IMG/M metagenome (GOLD analysis project Ga0123352, IMG submission 89700) | Labiotermes labralis P1 segment gut microbial communities from Petit-Saut dam, French Guiana - Lab288 P1 | ecosystem: Host-associated > Arthropoda: Insects > Digestive system > Gut ...
ATTTTTTAATTGTTTTATTTTTAACCTTAAGTGGTAAAATGGGGTTTTTTTAAATCATCATTTTTTTTATTTTTTGCCCCCCCCCCCTTTTTTTATCTCCTATTTTAACTTTAGGACATCTTGGCATTACCAGTTTCCATTTATCATACTCTTCCAGATCACATCTTACCTGCTGAGATATAGCCGTATCCATACTATCTTGATTATGTTCCTTATTAAATAAGTTGATGATCAATTGAGCAGAATTTAATTTGTTTAGAGCCTGATGAAACTGTATAAAGTTCTGTATAAAAATAATACATGTGTTTTCTTCCAATTTCTAATCAAATCATTCATCATTTATTGTCATTCCTGAGTAGTGTCTTATATGTAATATAGTTTAAATCCTGCTGAGTGTTCAAGAAATTTTTCATGGAAAAGTTGCCCCTATAGTATTAGATTTGAGGTTTTCATTTGAGTGAAAGTATGGGTTGTGGCTTTGGAATTATGTCACTGATTACTCTAGTGGATGTTTTCCATAGATCTGAGCAACATGCTTCCTTCATCTTCAGGGTGTGAGTGATTTTGATTTTGAATTTGAATTTGATTATACATTCAGTAAAATCTAAAAGGGTTACAAAACCACTGGATGTGGAACATGTCAACAAAAAATATTATTTTAAAATATAAATATAGATGAGACAATAGATGATACCAGTATAAAATGTAAATATACGAGTGACAGTAGAGGATTAGATATGAGCATAATTTGAGAAAGACAGCTATATGACAGACAGATGAATATATCTAAGTGTCTAGTTGACACATATCACAATATGATTGTAATTTTATATATATCATAATTTCAATTTAATAACATTTTCTAATATTTAGTAGACCTTAAATAAACATTAAATAAAATATTGACTAAATATAAACTGTAAATAAACATTAAATGAATATTGAATACATTTTAATAAATAAATAGATAAAGTATTGAGGGAAGTCTTAATACAGAATTTACAAAATATAAGAAGTCCAGTATGTTCATATTACTATTATTATTAAAATCTCTAATGAATAAAAGTAGTTGATATATAAAAATTTTTAGAGCCATTTTAAATGTCCTTGGATTATCAGAAATATTTGTTATGTTAAAGGGAAGACTATTAGAAATCTGAATACCAGAATAGTACACTTCTCTTTGATAAATATCTTAATTTGCCAAAGGTAAGTGAAGGTTAGAGCTGTGTCTGATATTTATGTTATGAATTTCTGAATTTATCAAAAATTGATCTCTGTTTTTAACTACAATTATAAGTAGGTAAAGTACATATTGTGACATAAGTGGCAAAATTTTCAGTTTTTTAAATATATTTCTACAAGAGTATTCCCACAACCCATAACAATTCTAATTACTCTTGCATCCAAAAAAAATTTATATTGTTTTAAGAATTCCCCCAAAATAATATACCATAATTCATGACAATATGAAAAAGGGAATAATAAATCGATAGTAATGTCTTAACGAGACACATAAGACTTAACAGATCTGATATCTTGGTGGTCTCATTGACACTGGTGTCATGATAAACATCACCTTCATTTCAGATATTGTTTTCTTCATCTTTCTGTATCAGCGCTGGATATATAAGACAGATCCCACTAGGGTGAATGAATTTGGTTTCTCTGGAGAGATGGAACAGGAAGCAGCGGCAGCGAAAATTGCACAACAAGCAAATGGCACGGTGGCTGCCATTACAGCAGTACCAGTCAAAGACCCGGCACACAAGAAGAAGGATTAGTGTGAGTGCTGCAACCATAGTCTAATTGTTTTTGTAGAAAACGGTTAACAAAATGAAATTAAACTACTGTGAAAATTATGATGATTATTAAGTACAGCACTGTTGGCACATGCTTTAAAAGGAGATTTTTTATGTGGCCTCTAATACACTGATATATAACATTGCCATTTTGTTTTCTTCCCTTATTTTGTTGTCAGTATCTGTAAAGTAGTCTTGGCAAAAGTAAGTAAATTTTATGTGCGACACATCCATCTTTAAGACCGTGTATCGTTGCATTTATTAGTGTGCATGCAAGTTAACAGTAGCTAATGGAAGCCAGCTCTGGTGTCTAACGCCATGCATAAGAATTAAAAGCAATTTTTTTAGGGTAATTGCAGAGTAAAATTTGCATTAGACTGTACAAATTGTGTTTTATTCCACCAGATCATGGAAATGTTAATGTTTGAGTGTGTGTAGCTAAGAATGTACATTAAAGTTTGAGTTCTGTTTAAGATATATCAGCTGTTTTTCTGTTGTTGTTGTTGTTGTTGGTGTTGTTACTGTTGAATGGTGCAAAGAACGTGTTAGTCTGAATTGTCAAGATTAGGGTCTGCTGGGACAGGATTACATGTAGGTTGGTTTTGGAGAAACTGTTTACCATATACACAGTGTCATATCCCAGGAGACTACTGTCACATTTTTTATTGTTTTGAGATCCTCAGATATTGTGTAGCCTGTTGGGAATTGAATAGAATGTTAAGTTTACAAAAACACTTCATTAAAGGCATGTAATATGTGATCACAACATAGCTTGCAAGACATGTTGAATGTAAGAAATAATAATAGAAATTTCTTGTAAATAATGTCCTAGAGCACATGACAATTGTATGTAATGGAGACCCCTGCAAGCAGTATTTCCTTGTGCCACTAGCCTTGTTCTTTCAGGGACTGAGCAGTGTTGCTACCATACTAACTTATGAATAATGATATGGCTTTTGCCAAACTTGCCTCTTAACGTGTGGCTGCCACAGTTGACTTAGGTGGCTACCCCTGGCATGTAATGTATGTTACATTGTGACTTACGATTATTTCAGAGAAATGTCAATGTAATTACCCATTTTCTAAATTATGGGTTGAAATATATTATTTTCAGTCAAATGTAATTACTTGATCATCATGTTTGTGGATTTACTGGAATGTAAACTGATATTTCTGTCTTAAGTCATGTTCAACTACTAACTCTTTGGAGAATAATCGTTCTTGAGAAGCTAATTTTTAATCAACTAATGAAGAATTTCGCCACCTTGTATGGAAACCAGATGCAAAAACCACTTGGAATATATCCAGCAGTATTTGGAGAGGTCAGCTGTTTCGCAGTGAGTGTCTGTTTAACTCTTTCGCTGGAGTTGACACAGTTTTCCATTGTTGCAATTCCACCTGTTGCCTGGCATTATCATATTTTTCTGTTTTTGTGCCTGTGCTTACTCTACTAGCTCCTGACCTGCGATTATTGAACACACAATGACAAAATCATTACTATGCGTTGACCAAGGTCCAACATTGAATATAAAACTCTTACTTAGTCAGCTGCCATGATATAGATTGTTAGAATAACAAACAATATAATGAATTCTTAGTTTCGGCTGTTTCAGGAACTGTGTTTGTTTCGTTGCACTTTGACTGCTCCTGCAAATCGCTGACTTAACTTAGGTCTCATAATCGATGGCCATACATGAACGAGAATATTCATTACTTTACTGGAGTTCCTTCAGTATTAGTTGACTAAATTTATTGCCTTACATATGATGCAGTGTTGTCATATTCACCTCTTGACTAGGAAGTGCTTCAACATGACTTCACATAAGAAAGTAGAGCTTGTTAAGCCCAGTGAACTTAAAAATGAGAGATGAGGCCTTGATTGCTTGGAAGGGCCAGCTTATTTTTGAAGTATATGTGCCTAATAAACCAGACAGTCATGGCATCAAACCCTGTCTGGTTTCTGAGTCCAAGAATGGCTACATATGTAATATGGAGGTGTATACTGGCAAATAGCAACCAGCAAAAATCTGGGTTTGGAACTTCTGGGTTCACAGTTGCTCATTAAGGGATACCACTTGTACCAGGCCAGTTACTGTAACAGTGCTGAACTGAGTGAAATGCTGCTTTAAAAAATGTGTACATGTGTGGTATGTTCCATTTAGACAGATGAGTTACTAAGGAAATGAAGGATAAAATAAAATACTTGAAGGAAAAAGAGCTCACTTACTGTCGTAAAGGCTGATTTCTGGTACACTTACAGTGAAATAAGAGGGACATACAGCTTATTTCAACATTACACACAGGATAGTTTGTGGAGAAAGAAAAGAAGAATGGAAAGGGTGAAACAATGAAGAAGCCAGCAAGATTTCAAGAAGATAACAAATTTATGCGAGGCATGGGTAGGGCAGACCAAATTTTGCAATTTCGTGTGCTACAGGAATATCCTGAAATGGACTAAGAAATTTGTGTTCTTGATGTTACACATGGCTGCCCTAAACAGGTTGATATTGTTCCAAAAATACACCACCAATTAAATCAAAAGAGCAAAGGTTATACTTTTGAGGCCTTCATATATGACTGTTTGGAAAATGATGGAGCCAGAAGAAAGAGAAGATGAGAAAGATAGCACAGATGATGAAACAGTACTAGCCTTAACATCAACAGCACCCCGACCACACCACCACACTAATGACTGCCAGGGAACCAGGTAGACATCCACAGGGTAGACTCAAGAAACAAAATGGTTCATGTTTCATCAAGTGAAATAAAGAAGTGATATCGAGAAGGTGTAGAGTTTCTTCAGCACATAAATGCAGAGAAGAAACCAGATGCTATGTGTTTGACTTGCAGTGTGGCACTTCACAAAACTGCATGTTTTGGTGACTGTCACGCACAAAAACATTAATGAACAGGTACGCAAAAATTTAATATGATTCCAGACATATATCCTAATACTTTTTCTGAAAAGCTGTTATGAAATATTATTTGTTTTGATGTAAAAAGTGATTTTATACTTATATTTCACATTTGATTATTCTGAGTGACCACTATCTGTGTCACCCTGCCAATGCAACTTGGCCAAATCCTCACCTGAGTTCAGCCACAAAAATGAAGATAACAAGTCCCTCCAAAACATCAGTATCCACCCACCAGGCTACATGGCATCACAACTCTGACGACAGTCATTTGAGCACTCACCGCCACGAAGATATCAAATTTTATTTTTCCCTGTACTTATGTAAGATACATAACTCTTGTATTACATTTCACAAGTTAATATACCCATTTTCTTGTGTGTGAGTATGAAAACAAACTGGTAATATTTAGCTCATGTTTGTTGTTGATATTGAATCTATGTTCAATGGTTGAAGAGAGATTACTGCACTTTGAAACCATATTTCAACAACTGGTGTATAGGTGCTTGATTATTCAACTTTTATCATAAGACAAATGCACATTTGTCTGGGACTGTACAAAAGTGCATAAAATTGTGGAAAACACAACATGTAGGAATGTAAAATTCGGGTTTTACTGTACATTGAAAAAGAGAAGATAGTCCTCCAATGTGGGGGATGGGCAAGGGGTTAACGATACCTCCCCATAAAAAATCAGCTTGTGAAATGTTACAAAGGGCCTTGATTGTATGAACGCAAGCTGCCTCCATCTCTTACCCCTTAGAATTGTCAGAGGAAATAACAGCCAGTGCATGTGGTTAACAAGCCATGAAAGTTCTCTAGCACGTCATTTCTGAAGGGATGAATGGTAACTGGGTTAAAATATGGATGTAACTTCAACTACAAAGCAAGTGTGTAGTGTGGCAGAAGAATTATTAAATTCTTTCATGAATAGCAAGAGCGAGAGAGAGCTCGAAGTCCATCTAGAGAGCTGTTTGTATATTCTTTTTATATAATGACAATATCTGACCTGGTATGGTTGCTGCAGCTTACACATACCTGTGAAAGGGATAGCTCTAGCTTAAAACTTTTCTGTTATATTGTGTTAAGGCAGGTACAGTAGAGTTGATGTGAAACATACTTGGTCACTTGTGTGTGAGTACCACTGTATGTTCCCAAAGGTGGAATAAAGAGCCAAATTGGAGAATTGTGCCCTGATAAATTTCAGATATGATTGTTTATAAATTTATATTGTAAGGCATACATAACCAGTTTCTTGTGTAAGGGATCAGTGTACGTAAGGTACCAACAGTTTTAGATGACAAATGATAATGCGTATTCTCTTGTTGCGTAGGTGGTTCTGTGGGTCTAGTATTGTTTTCCTTGTTTTTTGTTTTACTTTATTTTTTGTGAAAAACCTGTTATTTAAGTATTAATGTGTGACTTGGACATTTTGACCCTTGAAGATAGACCACGAGGTTGTCTCAAAGTGTCAGGGTCCAATTACCCAGTGGTACAGTGCCACATTCCAAAAGGATTGATACCTCTAATGATATTGGCAATTAGCTCTTTAGTATTATATCTCACAGAAACTGTGACCATTTCTCCATTGCTGGCATTGTCAATGCGGAAAAACTTTCCTGCTTTTACCTGACCTTGAATTACTTCTCACAGGTAGAAATTACTAAATATAAATAAGGCTTTCAGTGCTTGAAGTTTTTACAGCCTTGATGATGATTCAAGTCTTCTGGAAGTTATGCCACCTCGGCTGATGAAACAGGTTTCATCAACATGGTTTAAAAACCAAGAATAGTGGAGTCTTCAAGAGGAGTTTAGTTTATGCTTATTAAAAACAAATTCTGAGAATTCAAAACACCATGCCTACTTAGTTTTTGTAAGTCTATGATTTGTTGTACATCATTGGACAGGGGTGTGGTTGGAAGGGTAGGGTGATTAGCATGGGCAGTAGTAAATAGGTACAGGTATTTAGTCAATAACACAACAAATATTTCTAATGATGTTTATTAAAGGATGATAAAAAGCTACATGTTTCAGCTTATTCTGGCCATCATCAGGTTTTCATCCGAAAGAGTATTTGTGTTTACAAGAGTTATGCGGTTATGTAACGATGGTGAGATCTCATAATCTGTGGTTTTGATTGTTACTACTATTAAGAGATGTGGCTGGGGGGGGTTTCTGTAATGTGGGTATTGTGCTGACTTGGGGTTCAATGCTCGCATAGGTGTCTATTTTCCATTGCAGCTGTCCTATGCGGGATTCCAGCTTATTGTCTATCCATCATCGATGTCTATCGTCGATGGGCGTTAGCTTATGGGTTGTGTGTGCTTTCTATCCTATTTTCCGTATGGTAATCCTTGAGTTCAGTCCGATTGTTGGTGTGTGCGCGTGTACAGGTCTTCATTTCTGGGGCTGTGCTCCGCTTCTGTCGCGTTATGTGCTGCTCTATAGTTCTTGTGAGAGTGGCTGGCTTCACGTAACAGTTCGATAAAGGAATCCATTCCCGTTTGGTAATTGTTAACTATCACTGGGCACTGTGTTTTCTCACTGTTAGTTTACACCCGTTGTCTGACGTGGTCCATAGCGTGTCACGTGTATTCACTGTTTAAACTGGGTAGTTATGTGTTGTATTTTCGCAGGGCTGTCTAGTTCGTGTGGTATTCTTTGTGAGGCAGCTTACTTATTTTTAGCGTGCTCTACACGTGGGTTGTCGGGTCTGCGCTGGGGTGGTGGTTTGGTGGTGTGATGAGATCTCACCATTGTTACATAACTGCATAAATCTTGTTAACACATATTCTTTCGGATGAAAACCTGATGATGGTCAGAATAGGCCGAAACATGTAGTTTTTTTATCATCCTCTAATAAACATCATTAGAAATATTTGTTGTGTTATTGACTAAATACCTGTACCTATTTATTTATACACACAATGGGGATGGCACATTTCAGAATTATGGACAGTAGTAATTTGGTCATGTGTTCACATTTGAAAATGGGAATGTTGGTTTACACCTAACAGTGCATACTGTCTGGAGTAAGCTTAGATGTTATCTTTGCTTAATATGCCTGTGATAAAAATGAGAAATTATTATCAACTGTTAGTTTGTGAGCCATCTTTCAGTAAATCTGATTACATTAGTAGCTGACTTTCTTGAAACATGGCTAAGAATGGGAAGCAGTGCTCTGTTGTGAGCTTTGTAAGGTAAAGTTCCCCATGTACCTAAGTACCACTACATGAAGCATCTTTCATATGTGTGTGATACAACTTAGTGCCAGTAAGATGTGCAGTTGAAGGTAAATTTTATGTGGAGTAACTTAAACTCAGCACTTAACAAACCGTGTTGAGAAATTATGAAATTAGTTCAGAGGATATACAAAGACAGATCTTGTTAATTATTACCAGCTGACCAGTATGCTTTAAATTACTACCAGCTGGCCAGTATGCATTAAATTTGCTGTGTGTGAAGACATGTTTTGTTGTGATACTTGCAACACCATGATGTTACTGGGGAAATATTTTATGATCAGCCAACAGTTACATGTAACTTGCTGACAGCACCAAGTAAGGTACAGTATTTTGGTCACAAAAAGAACTCTGTTTGTAGTGTATGAATATAAATTATGATTTAGTACACTTCAGTAAAATAGGTGTGAAACTAACTTTATTACATTTGTTCAGAGTACTGATCTTTACTGCCAAGTGTTACTTTCATTAATTCATAACATTTTTCCATAGTACATTTCCCTGTTACTGCATATCTTTTCAGTGAACTGAAGTGGCTAGTAAAATCAGTATCTATTCTTGAAAACTGTTCCATATTTATCAGAGATAAACTTGTTTCTTTATTGTATATACATTGAAAATCTGTGCATTCAGTGCTCTCTGCCCCTCGGTGGCTGTCTGGTTCCTAGGCAACTACAGCTGACTTTCGTAGTGCCAAAGCAGTAAAAAGTTGGCCTCAGATTTTGTTCTCTTAAGACCTTGTAATGCATATTTACATTTTTACTGCTGCTTTATTGCTATGGAACAGTTTAATGCATCTGTGCAGCATAGTTCCAGTGCTAAATTATAAAATGCTGATAAAGAAGAATATTAAATGCATAAGACTCATGTAATAAATAAGCAATTACATTATATTGGTACAGTTTACAAGCATATTCAATACCTTTTGTCAGTGTGGGAATATGTATTCATGAAAGTCATAAAGAAACGATTTCAGCATATTTTATTTAAAATAACTGAGCAAAAATGCATGATTTTGCTGCTACGTGACTAGTGGGAGTCCTGGTATGTTCCCAATATTGACTTACATTGGAACTGTTTATTGATTGGCTTCTTGCTGAATGGTTGCTTTTTAAGAAAATTAGTTGTTTGATAAAATAATTTAACAAAGTGAAAAAATTGTTCTATATGATTCTTATGTGTTCATTAAAATATAATGTTTGCAGAATTTTAGATGTAAGTCACCAGCAGAATGTCTGAGCATCTCAGGACTGTTGAAGTATTTATATGTTGCCTGAACCATAACAAGGACTTTAAAAATAAATTTTATTTTGACTGGCTTCTTACACTAAATTATTTCTCATCTACAATTTCCTTCAGTTACAGTTCTTTGTGTTCAGGATGTACTTTTGAGTACCCACAGAACTATATGTAACGTCAGTGTGGAAAGAGATGAGAAAATGAACACTGAAGATAGCAAACTGTTCCATGTAGTATTGTCATCTGTCTTCAGTAGTGTGTGCAGAACTGTATGTCACACTTCAAGACATGAAATAACTTAACTTGTAAACTGGATTGTTCAAAAAGCCACATTCATTTTTATGCAAGACTGTGGTCTTGACAGTGTTAAAAAAAAAACTCCATAGCAGAAGATGCATGTAAACTGAAATAAAGAATATTTAATTCAACTATTCTAGCATCAGAAGAGTGATTGGTCAGTTACAAATATTTATTTAGCAGCCAACATTGTAAATTTAGGAACTATGCAATTCAGTTCTTAGTTCAAAATGGCGCTGCAATACTAGGAATATTAACCCGTTTGCTTCCTACTATTTCTGTGAAAATGTATCAGAGAGTACTGTTTCTTAATAAATTATTCTGTAGTTACCTGAAATTTTTTTTGTGACATGTGGTACTGTTCCAAACACTGATACTTCCTTTAAGTAATATTTTTAATTCCAAGAGCGTAACAGAATACCAGTAATAAAAAAAGAAAATAACCTGAAGAGCTTAGAATGTACAGAAGTTAATTTGCAATACGATAGACAATATTGGAAGCATGAAATTTATTAAATAATCGGAGGGACTTATTTGATAAGGCTTGAAGGCAGCTGACCTGACTTAATGAAAGACAAACCTAAGCTGGGTTCAGAGTGTTCTATGCAACAGCATGAGAATGAGAAGAGTGGGGGGGGGGGGGGGGAAACCAAACCCCCCGGCAAATTGGGGGGACCTTTTTTGGGGAAAACAAAAAAAAAAAAAAAAAAA
>Ga0123352_10021814_pt1 | contig 10206 bp, 5 predicted proteins | sample TergutLab28metaG_FD_89700 | JGI IMG/M metagenome (GOLD analysis project Ga0123352, IMG submission 89700) | Labiotermes labralis P1 segment gut microbial communities from Petit-Saut dam, French Guiana - Lab288 P1 | ecosystem: Host-associated > Arthropoda: Insects > Digestive system > Gut ...
ACCACTGGGGAGACCTAGGCGTAGATGGGTGGATAATATTAGGATGGATCTCCAGGAGGTGGGATGTGGGTATGTGGACTGGATTGGGCTGGCCCAGGATAGGGACAGGTGGTGGACGCTTGTGAGTGCGGTAATGAACCTTCAGGTTTCGTGAAATGCGGGGAATTTCTTGGCTAGCTGCAAACCAGTTAACGTCTCAAGGAGGACTCTGGACCATGGAGTAAGTAAGTAAGAAGATTTTATGGAAAACATTTTGTTTCATTACTTCAAACTCTATGATAAAATTAGCAGGAACGTACGAACTGCTAAATATGCCCCTCATGAACCCGAAATCTCGAATTACTTTTTACATGTTACAGTTTTTATGTGATTTACTAAAGATATATTTAGAGTATTACTCTAGTAAACGCATCGTATAAAGTTTTATCTAATCACTATCACGGGTGTGTTTTAAAAAATGTAAGGAATTTAATTGTCACATTGCGGTTTGTTTTAAAATAATCCTTCGCGAAGGAGAGATGCTTAGTTTCCTGCGCATGCACAAAGTTTGGTTAAAATCACATTTTCTCAACAATACGTGTAGTGAGGAAACGACTGGATTCGGAAACAGACTATCGTTAGAGCGCGTTTACACACGTTTACATGTGGCTAAATGAAGCATTACTACTATACTTGGCTTAGAGACACTGACCACAGCTATTTCAAACAATTTGTTTTCAATGTTCATTTTTGTTCATTATTCTTTACATTTATGTGTTCCGAACTGCGTTCCAGCTAAAGTACCGTAGGGTTTTTTCCGTACGACTGTCCGTGAATTATAGTCAATAGGCTGACTGCGGTCCTACACACAGCACAATAAAACCAATTTAGGACACACTTCATTTCTCTAAAGGGTTTGGGTAAATTAAAAACGTGTTAGGCATTACTTGTGTAATTTAATGGACTTCATAGAATTTTTTGGTGGTTAAATGCAGTTATAAACATATTTCAACATATGTGACGAAATTTCAGTTACAATATATGGCCACGGCCTGCCCAGATATTGCTATACCCTCTTACATATTAAGGGTAAAGGTAAAAGTAAAAGTAAATTCACCCTATTACAGGCCACGAATGTCCAAAGGAGGAGTAGAGGTATAGCTGTACTCTTTCTTTGACCTCGGTGCTAGAAGGGGTGGGTGGTCAACGCCACGCTGTGGCCGTTTAACCCCCAGCAAAGAGAGCCGGTACCCATTGTATAGGAGGCTGGGTAGGCCTCAGGGCCGGTCTGGAAGGGTGCGGAAAATCTTGCCCACATCGGGATTCGATCCCCCGACCGTCCAGCCCGTAGCGAGGTTTTTTGCTGCACAATTGGTCACGGTTGCCAAACGTAGCGGGCGATTGCGTAAGAGCGCACAGCTCAGAAAAGCTGGATAAGGCTACGTGGTGGATATGACAAGAATAATTTTACAGTTCATTATGTAAGAGAATCTTCGTCTGCTGCATGCACGCAAAGCTATGTGAAACGAAAGTAAATAGTCCTTGAGTACAAGTGATTTAAGTTGCAGAATGAAATCCATGTGAAATTGTGACATATCAAGATTTAAAATCCATGTTCAGACAACAGTCCGATTGCCTATCACATCCTGTTGAATAAAGATTTTTATCCGTGCGTAAAAAATTAAAAAAGAACGTAATTTTTCCGTCTCATATTCTAGTGGTAAAGATATGCACATAGCCGAAATTTCTGTACTTATTTATTTCGTAATGTGGTTTCTGTCACATGTTTTTATTTTAAAAAAATATATATTAATAATAACACTTTAGAAGTAGCTTTTCCGGATGATGTAATGAATATTCTATTTCCATAAAATGCGGGAAATTACACAGCTACATGAGGTATGTGCGGATGGTGCCGTGCGACGCACTGCACCATCCGCACCGTACACATGACCCATGCAGAGACTCTCAGGAACACCACCCATCTACAAACTCGGTGCAGAAAACCGTATGGTGCAACTTAATATCTAGTGCTCCTGATGATGTTTGTATGAGCCCGAAACATGTCGAGCTAAGGATACATCAATAAATTACCTAGTTGCATCAAGTTGGAATTTCACATTATTTCATAATGAAGATGCTTGGTCAAACCACGCTCAAAATTAATTTCTTACTTACTTAATTACTTACTCACTCACTTAGTTGGTTAGTTAGTTACAAGACCGAATGTAACAATAAAATATTTTACATTCATTACGCTTATTTGAAAGTAACAAAGACGTGCTGGAAGGAATAAAAGCGGAGTTGTAATTCTGAACAGCCGCAGGGAATGAACTGTCTACGTTGGCTGCATTCGGACACGCAACTCAGCACAGCGATCGACCGATGAACGCACTATGGCCGAATGATCCAGGATTTAGTCAACAAGTATGACCCTGTTTCTACGCAGTTGATGACGTCAATACAATGACCGTGATTAAAGTTATTATTATTATTATTATTATTATTATTAAAGTCATTATCGACAGCAACACGGTCCTCACGCAGCGAAAGAGCGAGATTAATTAATATTTTATTCACTTATATTATTACATTTATTCACACTATTCGAGTAATCAAGTTTATTATATTGAATGCGAAGGGCATTTGGTATTCAATTTGGTATTCAATTCGTACAACCCTGAGGGAACGTCAGAACCGACCCTAAAGTTTTATTTTATCATTACATTTGTTGTAATTATTATTATTATTATATACACTATCCCTCCAGCTATTATGCGGTAGTAAAATTTGGACCATTCAAGCAAGAGACGCAACACGAATAACAGCAGCAGAAATGAAATGCATAATAAAAGCTGCTGGATACGTTTGGACAGATGATGATACAAATACAGAGATTGCAAATGAAATAATATAACCCAGTCTTGGAGAAAATACGAGACTACAAAAGAAGTTGGGTAAGGTATGAAAATGGAAGGCCGCTTACAAAATTACACCGGATACACACCAAAGGCAGAAGGGACCAGAGAAGACCATTGAAGAGATTTCTGGAAATCTGAGACCGCAGCGCGTCATAAATTGATCTAACTCCATGATACATCCATGATGATGATGATGATGATTGTAGTCGTTCAGCCAAGTGTGTTACAGCGGCTAATGATGTCTCTAAGAAAGACTAGTATATTTTCAATCACCATCTTGTCCCTCCCCCCCCAAAAAAAGAATATAATTACTTACTCCATGGAACAGAGCCTTTCTTGAGAAGCTAACCGGTTCTCAGCTAGTCAAGAAATTTCCCTCATTTTATGGAATCCGGAGGTTCATCGCCGCATTCACAAGTGTCCGCCACCTTTCTCTACCCTGAGCCAGCTCGACCCAGTCCATGCTCCACATCCCACCTTCTGATGATCCATCTTAATATTATCCTCCCATCTATACCTGGGTCTTCCAAGTTGTCTTATTCCATCATGTTTCCCCACCAAAACCCTGTATATACCTTCCCTCTCCCCTATACGTGCTCCAAAAGAACATAATGAAATGAAATATTAAAACATTCAACCTATACTTCATACAATTAGCCACTGTCTATTCCCTCCCTTTATTAAATTCTTTTATTCTTTAAACAGGCTTCTAGGTATAATCCTACATATTGTAATTTCCTGCTTTTTTATATCTTGTTATTTATCCACTTTTACATTTTCTTCTCGTAATATCCAATTAACCGTTATTGCTATTAATATGTTTTGTCTTTATAAACCCGTATTTTATCTCTTCGCTTTGTAATGCTCTCTCTACTTTATTTTCATCCGTTACTTGTGTATGTTGCATGTAATTCGTACTGCTTCTGTATCTGGCCTTCGGCCTGTTCATTCAGCCAGTAAATAATCCCCAACCGAATTGAACTGAAGTGAATTTTATTATCATTTGCCTTTTGTCACAGGCCTCACAGGCCTTTACCTCCTGGCATTTCCCTTCTTGAACCAGCGGCGATCCCCACCGCTCTGGCTTAACATTTCAGACTGCAGTACTTTGTGTGATGTTCCTAGTATAGCTGTCCTTTGTAGCGAATCTATTGAATGTGTCCCTGGCAAAGCTTCCAAATTTTTCTTTAAATATTTCCTCTTCCGCTGGCCACACTTAATATCGGTAGAGTGACACACGATGTAGGAAATTGCATAACGAGGAGCTAAATGATCTGTACTGCTCACTCAATATTGTACGGGTGATAAAATCGAGAAGAATGAGATGGGCTGGGCATGTGGCGCGTATGGGTGAGGAGAGGGAGTGTATAGGGTCTTGGTGGGGAAACCGGAGGGAAGGAGACCACTGGGAAGACCTAGGCGTAGATGGGTGGATAATATTAGGATGGATCTCCAGGAGGTGGGATGTAGGTATATGGACTGGATTGGGCTGGCCCAGGATGGGGACAGTTGGCGGACGCTTGTGCGTGCGGTAATGAACTTTCGGGTTCCGTGAAATGCGGGGAATTTCTTGACTAGCTGCAAACCAGTTAGCTTCTCAAGAAAGAAACTGCACCATGGAGTGAGTAAGTAAGCATAGTGACACACGTCAGTTCGCACATTCATTGTATCTCAATACATAAGCTCTTATGTTTTATGATCTTTGTATCTTTTTGCTTTATTTTCCTGCCCAGAGTATTGCCAAATCTCTCAGTATTTTTATTTTAGTTTCATTATAATTGTCAGTATTATTATTATTATTATTGTTATGAAAGACATGTCATAGTCCATGCCTACGGTCTAAACTCTCTAGCGAAGGCTGGGGTTCGATCCCAAACGAAACCGTGTCGAATTTTTTTTAGCACAAATCGGTAATGTTCTAGATCTTTCTTGGGATTTCCCTGCCAGTATCATTCCATTAGGGATCCATGCTCATTGAAATGTTACCGAAATTATACAATTTTATCATCTGAGGACGTAACTAAATAGCACGCTTTTAGACTACTATTATTATAAGCATGTAAGGACATCGCGGTATGTGATTGAAAGATATTTGACAACTTTCTCCACACAGTTGTTCACAGACAACAAACACACTTGAGTCTTCTGACCACGAACTCTGTCCGATGTGCCTGCCATTATGAGTGTCCGATAAATCGATAATGACGTCTCACCCTCTTCCACTAAACCGTGTCAGGAGAACTTTTTTTTGGCACGGGCATGGAGAATGTGACGAAACTCAGGCTGACTAGCGGAGAGAGTGTAGAGAGATGACACTCTTTGGCTGCAGTGACGATATTATTTGGACATATTGAGGTGCAGCTGTATCCAGAATGAGGATCCGCCCCCACACCTACTGGGTATATAAAGACATGTCGGTTAGCCAGAAGGTACTGTACGTCCATCAGGAGTAGCAGACATAACTTGCCTATCAACATGTTCAAGCTGGTGAGTCTGATATTCACTAAAAACATTATTCAGTGTAATTCAGATAAGTGTCATTTCAAAGCCCACTACGATACACTATAAGGATCTTCTAATACTTTACGCCCTGTCAGCCTCGGTGCACTGTACGGTCAGTGCATTTAAGTGTGCTAGACTTTAATGCTCTTAAAAATAAGTACATGGTCATGTCTCGAGATCAGAATGCAGGACTAAGTCACAATAATCATTTCTTTGAAAGGATGGAAGAGTTGAGACATTTGGGAACAATCTTAACAAGTCAAAACCCTATTCAGGAAGAAATTAAGTCAGGGAAGTGTACTATCTTTGGGTGCAGAATCTTTTGTCTTCCAGTTTGTTAGTAAAAATAGACAGATGAAGATAGGCAGAACTATAATTTTGCCTATGGTTTTGTATGGGTGTGAAACTTGGTCGCTCAAATTAAGGGAGGAACGTAGGCTGAGAGTGTTGAGAATAGGGTACTGAGTAGAATATTTGTTTTCAAGAGGGGCGAGGTAGTAGGTGAGTGGAGAAGACTACATAATGAGGAGCTTAATGATCTGCACTCATTAACAAATATTCGGGTGATCAAATCAAGAATATTGAATTGGAAGGGACATGTAGCACGTTTGGGGGAGAGGAGAGGTGCATACAGGGTTTTGGTGAGGAAACCTGAGAGAAAGAGACCATTTGGAAGACCCGGCCTTAGATGGGAGGATAATATTAAGATGGGTCTTAAGAAAGTGGTTTGGGAGTGCATGGACTGGATTTTTCTGGTTCAGGATAGGGACAGATGGCAGGCACTTGTAAATGCGGTTTAGATCTTTCGGGTTGCATAAATTGAGAGAAATTTCTTGACTAGCTGAGAATCGGTTAGCTTCTCAAGAAGGACTGTGCTCCATAGAGTAAGTAAGTATGTATATATGTATATATATAAACAATTCGATTTGGATAGTAGTTGGAACTGAAATACAAGCGTCGTGATATAGTTAACATGCATTTTATGATTTCGTCGATTCCGAAGAAAAGTAATTTTGTGGCAAATAAACTGGTAAGGTCCTACTTTAAGTATAGTATGTAAAGTGGCCCTCACATTCTCATCGCGAAAGTCCAAGTTCGGCTCCAGGATAATCCACGTGGAATTTATCTTTAACAAAGTGACACTGGGGGATATTTTTCCCTGAGCACTTCGGTCCTTCCATTTCAACATAATTCTATCAGTTCTCAATATAGAATCAGAGAGCCTAATTAAATCAAATACTACTTCGCAGGTGAAATTAACACTTACAAGCCCTCTGACCAGCATAATATGTGATATATCTCCCTTTTGTCCACACGTTCTATTTTTGTGTCATTTATGGTTAACATAATAAACAGTAATAATTTTCCTATACAGCAATGACAGACTAGCCTTTGTAGTTGGCCCAACGTTATGTACACAAATTTAAATAATTTTCGGTCTTCAGATTTTTAGATTAGCTCGGTATTTTAGTCCATTAAAAAATTTCTCTTTTTTCTAAATTTGGTTTACATCTACTTACCCCTTGCTTGTGTACACACGAACAGATGGCTGGCTGGTACAGTTATTTTTTCTTTTTTTTTTATATTTTCTGCCCACTCTTCAGTTGATGCATAAAACTGTCCGCCCCTAAAAGGAACTCCTATTTATATTCCCTCTTGCTGTATATTGAATATTATAATTCAAAACTGATATTTCTTTGCAATTTCTACTTGTCTTTTGTAAAAGAATTACTACTGTAAATATATCAATTACTTTTCACGTAATTTTTTGCTAAATAATTACATAACCAAAATAATTAACTTCAGTTTAAAAAATCTTTCCTTGCATTCTTACCAACCTGAGTTTTACAGCAACTAATAACAAATCTTTAAGAACAACTTTTTTAAGTTTCTCGCAAAATATTAATTAATTGTAACGTCAAAGAAGTGATAAGTAATTTACAATTATAAACGTATCCTCTGTGACAGAAGAAACAAGACAGAAAGAGTAATATGAAGTTCTTCAAAATGTGTCATCTTTGTCAAACAAGTAAAATGTGAACGTCACCGCGCTTGTAAATGTCCTGTTGTCGTTAAAGCGTAAAGTTATTTCTAAAAACTGAGATCCATCACAAGTCACGTGCGACTAAGTGATTAAGAAGAAGGATATCGACTCATTATGGCCTATAACAAGAATAAATACTCAGTTATACATTCCTCACTGTTAATTAGTTAAATTGTTGTTGATATTTGAAGTTCCTTTGACACATTACTTACAAGAATAAACGTAGTCAGTTTCTGAAATGTGCCATCCCCGTTGTGTGTATAAATAAATAGGTACAGGTACGTGTATTTAGTCAATAACACAACAAATATTTCTAATGGTGTTTATTAGAGGATGATAACAAATACATGTTTCGGCCTACTCCGGCCATCATCAGGTTTTCATCCGAAAGAGTATTAATACTCTTTCGGCTGAAAACCTGATGATGGCCGGAATAGACCGAAACATGTAGTTGTTATCATCCTCTAATAAACATCATTAGAAATATTTGTTGTGTTATTGACTAAATACCTGTACCTATTTAACGTAGTCAGTTTTGTTACACAATTTCACCTCTAAAGTCTGTGTGAAAACAATATATACAGAAGCAAGGGAGGTATAGTCCTACGTTCAAGGAGACGCCTATCATTTCAAATAAATTAATTTTCTAAGCCAATAAGATCAAGATACAACAAGGCAGCTGATCTACTATAATATGACGCTGAGATGAGTTCGCGTAACCATTATTAGTATGGAAAACTATTAAGTATTTCTTATTCCAAGTGTGTGTTTGTTGCCTTAGTTATGCAGCATGCAAAACGTATGCGCCATATTATATCGTCAACTGTGCACTGTTCGCCTCTACCGTACTTTTCACACATTTTCCCACACCGGGCACGATTTTCGGAAAAATTTTCAGAAACATAAAATATATTTCAAGGTTTTCTCAACATCTTTTGCTTGTGACATTTCTTATTCTAAAAAGAATTCAACGAGACAATGTCGTATATGTATATAGGTCTTCATACTAAGTACTCATTATTCTAGACAGATGTTAATATAACACTTATTTTCGCCACAGATTTCGGAAAAATTTTTGAATGTAAAATTTTAGGAAAATCATTCCATTGGGGAAGCAGTTGTTTCATGCAGACATATGGAAAGAGGGACGGACAGACGGACACACAGCCAGTGAGACGTGACGAAGCTAATAATCGCTTTTCGCACTCGTTTAAAAATATCCAACATTTTGAAGCTACGAAAATAGATCCGTTACTGACACCCTATGTTGGAAATAAATTCATTGTTTTAAATCAGTATGCCAAACACAGCCAACTGAAGAGTAGTGTTTCAATGGTTTCCTTTTAAATTTGGCAGATCCGTTATCACTTCTTATGTGGCTAAACTGTTGCTCAGTTATTTAGTTACTCCGACAGTTTACACTCATTGTCTGTTTGCGTTTAATCCTACACATTTTGTCTGTGCAGTTTATCTTCCTCGCCACCTTGGCTGTGGCCCTTGCTGCCCCAGGATATGTCGGCGCTCCTCTGGCAGCACCTCTGGTCGCTCCATACTCTTACACTGCCCACGCTGCATATGCTGCTCCACTGACTGCTGCATACACAGGACTAGGCTACCCTGCCTATAGCCCTATCAGCGCCCCTATCGTCAGTGCTGCTTATTACGGTTGATCTTAAGAAATCGCAAAAAAAAAGCCTAAAAATTACTTGTTCTTGATTTTATAAAACTGTTGGTCTTTCTTGTTTTGACAGTTAACTCAACAAATTGGAATAAATCCTGTACTGCAGCATACATATTTGTGTTCTTATTTCTCAGTAATTCTCGTGTCGTGTTACAGACGTCACAACATGTATGCCACGCGAATCTTCGTGGAATTAAGAGAGTAAAGGTAAAGGTAAAGCAGTCCCGTTATAGGCCTGGAGTGGCCCAGAGGATTCCAGGAAGTTAAGATTCCCAGATTACATGACAACGGCACAGTATGGTGGTAGAGTTGTCAGCCTTACGCACCGGCCGCCTTTACCCCCAGGAAATACTCCTGGTACTCATTTCTGTTTAAGAGGCTGAGTCGACCCCAGGGCCATAGTGCGATCGGAAGGATTATGTCAATAAAAAATTTCAATGACGCCATCTGGAATCGAACGAGAGACCTTCCGATTTGCAGCACAGCACCTTAACCACTGTGCCACCGCGGTCTCACGGAATTAAGAGAGTATTTTGAGGATATCACAATATCTTTATCTCCAGATTCTTTAAATTGATTATTTAGTTTTCACGCCAATCTGTTATATCGACATTCAGTTATTGACAGCGTGGTAAAAAATAAAAAAATAATTTTTGGTGAGGAGTATTGGGGAGTGCATTAAAGCTCCACATGCGTGTTTGAGACAAGAAAATAAACAGTCTCCCAATTTTTTTGTTTTTGAATTACTTAACTGCGTGTTTGATGTACCCTTCGATGTCACTAGCAGTGACATCTGGTGCACGCATGCATTCGGAAGGAAACGATCGTCCCTTTTATCGGGTTATCATGCATGTGGGGAAGACATGAAACGGTCCATAACGTAAGGATCTAATCAGTCCCTATTTTTTGCTGTTGTTGCTATAATCGCGGGGAGTAACCCATGTTCATCTTTGGACAGGATTCTGTATGCCCGTCCCCCCCCCCCCCCCCCCTTCGGGCACGATTGGCTGTTTACGAAGATTGTACATGTAATAACCAAAAAAAGAACCCCGGCCGTCTCGATCGCAAAAACCAACCCC
>Ga0123352_10021816_pt1 | contig 10206 bp, 5 predicted proteins | sample TergutLab28metaG_FD_89700 | JGI IMG/M metagenome (GOLD analysis project Ga0123352, IMG submission 89700) | Labiotermes labralis P1 segment gut microbial communities from Petit-Saut dam, French Guiana - Lab288 P1 | ecosystem: Host-associated > Arthropoda: Insects > Digestive system > Gut ...
GTTGGTGAATGACTACGAAAGGAGAGTTTGAGCGGCTACAGAAGGCAAGCTGAGCGTTTTAGGTTATGCCCTAGTTTTTTGTGAAGTGAATATGAAAGTGTGGTCTGTGTTAGTCAGAATATACTTTACTGAGTTCAAGGAAGAGGGTATTCCGGAACTGTGAACTGTTTGACCGTGAGGTTGTGTTTTTTGCTTATCCGAATAAAAGTCACATACATTTTATATTCGTGGTTCCGTGCATCGTAATTCTAGGTTGAAAAAATCCAACGAGATGCAACAGTATGCAGATATTTATTTACTGCTAAATTACTCTACCTGTTTCGAGCGTCCATTGTGTCCATCATCAGGAGTACATAAAACTGTAGTTGCTGCCTCTGGTACAGATCATACTATCTGGGGAGCAAGCTTCCTCAAACGTGACAAAGTAATGTACCAGAGGCTGCAACTACAGTTCTATGTACTTCTGATTATGGGCGCGATGGACGCCGAAACATGTAGAGTAATTTAGCAGTAAATAAATATCTGCATACTGTTGCATCTCGTTGGATTTCTTCAATCTAGAATTACAATGCACGGAACCACGAATATAAAAATATATAACCTGCATTTCTTAACCCCTCATGCGAACGACGTGTCCCAGAAGCCTCTTACTTTTTGAATTGATCAACTTACAGCAATATTATGTGAAGAGTACACAGTGTGAGGCTCCCAATTATGTAATTTCCCCAATTATCCTGTTATCTCCTCTCTGTGAAATCCAGTACCTCCCCCCCCCCTCTCCCAACTACATTTCACAGTCTTCTGCCCAAGTTCCAGGTATCGCAAATCTAGTTTCGCCGCTTGCGTTCACATACTAATCGTGACATCAAAGACACCTGAACTGCTCATGCATTAAATTGACAAGCAATGCAATACGCTAATATCGGCCTATCCCTTTGGGTGATGGCACACCATATAACTGCTTGTATGGTGGACAGGAACAGAAACTTCACACTGTCGTTGTAACTAGGTAGTGCGACCTTAACCGTACGCGTATGTAACACACTAAGACGCACAAAACTGCATTTTTCACTGACTGTTTCTTAAAACAAGAAGAAGAAACCCCTAGGCATTTGTACAGGACTGAACCAAACACCGCAGTAATCTCATATGACTAAGAACTGCTGTAGGGTTGACGGACCATAGATTGTTTAACGAAAATGTATTAATTGCAGATATTAATTAACGCCGAGAGAGGATTATCGCCTACGGTGAACTAGAAAGAAATGAGGGTGGAGGGAGGGCGATGGTGGCCTGTTTCAATACAGTATATTGACATGCTTTTGCAGCCACTATGAAAAACTACGGAGAATCTTAGTAAGGATAGTTGGTGTCCCGAAGAATTACTATTTAAGCCAATTTGAAGTTCAGGTGACCGTGCATTGTGATCAATTCTTATAATAAAACCAAATAGATGCACCAATTTCTCAAACGTATTTTTTGAATAAAACTCTACATGTTTCGGACAGTTCCTCTGTCCATCATCGGGAGTTTTTCACTGTACACACGGCAGTGGAATATGTTATACAGGTTTGCTGACAGTTTGTGAGCAGGATCAGGACGGAACTTCGGTTCCATCCTGATCCTGCTCGCAAGCTGTCAGCAAACATGTATGACATATACCATTTCTGTGTGTACAGTGAAAAACTCCTGACGATGGACAGAGGAACTGTCCGAAACATGTAGAGTTTATTCCAAAAATACATTTTAGAAATTAGTGCATCTACTTGGTTTTATTGTAAGTACTTAAACCAAATTGCTTTGTCTCCAGAGAACCGTATAGGTGACAATTTTGAATTGCTACATTGCGTCACATCAAAGAGTCGCCATTTCTTATAAAGGCCCGAAGTGTGCCACGGGTATTGAGCAGTATTCTGAAAATCATATCAGTGAACTTATCTGTGTCGTGTTCCAGTACCTTAAAAGACGTTCGAGCTGTTTCTCAATGAAAGTGTTTCAAAGGTGTGATGAAGTAATTTTGCATTTTGTCCAGCAACTCCTTACGGACTTAAAACATATTGTGTTTATTTAACACGAGAACACAATGCTAGAAGTGACTGAAAGCTACGCGCAAAAACAAACACTTCTTGCCTCGACATTTACAGATCTGAGTAATGAGGAAAAGGCATGTTTGACTTTCCGCCGTGAAGAAGTGGAAAGGGCCGGAGAATAAAGATTATAAATCTCAACAATAACGTAAGAAGAATGACCAGAGCGGCTGCATTTCGCCATATGGAACGATGCAAACAGATTTGGGATTAAACGTCCATATGAGCTACACAGCAACGAGCACGAAAACAGTATTATGCACACATCATAATAAAACAGAAATACAGTAGAACTCCACGAATCCGGACGCTGGTTGTCCGGATCGGCTTAGCCCTTCAGGTAAATTTGTCGAGAATTCCAATAAACTAACTTGACTTTAAATTTCCTGTTTTCGGATCAAGTACGGTACAGTGTTATGGCTTCTAGAACTTCCAATCAGGCACGGTCGAAAGATTTAGACGCAGGTTCATACTGTAAATAGTAACAGCCGAACTTCATATCCAGATGACTCGCCGTCCTATTAAATCCGGACAAGTGGAGTCCTACTGTAGTTAAAAATGATCGAAGCAGGAAAGTTGAGGTAGCTAGAAATCTGTGTAGAATACCGGAACTAGACCTCTGAAGGAAGCAAAGATCCATAAACCGGAGCGCACTGGAAGAGTAGGCACACTTGCTCTTAAGTGGCTGGATTCAGTAGAAGATGATCTGAAGGCAATGGGCATTAGAAATTGTAAGCGAAATTCGCAGAATCGGGACCAAACGAAGGTAAGAGTCGAACAAGCCAAGGTACATGTAGTGCCAGTAGAAGAAGAACATAATGTACTCGTATGTCACTTTGATATTTAAAGAGCATGGGAATTTGCTCTCTTCCTCCAATGGTTGTTTGTTTGCAAACAATGTGTTGTTTTTAATTCAATTTCTCTTTCGCTTGTATTGCAGTTACTAAACAACGACACAACAAAATGACGCTCTGAAGCAGAATCTTTCTTGAGAAAGCGATAGAAGCGGATTCGCAGAGTATAACCAACAAGATGCAACGTTCCACAATTTCTTTATTTCTGCAAGACGCTCTACATGTTTCAGACGTTTTTTCCGTCCATCATCACGAGCTCAAAACTGCACATACAGCGTCAGGTATTTGTCTGACAAATACCTGGCGATGTATGTGCAGTTTTGAGTTCGTGATGATGGACGGAAAAAAAGTCTGAAACATGTAGAGCGTCTTACAGAAATAAAAAAATTGTGAAAATTTGCATCTTCTTGGTTATACTCTGCGAATATATTAGCGATGCACAGACATATGAATGCTAAAAAAAATTATAGAAGTGGAGTTTGCCAAGGGATTCGCAGCCATTTATGGAGTCCAAACATTAACCACTGTGTTCACAAAGCCTGTAATTCGACCCTATTCTGAGACAGTTTAATCCAGTCAGCACTCTTATATCTATCCTTTAGCAAAGACTTTAGTATTTCTCTCATTTACATGCCAGGTTCTTCCACTAGTATTTTTATGTCTGGTTTCCCAACTAAAACTTCGTATACAATTCTCCTTTCCTTAGTGCCTTTTGAATCTCACACTGATATTTTATTCGTTGATTTAAATGGTCTAAGAGTGTTTATGGACGAATAAATATTATGAAATTTTATCCAGCCTCCTTTCTATTATTCCTCTTTTGTAGGTCTAAATATTCTATGTAGCACCTTTCCTTGGAACACCTTCGTTAGATGTAGTTGCACTTGCGTGAGAGGTCACATTTCATGATAGTATAAAAGGGCAAGTAAAATTATATCTGCCTGTGTTTCAGTTTATAGGATTCTAAACAGAAGACAGAAAGACGCCTGATCCTCGACTGAACGGTGGCGAGCATTCCCATAGTTTAAATTGTCCTTTGTTTGTTCATTAATTTGAAGCAAGAGGTTCATAAATAAGTAAAACATAGGAGCAAACGTGAATGTATGTGTCGCTTATTAAGTACCTTATGATGTCGAAACATTGCGCTCAGTCGCATTTTGAATATGAGGTCACTTCAAATTTGTTTATTTCCTGTAATTCCTTTATATAGTAAAAATATCAAACATTTTCCTGCAGTAAACTGAGTAGTTAGTCACGTGCCATATGTTTGTGTCGATTTTGCCATTGTACATAATTTATGCTCATTAAATGACGGTTATTTGATTACTGCTCTGACAGTGTAGGCAACAGACTGTAAAACTGCGTCTTTGTTATGTGATCTGTGCGGAAATTTTGTCAATTTTGTGTTAAAAATTTAATTCTTGTATGCAATTTCCGCCAGAACTAAATGTGTTTATAATGATATTTATGGATATTAATACACGGAAAATCACAATCCACAATTCTAACAAAGAAGTGTACTGTGATGAAGGTTAATGTTGTTACAATAACTGTACACACTTTGCAAATACTGACCTTCACTCACTGTCCTCTCCCCTCCTCTACAGATATATTCTGCTATAGACAACTCACAGCTGGCTTACCCCAGCACATATCTCTGTTGCGCCTCGAAGCAAAGAGAACGGCTCTTGAACAGGTACGTAATTGCAATGACCAAGCAATATATTATGTAGAGAAATTTCGCTTTCTGTGCGTTCACTTCAGTGCTGTTTCTCACTTCAGTAGTTCGAGAGCTGCAGTTACTACTTCCGCTCCACTTTCGGTAGGTCCTCGGTTAGAATCTACGTAAGTCGGTGTTTTTTAGGGATACGTGTGTAAAAATCTCTTGCTGTCTTTGAAAGTACCAACAATAATTTCTGCACAGTAATCTGGGTAGAGGCCAATCACGCAGTGCTGAGCAGAATACGAAGAGTAACAGAGATACGGAGGAAACAACGTAATGATTAATTTAAAAAATATGTTACAGATGAAATATTACTAGAGTGATACATTCAAGGAGGATGAGAAATTATGCAAATTCTTTTACGTTTTGGAAAACCTGAAAGGCACATGTAGGCAGTGGCGTACCCAGGAATTTTGTTCGGGGGGTTCAACAAATTCAGTTGAGGACAGAGAGAATGGGGATCTGGGGGCGGTAGCCCCCTAGTCAGGTGTTCTGGAGGCAGCTGTAATTTGTTACAAGAAATTTCATTTCACATAGTAAAATTTTCGTAATTTTTGGTACTTTAAGGCTATTTGTGATGACAACCAATTTATTTGTCATTGCTAATGTAAAACAATTGCGAACCGGCGGTAGTTTTAGAATTTTACTGCCTTTTTTCCGAACATCTTGGGGTGTTGACATTCTAAATTCAGCAATTTTTAAGAGTTTTCACAATCGGGTTGAGTTTGGCGCGATTTTGGAGGGCATTCAGAATTTCGGGGGGGGGGGGGAATTAAACACCCCCCCCCTCTCTCGGTACACCACTGCATGTAGGAGGCAAATATTAATAGAGTTAAGTTATGTATTACTAGACACTGTATGACGCAGGATCACTGCTCTTCGCACCACACAACATTAAATGACTTGTCTAAAAGCCGGCATTGTAATGTTTAAATATTCTTCTTAGCGCCACGGTTCAGTGATTCATTAAATCTCTATTTATTTAGCGAAGTTTCAGTGCCTTAGTGTCGAATACTAGAATGGCAGTGTAGGTAATAAATTGAAAGGAATCTGACAAGACGTGATGGTGGTTCGTGTTCAGATTCTGATACAACATTCGCCGAAATGTACTAAAAGCGAAAACCTTCATTTAGGCTAACCTGTGTCCGGTACACGCAACGCAAGAACTAGGCACGCTCCATCGCGACGGTCCTTCGGATGTGGCGCTTCGACACGCACTGCCTGTCTCGTAAGCCAAAATCGCGTTGCCTACCCTCTGCTCGTTAAACGTCTATATACCATCATTACAACCTGATATTAATTGTATTCCCAAGTATTAATCTTCTAATGTTGCTGGAATCGTTCATGAACAAATAGTCTGGATTATCTATTACATGAAACGTAATCATATCGAATTGTAAGGATATTTTCTACACTTGATTTTCACGTTGGCTGTTCTACAGTAACGGCATTCAGCACAAGATTTTATCTTCCGATAACAAGCTTACACCCTGTCCCAGACATAATTTTCACTTCGGGAAAGATGTCAACATTTAGTTGGCGTTACAATAGGAAAACGTATTTAATTGGCGGTGTGAAGAGAATTAAATGTTGAAGAATAAAAGACCAACTAGATGCCACTTATTATTTTATTGCACTTCTTATAGGCTCAACATGTTTCGAGCATTACTATGCTTATCATCAGGGCTCGCGACTATGACATTGATTACCACATTGGTCGTATCGTCCGGGCTGCAGAAGTGCAATAAAATAACAAGTGGCATCTAGTTGGTTTTTTATTCTTCAGTTATCGCAATGATGCACGGATCAATAAACTTCAGAATTAAATGTGTTTCGCCAATCTCGGGCTCTATTTGTTAATAAACTACATTAAAAAAACAGCGAACTAGGAAGTATTTCATTTAGAACCGGCGAAGCATTCAGGCGTGAAAATAATTACTCGGTTCCTGGATTCTATCCGTCATCTCGTATTAAAAAAAATACACACACACACAGTTTCGAAAAGTGGTCTATTTTCGACCCCTTATTATAAGATGTGGAGGCAGCCTCTTAGAAGAGTCTGCTATAAACAAGTAATCTGCACCACTGAACCAGCCTTGTTTCATCTGAGGAGAGAAGTAGCTGGATGATGGAGTGAATGTAGAAAGACAAAATTACTAAGCGTCATGCACTATCGTCAGACCCTTCAGAACTGACTTAGGTCTCAACTAACATGCATGCCATGTCCATCAATAGGGCGGTCGCAGTATATAGAATAACGGAGCGTAGAAGTGATGAAACTTTCAGAGAAGAACTTGGCTGACAAGAGCAAAACGGTCCAAAGCAATTAGGATAATTTTGCTGTAACGCCTAGAAAACCAATACCGATACTGCTGTGTCAATACAAACCTAAATGTAGAATCTGCTAGTGATGTGTGAAAACATTTCATACAAGATATATGTTTCAGTCAAACACACAACAATTGATTACACAAATACATATCATCATCACTAAAAGAAGAATGATAATTTTATTATCACACTGAATAGAACGACACAGCCATGATAGTATCCAACGTTTCGGCTTTGCAATAACGAATAATGGATTGTAGTTTACTACAAGAGATATCATGAGATCTACGACAATTTGAATGACTATTCATCCCAACTAGATACGATTCTGATATATGCACGTCTAGATCCGGCATCAAGTAAATTATATATTTTATCTGTTACACAACACAACTGAATTCATGACTTGTTTTACCGTTTTTAGCTTTTAGATATATTGCCATTGTATGAATATTTAAGATATTATTATATTACTATTGCCATTAACTTTACTACTCATTGTAAGCGTTTGGGATCCCAAAATGCACTCATATGTGATATATCTTGGATTAGTTCATTTTGATGGTCTGATGATAACGACTCATTAGAGTCGAAACATGTTGTCGTGAGCATAATTTTGTGCAATAAGTTGTTGTGTTTGACTGAAACATATATATTGTATGAATTAGATAAACACATCGGGATCACTACTGTCAAATAGTGTGAACACAAGTTAAAAGGCACAGTTTTACTCAATAATTATACTCGAAACCGGCAAAGAATTTGATGTTGATGAGTGCAGGAAGTTTGTTTTAGTTCCTGCCTTTCAAAAAAACCCCAAATCTTCACCGACTGTATACGTAACGAAGGGAATTCATTTATCCCCATTGGCGAATTTGGAGTTTAACTTCAGGGAGTGTTTTCAAAATTTAGACAGTAAAATTTGATACGTGCCGTCCAATCCACAGAACACGCACTTCCCAAATGCACCCTTTTTTATTTTTCGTCCAAAAAATTTAACTTTATAGTTCGAAAATTTTTCTACTTATCCGTATGTTATGATTTTATACTAAAATTTGACGACGATACGTGAATGTAAGGTCGGTTTAATCCAACTCTTTGGAAGCCTAAAACGAGCCACCCGCGCCGATCTGGAATTCCTACGCGGTAAAGTACCGCCTGACAGTGGAAATAAAGTAGCAGCAGCAACCAGTCTGCTATGCTATTTGCGTGTTCTCACAGCTACGCTGATGGAGTTTCCACTCTTCTGGGATATGATACCGTGTAGATTGTTATATGTGTGCCGGATTTTCTGAAAAGATTAATGCCTATATTCAATGAGACTCCTTGTTGGACTACCCTGAAGTCAGCAGTCTGATCCGACATGTTGGTACAAATGCACCAATCCACACGACGTTCAGAATCATTAGTGTGAAATCTGAAATGAATTTCTGTTTACAGTCCCGTGTTTAATGACACAGAAATACACATAGCTCTGAGAAACAAGCAAGTATAGATGTATATCCTATTGACAGAGAAACAGCCACGCAGAAAATAATAATAATAATAACGTTATTGGTGGTGTAGGACGCATGGAGGAGAGGAGAAGACAGGGTTTTGGTGGGAAAACCTGCGGGACAGAGACCACTTGGATGACCAGGATAATATTAAAATGGATATTCGGGAAGTGGGGTGTGGGGCATGGATTGGATGATCTGGCTTAGGATAGGGACAGGTAGCGGGCTCTTGTGAATGCGATGATGAACCTCCGGGTTTCATAAAATGCATGAAATTTCTTGACTAGCTGAGAACCTGTTAGCTTCCCAAGAAGGAATCTGCAGTCGTTGGGGTCACAAGCTGCAACGCAATGTATGATGGTGGTCCATTCCAGACATTTGCTAACGTCCATGTGGTGTCTGTGTTGCCTCAGAGCCTGATAATGAGGACAGAGAGTGTGGATATTTGAATTTTAATGAAGTAAGAGCGTAGATCACGTAACATTGAGGCAGCACAATGTAGGTGCTGCCTCCGACAGTCACCGTATGCATATTACATACAGATAACGTAACTTTATCCTGATCAGGCGGCCATCAATCTCTTCACCATGCTGACTAGAAGGTAGTTAAAATATTCGCTGAACTGGTCGAGAAATTTTCCGTCTCTTATTGAAACAGAAAGATAATTACAGAGTTCACAAGAGCGCGTTTGTGGACCACAAACTGAATCAGACCATTCCAGCTGACATCCTCAAACCCAGTTTATTTAATACACATCTCAACACTGCCCTCTCACAGCTTCTGCAGTGTGATGAAATGTGACTCAGTGCGAAAACTTTAATGACGAAATGCTATTTGAAAGCGGATTAGACAATTAATAACATTATAAATCTTCAAGTAGCCTGGATAGCTAAGTTGATGTACTGATTGATTATGGGCTGGACGACCGAGTAACCGGAGTTGAGACCCCAAATGGTGTAATACTTCTCCAAAGTGTCTAGACCGGCTATGAAACCCACCCAGCCTCCTATTCAATGAGTGTTCGTCACTTTGTTCCGCGGAAAAGCTGAACACTCATTTCCACCTGATGCGTGGACATATACCTCAATTTCTCAGTATGATATGGTATCGTGCTTACTTCACTTTTATAATACCAGTAGGCGTGCAATAGTGTTCGGTAGATTCTCAGAGTACAACCAACAAGATGCGACTTTTCTCAATTTATTTATTTCTGTAAGACGCTCTACATGATTCAGACGGGTTTTCCGTCCGTCATCTGGAGCTCAAAACTGCACATACAGCGTCAGGCATTTGTCAGACCATTACTGCTAGCAGCAGGTAGCAGTAATGGTCTGACAAATGCCTGACGCTGTATGTGCAGTTTTGAGCTCCTGATGACGGACGGAAAAAACTGTCTGAAACATGTAGAGCGTCTTACAGAAATAAATAAATTGAGAACAGTCGCATCTTGTTGGTTGTATTCTGAGAATATATTAGCGATGCACGGACCTATGAATGTTAAAAAGTGTTCGGTGCAGTTTCCACGTTCTGTTCACTGTAAGGACTTAAGGTTAGAACAGCTGCTAGTGTGACGCAAAATGCCGTTTCGTAAAAGCTATACTCTGGTTGGAGTCTTGGACAGCGGCAAAAGTGAAGGGAAAGTCGAGGTTATGACCGAATTAGCAGAGAAGGAAGTTGCTGACGCATGGATGCGGGGGGGGGGGGGGGGGAGAGAA
>Ga0123352_10021819_pt1 | contig 10206 bp, 5 predicted proteins | sample TergutLab28metaG_FD_89700 | JGI IMG/M metagenome (GOLD analysis project Ga0123352, IMG submission 89700) | Labiotermes labralis P1 segment gut microbial communities from Petit-Saut dam, French Guiana - Lab288 P1 | ecosystem: Host-associated > Arthropoda: Insects > Digestive system > Gut ...
GAGTGGACCCCGTTCCAGACCCACTACTACTCAGAAAATCTGGTAGCGCCGGGGATCGAACCCGGGACCTCTGTATCTGTAGCCAGAAACTCTGACCACTAGACCACAGAGGCGGTCTCACATTTTGCTCACAGTGTACTCTCAGCGGTTCACGTCTTCCGGGATGTGACGCTGTGTCGTCGGACGAGTGGTTCACGACGTTTCGAAGTATCGTGGTGCCTTAACCTGCCGGCCAACTTAACCCTGAAGACGCCAGCACTACGATACTCCGTCCACCAAAATGTCATCGTCGTCCCGTTGAATTCTCACAGTAAACAGGTACAGTGAGCTGACTGCGACGATCTTCGCACTTCAACGTTTATCACAGCAGACTCTGCAGGCAGACGACGGCCTACTTTGATGACGACAAGGAAGCTGATTACGTATGCAGGTCGAAGAGCGCGTTGACCCGCGTAAGATGAATTGTAATGAAGGAATTCAGTATTGTGATGCCACTGCACTGGCGGCAAGCGAGGGAAATGGGGGAAATGCACCACGATAGGACGGGGGGAAGCGAACGCAGCATTCGAGCACTGTTTTGATAAGGCCACCGTACTGAGACTGTTCAACTCAGTGGACAACATTCACAAACATTACAGTCTATTTCAACCCTCTGCAACCCAGTGGTCACTAAATGAAACGCCCGTTTAACATTAAGCAATTCTACGTTCTGCCCACACAGCGATTATTTCCCTATAGAGCATTAACTGACTGGTTGATTTTTACGCGGGTATCTGTGAAGCAAAAATAAAACCGCCATTATGTAACATACCAAATCTGTCCGTCCAACTGTCACCTGTTATCAACCACAAAACTATGTTAGATTTTCACGAAATTCAGTACTGAATATCTTCACAAAAAAGCAGTCGAACAAGCGTGAGTTCCAGTGACAGCCACACTTTACTTAAGGACACAAATGAAGTTCTGTCTGCACTTCCCACTGTTCCAGTATGCGTAAAATTCGGTACAACAGATCTGACAAGATGCTGTTGAGAATTCGTGAATTTCGTGAAAATCGGCACAGGGCATAAATTTGCACTTATGCGTGTACAGTGTGACTGTATGGCACTTTAAGAGTAAAGAACGCCTCGGCGAAGCCTGTCCCTTTCGTCAAGAAATACACTTGAAGTCTGTTTGTCTTCAGGACCCCCAACAAAATTACCGAACTGGTTATTGTTTATCAGACATCAGTTCCTGTCCAACAGCAACAGGACATCCAGTCACTTCAGCAGCCACAAACAGGACATCTAATCACTTCAGCGGCCACAAACAGGACATCCAGTCACTTCAGCAGCCATAAACAGGACATCTAATCACTTCAGCGGCCACAAACAGGACATCCAATCACTTCAGCAGCCACAAACAGGACATCCAATCACTTCAGCGGCCACAAACAGGACATCCAATCACTTCAGCAGCCACAAACAGGACATCCAATCACTTCAGCGGCCACAAATAGGACATCCAATCACTTCAGTAGCCACAAACAGGACATCCAATCACTTCAGCGGCCACAAACTGGACATCCAAGCACTTCAGCAGCCACAAACAGGACATCCAATCACTTCAGCGACCATAAACACCTCCACGAAGTTAATAAAGGAGCGATCGCCAAACTACGACAGCAAACGTGATTTAAAAACACAAAATTTGACTCCAACTCATTACACAATGTTATTTGTTTGTTAATTAATGCGCAGACATGTTTCGGCCCTAGCTGTTGGTCATCTTCAGGAAGCTCGTAAAACACTACAAGTGATTTGAAACGTTAAATTAAAGCCTGCAGATCACAAAACGTGTCTTAATGTTGGGCTTTATATTAAAACCAACAATTTGCACATCCAAAGCATATATGAATGCAAGTCATCACTGCTACATTTTTCGGCGATCGACGCCATCTTCAGGAACCAACCAACACCTCAAACATTTCAATTTAAACCTCATAGCGATCGACCGCCGAAACATGTAGCAGCGAAGATTGCTTGTTTTTATATACTTTGTAGTTGCACATTTGTAACAATAAAAGGAATACAATATTGCAAGGAATGAACACTATGAGAGTGTAATACGTGTGTAGCGGCACAGCAGTGTGCTTGAGACGCCGTGATGTCTACAGGCCACTGCTGCTAATATTGTGCAGGTACTGCGCACTGCATCGCAAGTGGCGACACACGTCGCTAGGCGGTAACAAAGTCGTCCGCTCTACAGAGCGGCTCTCTGCACTGCTGCAATGTACACAAACTGTATAAAATGAGTTTCTCTTTGAAAGCATAACGATTTATGGTTGACTGAAGGCCACCGCCGGTAGCCTGAACTGCAGTGTACAATGTTGGGACGTTCAGTGACTACTGAATTGAAGATACGGAATGAAGTGGCCGTGGTCTATTTTAGGCACTAGAATTACAAACCAAAAGGTCAGTCGGTATAGTGAACTAAGGGCTGGGTGGTCTGGGGTTCAATTCCAACTAAGGGCCAACACTTTTCTCCAAAACGTCCAAATCGGCTCTGGGGCGCACCGAGGCTGCGACTCAATGTCTACCAGGGTGGTTTCCTCGGCGGTAAAGCGGACGGGGCGTAAAGCTGGCCATTCACCGCCATCTAATGTCGAGGATAAGAATGAGTGGAGGTATCCCCATGATCCCAGTACATGCCCTATTCTCCCACTCACCAAAGTCTGGGTAGCCATTAACGAAGTACAAACCACGACAACCTGCCATGGTCGCCGTACGGTGGACAAAACGATTTATTAACCCTAAGCACAGAGCAGTCGGAGGTCACGTGACGGCACACTGGTTGAAGCTTGTAAAAATAGCCACCACTTTATAATTCCAAGAATAATTTAAAATGTCATTTGGAGCCCCGAAACATTGATTCACCTGCAATACGGACCGCCAACCGGGTGATCGCGGGCACCTTGATGCGCTTCGAAAAGCGTTTAAGTGTGCGCAGGAATTCTAGAACATCCGTGATGTTCCGAGATGTGACGCCGTGCAGTTTGGCAGATAATACTAACGTCTCTTAGAAAACTGCTGCTTTCATCTTCAAGCTCACAATGAAGATGATCGAGTAATATATAAAAAAATAATTAATAATGACCACATTGAAACGTTGCAGAAAGATTTGGTGGGCAGGCTGGGGAGTGGGCGGCTGAAAATGCGATGAAAATAAATCCAAGTAAATGTATGGCGGTTCGCTTTACGAGGGCCCGGGTGAAGGACACACTAAATTATACGTTAGGGGATCAATTAATTCAGGAAGCGAGCAGTTGCAAATACTTTGGAATAATCTTACGCAGCGACTTAAGCTGGGCTGATCATGTCAACTACATGGTGAAAAAGCCCTGGAAGGCACTACAGTTCATAATGCGCATACTCAAAAAGGGGAATAGTAGTACCAAAAGTTCAGCCTACACAACACTAGTACGTCCAGTTCTTGAATATGGGACTGCGTGCTGGGATCCGTAAAGGGAGGGACAAATACATGCGTTGGGCAGGGTGCAAAAGAAAGCGGCTATATTTGCATAACACAGAACGAATCGAACTGGGAAACTTTGTCGCAGCGTAGAAAGATATGATGCATATGTACTCTCTTCAAAGCGTACTCCGGAGAACGGGCGTGGAAGGCTCTAGGTGACAGATTACAACGGCCCAACTATCTGAACAGGGTTGATCACGAACGGAAAATCAGGAACAGGAGGCAAAGGACAGATATCGGGAAATATTCCTTTGTGAACAGCACCATCCGACTCTGGAACCGGTTACCTGCAGAAATTTTAGGGAATCTCCTCTGTAAACCAAATGCTTTTAGAAAGAGGGTCAGAAAAGTGATTAATGTGGTGAACTTTAGGAAATGTGAATGTGTTGAAAAATTTACTACTAGTGAAGTGTAGTGCAGTGAAGGGGGGGGGGGGTAAATCGGGACGTAGCGTTAACGGTATTTACGGGTGCTGAAGTGAACGTCATATTAAAATTTGTGTGCAATAACTGTGGAGTAACAATATTAGAAAATAGGTGCAGTACTTTCTTCCCCTTGTGTTGCCTTTACTATGTGCATTGCTGCTAACTGTAGTTGGTCTTTTGTGTATTGTGTTATTATCTTGTGTGTATCTTTGTTACCTCATGCGTATTGTTGTACTGTGTGTGTATTGCTGTCTTACAAACTTTAGTTGCCGGATTGCCAGCTAGAAGTTAATATCCGGAAGGTCCTGCGACCGGCCACCTCGGCACAGGTTTTTCTTGGTTTCCCTGTGTCTATAAGCAAATGCTGAGATGGTTCCCAAGACTCCAAGTTGCTACTGTATGCTTCTCATGCAGCCCTCCACACTTAAATTTCTTCGATCCTTATTTCATATTTATGTACGCGTACGTGCATAATAACCACTGCCACCGGACGACAGCCCATTTGCAGTTACATATATTATTATTATATTGTGGAGGGCACGGCACAGGCTCCCCCAGAAAGTTGATATCTATTCGCTTTATACATCTCCCTTACTGGGAGCGAGTCGATAATCGACAGTAATCGATAATCGACAATCGACAGCAGTAAGAGCCGGCTATAATCCACAGCAGATTATATTTGTCTTTAGTTCAATAAAAACTATTCAGGCTGCCAGCCACATCAGATACGCAGTTCAGACACAGACATTTCTGAACCCTGATGGAGGAGACGAAGTGAGCCTCCGAAACGCTGGTGTATTGGCACCGCCTGGAGAGGATAACAGTTGCAGAGTACATTACTAAGCGTAGTGGACGATTTTATGTTGACTGATAATTGGTACCAATCGGTAGCAATTGATATCAGTCAAGAAATGGACAGATGATAAAACTGCCGTGGAGCACCGCATGAATCTTACAGCAGACCATCAACACTAATTTATATCTTTACACCGAGCTACACGACGTCACCTGCCGTAAGACCGCACACTCACTGCCGTGTACTAAGCCCACAAGACCGCACACTCACGGCCGTGAAGGTCAGTCCCATAAGACCGCACACTCACGGCCGTGAACGTCAGTCCCATAAGACAGCACACTCACGGCCGTGTACTTCAGTCCCATAAGACTGCACACTCACGCCGTGAACCTCAATCTCATACGCATAATACAACATTAAAATCTGCAGGAAATGAGGGTCGGATGACGTAACGGGAAGAACAAACCGGCCGTTGCAAACCGATACATGCGGGACAGGTTACTGTGAACAGACAGCAGGGTACACCGAGTGACCAGACACGACGTCACAAAACACAGTTACAGCCAAGCAGTCCAAAACCTCGATACTGAAGATGAAGGAGGTGTGGTCCTTCGAAACGTCCGGCACCACCAACCCAGCGACACAAAGTCGGCAGAACCAAACATTTCGAAAATTCTGAACCCTGTGAAGCCCAAGAGAAAAACAAAACACTGACAGTACTTTGCTGTCTGGAAGCTGGTCGACGTGCGGCAGAGCAGCGCCGCTGTTGGAGTCCTCGAATTGCTGTTAGATGACGCTAGCACGGGCCGCAGGACAACAGGTTAATGTGCAGGGCGCAGCAATCAGCGGTGTCTGAACAAAGTGCAGTTTGATAATGTTACAGCAACTGGCATAAATAGTTACGATAATTTCGTCCCCGTTTAAGCAAACAGACCAAAACACCCACCCCCGACACATCCGCAACACAAAATCACGACATCTTCACTTGCCACCATGCCGCTTCCTCCACTACTGAACAGACAAGCTGAAGTGACGTCAAGTTCTTTTAATTTTTTCCAGTATAACAAAAAGCACAAAGCGACTGATGTCTTTCAATCGCTTGCGTCCAACCCCCACCTCCGACATTCCACTCAGGAAGGAGGTGGGGGGGGGGCGCGCACAGCCCAGGGATGCTGTCGCTGCTGGACCAGTACACGGCGGAGCGCGTGCCAGGCCGGTTGCAGTGTGCGTGCCGTCGGAGTGCGCCGGCGACCGGTTCTGTTCGTAAGGTAGGGTACGGAACTGATGGCGCGAAGCAGTGTTCGAACTGCGATACACAGACCGAATGTTCTACAGCGGTCCGACAGTCGAGAGTAGCACGTGGGTCGAGCAGTGCGTCATCGGCTAACTACGCACAGTCCGCGGTGGGAAAAAACCTACCGAATACGGAATTTAAACTCAAATTACGAACACAAATTCTCTGGTACAGAAACAAAAAACATCAACACCGCTACAGCACTTAGCTGGTTGTTACAGGCACTGCATGCAGTTTTGCGTGTCACTTTGCTGAACACACACACACACACACATACAGTGCAGCAGTACTAACAACACACCACTCACTACAATTAACAAAACCAGCGCCACACCTGCCAGTTTCCAGTCCCACCAACTGACACTGCGATCCGGCACCTTGTGGCTGCAAACTGGCAGAGTCACTTGGCGCCACAGGACAAACCGTGTCCGTTAGACCACTCTTATCCACACTCCGCATGTGACGTCACATTGGATTCAACGTATTCTCTCTCGCCTGAACCAAGAGTTTCAAGTTCATCCACCTGCGGACAAGCTGGCTGCAGGTAAGACTACGTCACAGCACCTTTCCCTGTCACGCACAGTGGTAACTATGAGCACCACCAGCTGTTCTGCTACACAGTGTCTCTTTGTGCTTCCAAAACTTCTTACGAAAAACGGATTTTATGAGATATTCGCCCTTCGGCGATGTTACGCAGTTACCGACGTTTCGGACAGCTTATCACTCCCATCTTATAAGGCAGAGCAGCACTGCTTTACCCCTCCAGATGGGACATACGTTGTTCCGAAACGTCTGTAGCTAACAGCCACTGTACGCTGTATAACATCCCAGAAGAGCAAACATCTCCCTTGCACCGCGGCGCAATCCTGACATCACGCGGCAGATTTTATGTGCGGTTGAAAGCTACTGCAAGAGGAGCGTGAAGAAGGAGACTTTACATTGTCAAGATACTGAATAAAACCACGAAAATTCCCATCTTGGGATATCAGATGTTACAGGCAGCACTTCGACATACAGGTCGGCCGAGAGATGGGTGATTGCACATGGGTAGCGCTATTGCATGCAACTGAGTCCTCCTTCGGAAACTGATAGTCGTTCATCTCGCCAAGAAATACGCCGCCTTTTACAGAACCCGGGGTTCCCTGTCGTACTGACAACAGCCCGCTCCTGCTCCCCATTCCGAGCCGGATGAACCCATTTTACATTTTGACATTCTACTTCCTTCAGGCTACTTTAATATTATACTCCCCCCAACCACTCTAAGTCTCAGAACAGACATCTTCCCTTCAGGGTTTATGACTGACATTTTGTGGGCATTTATGGACTCTCCAGTGCATGCTGGATGCCCCACCCATTTCACCTCCTCTCAGGGCCGCTTCAAACCCACGACACCCGCACGTTTTAGAGAACGCCTTAAGCTGTCACAATTCCTTCCCACCGAACGCCACGTTCTGTGCGCCTCTATCCATAAGATCGGCTCAAATTGGTGCCTTATCCGTCCACTGGCAGCGTTAGTGCCATTTAAACACGGCACAGTTCGTGCACTAGCTGTGCCTTGGATGTCCTGTCCTTAGAGCGAACGCCAGGCCGCAGCCCGGCGTTAGGCCGTCACAACAGCGGCCGGCCAGTCTGCCCTCCGTATGATCCTCACAGTAACCGGGCGGTCTGTGTAATGCAGTCTGTACTTACTGAATTTCCGTATACTGCTCACATGAATTCCAACCTTCACATGTCAATAAACCGAGGCAGCCAAGATGTTGTGTAAAGCCACTAAGCTGCTTAACGCAACAAGACGATTCCCTTGATAAAGGACAGGGACAGGTGGTGTGTGTGGGCCACGACAGCTCAGTCGGTATAGCGACTCGCTACGGTATGGACGGTCCACGGATCGAATCCCGGTGGGTTCGAGATCTTCCGTAGCCGTCCAGACCGGCGCTGGGTCCGACCCAGGCTTCTGTACAAGGCGTATCGGGTCCCTCCCGGGGGTAAGGCGGCCGGCACGTGGTGTTAACCACCCATCCCCATCTAGCGCCGAGGTTAAAGACATAGTAGAGCTATACATCTGCCCCCCCCCCCCGCTGAAACTTTATGGCAGCTTGTAGGGCGCACTTGTTCTTTACCTGTTTGCCAAGTGGTGGGCTGTTCTGAGGAACTGTTAGCTTCTCAAAAAGGATTGTGCTACTCGGAGTTAGAACACCAAGACGCGATTCAAACAAGTCATACCAGGCACAGTCGTGCGCTTCACTGCGTCCTTACGCGTAAACAAACGAAGTCAGCGTGTCCACAGTAAACATGTGAGGCACGACTGGACGTGACTGGCACAAAAAAAAAAAAGAAGTAAAACCCCCAAAACAAAAATGGCCTCCAAGGAAACGCGGCAAATCCTCGATGTTCGTAATTTGGGCCTCTCGCTATAATGCAATCTAAGACCACTGTTTCGAACTTTCGTGACTGGTTCCGACGGATCGGAATGAGACGACGTGGCTAGCGAGTCGGCTTCCCCAACTCGCCTGATACTGTGGCAAATCACACTCAACTCAGTCAAGGTGTCTTATGTTAACTACGGCTGACTGCTGTAATGAGACTGTCTTGCAGTCTCTGTTTTGTGCTGCCAAAATGAGTCTGGTTTACGGATATAGCAAAAGTACTTTCAACTTTTCGTGCACTTAAGATTATTCTGTATTTTTATTTTTGGTCTTTTTTAAGTTTTTTTTTGAACCAAATTCGATGAGGGTGGCGAACCTGTTAGCACAGAATGTCAAAAATGCTATACATTTATAAGCTACGTCCGAGGGGCGTCCGCAGAATTGTTGGGCGAACGGGGGGTGGGACAGATTGGGGGGGAGGGGGGTTGGTGCCAATATTTTAGGCAATAGCTAAAAACTAACACCTAATTTAGAGGACACGACATGCAGTGTGCAGCACACCGTAAACAGACACAGGCAGTGCACACCTCCAACAGTGACACACAGAAGCACGTTTACGCACGCACAGTCCGCGCCACAAGCGCAAGAGTCTGCACGTGTGCCTTACGGGGGGCTTTGGCTTTCACGTGCAAATATGGCTTCCAATCAAATACGCTTAACTGACACGAAATTAATTTCGCGTGCTACTTGGGGCGTGCGGGCCACTGGTCCGTCATACATTGAAAGCAGGTTCCGATGTTCGTGATTGCGATGTTCGTGGCGCCACCGTCGGTCGCAGTCGCCGACAGCGACACTCTACTGCAAGCCTCCCAATGTTAGCCGCAGCTGAATTACACTTTCAAACTGACACCGGCAAGAAATATTCACGTTTGTAAACCAACTTACCTGCCCAGCATTATCTGATTGGTTTTTATAACCGCAATGACGCGTGTTCACTGCGCGGTACGGACTGAATCTTTAAATATAATGCAGGTTAGTCTAAGTGTCTAATAGGGTGAGTTGCGCTCGAGATGTGAGCGGAAACGCACGCGGATTTTCCCGTGACATTTCCGTCAAACCTGCAGCGTGGCGACAAATTGCTTCCAAAACAACCAAATGTTAAAGTTCATTCAAAACCCGTTCAGCGTTTGCAGAGCTCTTGTATGAGGACAGGCGAACGAGAAAGAAAGTGACCTGACATGCAGTTTGAATACAGAAGACCGTCACACTAAGGTGACAGCCTGTAGAAAGCTGCAGACGCTGCAGGTACGATGTCGTCGAATATGACAGGAAACAGTCCTAACAAAATCCATATTCAGCGTCTCGCACCAATGCCGCCGTGCAGTGTGGACACAACAATAGCGGGGACACCAGAGCGTTAACATTCTGCAGTTTGACTGTACGTTATGACAGTCGGCCAGAAAATGCGTTAACCGCGCGCCGTGTAATTTCATAACCAAGGAACCTACAGTGATTGTGACGGTACGTGGCGACTGTCAGGTCTGCATCGCTGCAGCAAAATCTTGGCAGCCACAGATCGCGAGGTGTAAACAGTTGTGACGAGCTGGCGATAACACAGGGCACGGACTGATATCAACAGGAGACAGAAAACGTCGTCCCATGATGTGGTACATGAAATAGCTATGTTTTATAATATATTTATTAACTGCAATTGGGTTGTTACCCGGTGGCAGTGGTTATTTTACATGTAAACAAAACATGAAATTGGTTACTACTAGATTTAAGTCGGGAGGGCTACATGAGAAGCATGTA
>Ga0123352_10021820_pt1 | contig 10205 bp, 4 predicted proteins | sample TergutLab28metaG_FD_89700 | JGI IMG/M metagenome (GOLD analysis project Ga0123352, IMG submission 89700) | Labiotermes labralis P1 segment gut microbial communities from Petit-Saut dam, French Guiana - Lab288 P1 | ecosystem: Host-associated > Arthropoda: Insects > Digestive system > Gut ...
AGGAGCCCCAGTGGTACTAACCACGTGTGGGCTCTAAATCCACAGCACATATTCCCATTTTAAGGAGCCCCAGTGGTACTAACCACGTGTGGGCTCTAAATCCACAGCACATATTCCCATTTTTCAAGAACCAGAATGTTCCTAGCAGTGTTTGGACCCTGCAGCCATCACACTTACCGGCACAGCCGAAGAGCCACACTTTCACGAGAAGCTGCTTTCAGACACACAACGGGAATGTAAAGACAAGACGAAGACACAGAGTTTCACACGTGGTACTTTCAAGTGGCAAATGATGCTGGAGAAAAGAGATCAGATGATGTGCGAATGAGCGGTCGCCCGCGGGTGGATCATGTCTTATATACCGGCTTGGCTGCTTGACGTCACGCGTGGGTCAGCAGGTAACGGGAATGCATCTGCCGCTGGTTTCCTTCCTCCCAGAGAATTTACGCTTCTGTGTCTTGCGCTCGTATTAACACTGTTTACGCCAACAATAGACAGCTTTACGTAAAGTAAGGCCACGCTTGAACACCGTGGGTGGTCCAGAGAGGGCTTCTTATTTGGCAGCGTCTAATACGACGGAAAATAATTTTCCCTTAGAGTCTGATTGTCACTCAAGTATTCAAGAAATTCCATGCTCTTTTTTAAAACTGAAAATTTATTTTTTTTTTCCCAATAAGCCACCATTGGATCTTACTCTGAGACAGATAAACTGAGGATTCAGGTCCTTTGGTTTTTGACGTCGTGTTGGGGGAGGGGGGGGGGTGTTTCCAGAAATCCCCAAGAAACGTACTGTCTTCGTCTTCAAGGTTTAAGAGGTCTTAGATGAATACATTTTACACTGTCACAAAATATTCCCTTAAGATACATTTTTAATACGATCACAAATCTATGTTTAGGCTTCAACATATTCCTCTTTTGTTTGTTTTTTTATAATTAAATTTTCGATTGCGATTCCGAAGTCTTTTATGTGTGTTACATTCACCGCCCATCACAATCACAATCACACTGGTTTATTTAGTATAATAACATTTCATGCAGTGTAAAATTAGAAGGTCGCTCATTATCCAGCTTTCCTGATATCTGTCCTACGTCATCATTCCTATGTACTGTACCGCACATCCTCACTGTGCGTCCACATCTTAATGTCCTACGCTTTGTTATGAACACAGTAAGACAAAAATTCCCAAATAAATATAAAATATTTCAAAATATTATATATATATATATAAGTAAAGTAAAGTTCGCTCTAAAACAGGCCACGAAATACCAGGAAGGGAAATTCTTATAATAAAACCAACTAGATGCACTAATTATTCAAATTTATTTTTGGAATAAAACTCTACATATTTCGGGCAGTTTCTCTGTCCAGCGTCAGGAGTTTTTCACTGTACACACAGCAATGGTGTATGTCATACAGATTCGCTGACATCTTGCGAGCAACCTGTCAGCAAACCTGTATGACATATACCACTGCTGTGTGCACAGTGAAAAACTCCTGATGATGGACAGAGGAACTGTTGTACAAACGTAGAGTTTTTTTTCCACAAATAGATTGAGAAATTAGTGCATCCAGTTGGTTTTATTATAAGAATTTATCACGATGCACGGTCAGCTGAAGGTCAAACCAGAAGGGGAGTACTGGTATAGCTCCATTCTTTCTTTAACCTAGGCGCTCGATTAGGATGGGTGGTTAACTCCACCCTCCGGCCGCTTTGTCCCCGGGAAAACCCCGGTATCCATCCTATAGGAGGCTGGGTGGACCCCACGGCCAGTCTGGACATGTGCGGAAAATTTCGACCCATTGGTATTCTATCCCCGAACCGTCCAGCCCGCAGCGAGTCGCTATGCCAAGTGCGATATCCTGGCCCACACAAGATATATGCTTATAACAGAAGTAATCAAATTAGGTTGCAGATAAGGTTTATATACCTTACTAATTTTGTAATAATTAATAAATTGGTACCTTATCTATAATGCTGGTGATTATTGACATGTGTATATGCAACTGGTCTAAACAACGTTTAAGTCAGTTATTTGATGTCTTTTTTTCTTAAAAAAAAAACTCTAATCAAAATTATAGCTCCAACAAATTAAACAAATTTATTATTTATCAAGGCAGGCAATGTATACATAATGTGTCACTGAGGCCCGTGCGTGCAACCATTGTTGCAATGGAAAAACAATAAGTATTATATATTCTGAGTATCTGTCTGTAGCCTAGGTATCCAGCCTGAAATACGCATGCGCATCACCTGTGGCTCGTCCATCTCTACAAAAATTTTTGCACATTATCTCATAAACGACACGATTTTCGAAAATATATTTATTGAACATTAAAGTGTTTTCGATTTTCTCTACAACTGCTGTCTGAAACATTTCTCATGTAAGGTACTCGTTATTATTGTTAGATTTTAATGAAAGTTAAATATTCTTGACAGAATTTTGAAAAATACAAAATTACCAAATTCATGAAAAATCCGTTCGTCCAGTGGGAGGCCAGATGATCCATGCGGAAGGAAAGACAGACGGACAGACACGACGACACTAATAGTCGCGTTTCGCAATTTTGCCCACGCGCCTAAAAATCAAAATCTTTATATTCCTGTTTTTCTTGAAGTTACTTCTGTTGCTTCTTCACTTCCGCTAAGCGCACATCGCTAGGATTTCTTTTTTACATTTCTTCTTAAGCCAACATGGCGATTTCCGAACTTCGGAGATCAATGGACAGTATTTCCTGCTTTGTGCGCTAGAGGTCATGGTTTTATACACTATTTCATATATTGCCCACCCTAAAAGAGGTTCTTCGTGGTTTTCCTCATTCCCTCCAGACAAACATGGAGATTTTTTCCGAAGTTATGCCATGACCATCAGTAAATCCTACACGATTTCTCATTTATTATTCACTGTTTTCCTTACCATTCAATGCCTTAAGTTATAAAGTGCAAGCTACTGAGTATATAGTTAACAATTATAGTACAAATGGCACAAAAGTTATTATTTTATTATTATCATCATCATCATCAATACATTTATAAACTGTCTAATTGGTATGTTGTTGTAGCACTCCAACCTGCCACTGTATGTGTACTGTCAAACTGTATTTGGCTTTCTGACACACTTTGAAAAGCAGTATTTACTTTCTCAGATCAGTGGGTTAGAGTCATTGATGCTGCAGAAACAGTTACGTTTGTTTTCATAAGCGTACCTCTCATGTGTAACTGTTCGTATTAACAGCGTTCTACAGCACTCCGCAATTTGCGTCCAGCAAGCTGAAGCACATCGCACTGTTGCGTCCTTTACCAGTGTTTGCTAACAGCTAATTTCCTATGCATCATTAGAGAATGTAATCCAGGGGAAAATAATTAATCCAAAGAGGCAGGAATTTACAGAAGACATTAGAATTTAAATAACGAATAATTTTATCGTATATCTTGTTAAACAATCATGCCTGTTAGCAGGAATACCAAATTAATCTTGAGACGGACGGGACATGTAGCAAACAATTGCGAGATAAGAAAAAAAACACAAAATTATGATAGGAAAACCTGAAGGGATAAAAAGCTTGGCTGGTAGTATAATAATAATAATATAGGCAGAGATAATACATAAATAGTTCGGATGGCTATGTATATTGACCAGTGGCAGGTGTTTTTGAGGATAATATTTAACTATGAAAGGCAGCGAATTTAATTATTAATTAAGATATTATTAAGTTCTGAAGGACTGCATTAATTAGGTATTTTGTGCAGCAACATCCACTGTAATAATTATTTCTTTCAATCGAATATAATTTTTAGACGAGAGTTAGAAACCCATGAAACTTGCTTCTACCAACGCAGTAAATCATTATGTTTGTTCGTTAATGCAACAAAACAAGAACCATTCTTAATTCTAACGCTACTAGCTAATTGCCAAGAAAGGTTAAAAACGTGCGATATCGATTCCTTCATACCCATAGGAAACGGAACCTTGATTTCCATCACTCAACAACTCTAGGAACCGAACAAATTTATTGCAGGTTACGTCATCACGGTGGGGATTCGAATTGTATTTGTCTCGCCAAGCAACTGTGATTATCAGCCTGGCCTATTTTAAAACTTAAAAACAAATTGTAAGGAAGATGACTAGGCTACTATATAAATGTCTGCATACAGCTGCAGTGCATTCATACATCTTTCCAACAACCTTGCCAGTCATTTCTGAGGCCTCACAGCACTGTATTCATACATCCGTCCGCTCTATTATATACCCACTAACATATCCACACACAAAAAATATCAACCGTCTGTCTGCCCTATGTATATTCTTCCGACTGGCGATCTCTACCTGCTGGTCTAGATAAGTGGATTGTGTGAAAATACGGGAAATGTAGTCCAAGTATGGATATTGTCGACAGACTCATACAGGGTGATTCAGGAGGATTGTCCAATTAAAACACTTTATTATCCAAGAGATGCACAAATATGTCATTCGTAGACACAATTAGAATTATTATAAAATAATTTAAAATATTTAAAATTGCTCCAACATGTTTCAGATCACAAGGGATTCATCAACAGGGCGCTGTATACAGCGCTTGGCTAAAATTACAGTAATGGTTCTATCGTGTCCGTTGACATAGACGTAGTCAGTGTTATGGCAGCATATGCTGCCACAATATATCATTGAAACATCAAGTCAACCCCACGCCTAATTAAATCCCAACTGTCATTTGCTGGCATTATTATGTGCTCACCATATTCTCCACGTTAGCAGGATAAGGGTTAATATTACAATAAGGCTAACAATATGTCATTTGTCTTTCTTTATTACCATTCAAAATGCTTTGTGTTTGTAAATTCAAACAGCTCTAACCCGGTAACCTTTTAGAATTTAGACACACATTCATGTGAACTCTATTTGTCCAATGACCAATATTATCACATCCCACGAAACTGACCTTCCCTCCTGAATTACCCTGTATTTGTTCAGTAGCATGGGTACTTTAGTACGTCATTTTGTGTGCATATTTAACAGTACAGGCCTGTACACGCAGGTCTTAAACATTTTAGCAAACCTACAAATAACATAATGACTGGCTTTTGAGGGGTAGATTTTGAGTAGGAAGCCTTTAAACCGTGTTCGGAAACAGGAATATAAATAATTACAGCAAATCTAAAAGAAGCGAATATAATTATGATTTTGGTGAAGTACGTATAACTTATATGGACATATATTAACGTGATGAGTCAACAGCCATTTATAATAATAATAATAATAATAATAATATGGGGTTACAAGCTACTGACAATACTACGAAAAAGTACCTGAAAAGGTAATAAATGTCAATGGTACCATTATTATGTGGGACATACCGGTTATCACAGATCGAACAATACCATCAAACCGACCTGACGTAGCCCTACATGATAAAAAGAGAATACTTGCCTACTGATCGATATAGCCACACAAGATGATTCAGACTTTAACACAAAAGAAACTGAAAAACTAAGCAAGTACAAAGACCTGAACATTGAGGTCAGGGAAGTAAGGATAGAAAATGTGCCAGTTATAATTGGTGTATTAGGAACAATGAAGAAATGATTAGATCAAAACCTTCAGCTGTTCCCAGGTAAACCGTCGGTCATAGAACTACAGAAGATCACAAAACCGAGCACTGTGCACATCATTCGTGGCACGCTGAAACACATCACTCTGAACTCTTTTTGAAATCTGGACTTACCAGAAGACCGACACCTAACAACAACAACTAACAGGCGAGAATAAATTTAAAATAATGATAACAAACCCGATACACAACATGGCCGTTGGTGTATCAGGTCAAAATATATATTTTTATCCCATTATCGATCACACACAAGAAGCAACTTTTAAGCTTTTTCTTTGCGACTAGTTTCGGCTCTAAGATCGCGCTATCGTGAGACCACAACGCTGGATCAGAAACAATAGAAGCTCTGTAGATCATTACGTTCGTAATGTTACTGACGTGAGATTCGACCTTTCCATTGCATCTTACGCAGTCAATATTATTAATGTTATCATTTCTGTGGCAGAATTTCGGAAACAATCGATGACCCCAGAACAGGTGCCATTTGAATTGCACCAAAATAAACACTCTGCAAATGATTCAAAAAATACTTTTGTTTCACATTTACGTGCTTTCCGAATATATTTAACGCCACGAGTAGTGCTGGGTTACGAAATGTAGGCAACCCGCTTCTGTGCGCGATGCGTTGAGTTGCGTAACAACTGTAGATGTATATTTTCTCAAGAAGTTGTCTGATCCGCTTCGCTATAAAGGATAGTACTTGCTGCCATTCTATTACTATTTTCATCTACCATAAAAATACTTTCAGTACAACGTGAATATTTCATTTGTCACACCTCATTCACGATGACGTCCCCAGACACACAAACACACAGACCCTTCACTGAAGTAACTGTAGAGTACAGTGGCGTCTGACGAAATATTCAATCTTAACACTGCAACAGACACTTGCCAGTTCAACGTTCCACATTCGCGGTGTCTGACAAGTGAGTGTATTTCGCAAATACGCTAAGTTTTCTAGTAAAAAACAAGGAATACGCTAATATATATACTAAATGAAGTCAGAACGACTGCAAGACGATCGACGCTATCTGCAAATGTGCGTAATTACTGATCTTGATTTTTCATTACCACGGATAAAAATTTGTTCCTTTCGTGGTCTTTCGTTCATGACAACCTGTCTAGTGGATAAATATCAATATTTAGGAGAAATCTGTTGCCTCTACCTGCAGGGTGGATACTTAATACGAAGGTAGGACAGTCCTCTAAAAGGTAGGTAACATTTACAACAACACACGATGTTGTAAGCCAAAAAGACCCCGGGGGAGGCCGCCGAAGTACATCCCCCCCAAATGAAAAAGATTAGACCTTGTGATTTAAATTGAGTGATATACTCACTAACATACAATTGTATTTACATACATACAAATACAGTTGCATATAATATTATGTTACAGTTGTACTCATGATTGTTATGAAATAGCTGTTAAAATGGAACATAAATTATGAACAGCCTGAGAAACACCCGTCCCCCTCTTTCGGTGAAAAATTCTGGGTGTGCGCCTGAAGAAGATTACAACATCAGTGTTCATGATTGTGAAAACCTCGAACATAATAATCAAGTATAATATTAAACAAGTAACCGCAACACAAATATGACAAAATTAAGAAATATTTAGTTAAAAATACATAACTAAAAGCATTTAGAATGTAAGTAACAGAGAAGAAAAAAACACTTTTAATTCTTTATTCTGTAAGAGAAATGCAGAGTTTCCTTCTCTCTTAAAGCAGCCTGTAGTTATAGTAAATCCCTTCTTTAAACGGCAAGTTTATCCGGCCCTCTAGAATAAAATCATCACCCAAGTTTTACTGCTGAAATTTCATTCCTCTAACACAAGATAGAGGAGAACGCGGTGGCGCAGTTGGTTGAGGCACTGCGCTACAAGCCGTAAGGTCGCGGGTTTGATTCCCGATGGTGTCATTGGAATTTTTTCATTGACATAATCCTTTCGGCTGCACTATGGTCCCGAGGTCGACTCAGCCTCTTACAGAAACGAGTACCAGGAATTTTCTGGAGAATAAGGTGGCCGGTGCGTTGGGCTGGCAACCTTACCACATTCATGTGCCGACTGTCTTGAAATCTGGGAACTTGAACATCCTGGAAAACTATGGGCCTGTCCAGTCCTGTAATAGGATTGCTTTACCTTTAACACAAGCTAGAGTTAATCATTTACATACAGTAACACATGAATATATTATGTAAAGTTATAAGCTATTCATAAAGATACAATTTTATACACACGCGCGGAACAATTCACGGAATTGATAATATTAAACTCGATTCCTCTGGTTCAGTTATAAGTCCTGTGAAGAACACAACAAAATTTAATTTCATGATGCAACAACTGAAAGTCCAAAACCTCCAAGAAGTCCTTTGTCATGGAGTCTTCAATACAGCTGTGTTGTCAGTGCTTCTAGAGAAGAGTCACGACAGTTCGAGCATGATCTTGGTCACTGGACCGGCACGGGACAGCCAGTCAGCGGCGCCGATTGCAGAACTGTTCCCTCTTACGGTCGCCGTCATGACGGTCGTGCAGAACTTACTTCACCACTTCCATTTATGCTACTCTTTTGGCAAAGTGAACAATGCAAGCAGCGGCGGGCGGGCCACACTTTATTATTGGCAAATAGCATTTCATTATAGGCTCTCAGAAGTAACCACTCAAAGACCGGCGCTCACAATAAGACACGCTGCATTCTCTCATACACTTCATCAGTGCGTTCCGTATGATTGTCACAATAAAGATAGACATTTTACTAAATAGCATTTACAGCCTTTTGTATGTAATGCAGGCGGTTGGTTTATCTGTAAGAAATCAAATGGATTTCTTTATATACTGGGGATGAAAAAGACGTTCTTTCAAAGTGCTGAATTACATCTTTGTACATCGTATCAAGTGGCACTCTTGTTGCATTTCATGATGGTCATTTAATAGACCAAGACCCACGTACCAATAAAGCGATTAAATAATGCATATATATATATATATATATATATATGTGTGTGTGTGTGTGTGTGTGTGTGTGTGTGTACACATACAAAAAGCAGGGGCAAATCTTTGTTCAATTTGCCACGCCACCAGTTACCGGGGTAACAGCAAAAATGACCATGGATAGATTAAATTATGTTGGTGAGATGAGTAACGCGCAATTATGTAGGCGGTATACGGCGGGATAAGAAGTCATGTGACGTAACGAACTTGCAGCCAATCGGTTAAGCACGTGAAGTGAAATTCATATAGCAAGTCACAAATTTCTGTTTGTCCTTGTAATTTCAAAAGCATTTCAAAGCCTAATAAATAAAAATATATACAATATATAAAACTATACATTCACCATTAAAACTAGTGTTGATAATTTTTAGAAAAAATTGTTCTAGAGAATGTATTTAATATTATCTCTGGGCTTTATTTAACATTACAGAAAGTGTTCCATATACTTTCTGTTTCAAATCCCTTTATGGCACACATACTCTTATTAAGTGGCCTCCATGTCCCATAACTGGCATTAAATAGACATATATAAAATTTCCATTCATAATTTATTATTGTATGTCCTGTGCATTGTATGGAAAATAATTTATGTAACCACAATTACATGCACCAAGCTACTCACACCAGACTTACTAATGTCCGATGTGTACACTTTGAAGCATATAATGTTTGTTATATGAATTAATTTCAATCATAATATTTGCCCATTAAAACATAATTCATGTCGGGGAACAGAGCTGTTTTTGATGACGATTGTGATAAGAAGCAGTACGTAAAGTTTAGAGTTTAATGAAGAAACATTCAAAGAGAACTGTATGCGGATTCAGAGTCGTAATAGTTCAGTTCATATAACGTACTTCAAACTCAAGACAAACCCTACAAATCTGTAACATCTCTATTACCCAGCCGTCAATTCATCAATTTTGTATTTGTAATTTTCTGTCGACTTTATCTATTGCCTGTAGGAAATGTGTGTTCTAGTATTTTCATCATAGTATTCCAAACATGCTGACGTGTGCACTCAATTTTATGCCTACATGAATGTCACAAATTGCCACAGTTATGGAAAGAGGTTACTTGAGAGGCCTAGATATAGAGGTGATGTTAAGAGTAAAAGATACGTTAAGTACCGTACCCGTTCTGTTATAGCACATCGACAAAACCTCCAGGAAAACTCCACCCGACATTACCGCGCAAACACTTCAGGAGGCGATACCAAAAAATGAACACAACTATCCATATTAAATAAGGAAAGCAGAAACACCCCAACACCAACTGTAATACGACAACGGCATCCCACAGTTGAATATCTGGTGAACATCAGCGCATTAAAAAGGAAGGAATTTTATGCTTTAGTGGTTTTATGCTTAAATACAGTCTGCAAAGAGCACACTCTGTAGTTATAACTTTTCTAGAAAGCTTTAGCTAATAAGTAATCCACATGTAAACACTATGGGATCCCAAAGTAGACAAAGCATCTCGTAACGAAATTGTAGGGGCCTGAAGATGACTAACATCTAGTCGAAACATGTAGCCTTACTCTAGAATAAATAGATTGTGCTGACGTACGTTTGTGTAATACTAATTGATTTTCAAGCACATCG
>Ga0123352_10021821_pt1 | contig 10205 bp, 7 predicted proteins | sample TergutLab28metaG_FD_89700 | JGI IMG/M metagenome (GOLD analysis project Ga0123352, IMG submission 89700) | Labiotermes labralis P1 segment gut microbial communities from Petit-Saut dam, French Guiana - Lab288 P1 | ecosystem: Host-associated > Arthropoda: Insects > Digestive system > Gut ...
CCGCCGCCGGTCGGCGAAGTTAGTGCCAACTTTTGCGGATAGAGGGGTGTCACGTGGTCAGCGCAACGAGTCCCCACAGCCGTTAATCTCTGTTTTCTAGACCTGGAGCCGCTACTTTTTTCACTCAAGTAGCTCCTTAATTGACACGGGCCCCTTGCAGTCTCGGTAATTCTGCGAACCCTCTCCTTAAAATTATCTCTACTGTCGGACCCCTTGGGCGCAACACACAGGTTTTAAAGCTGGAGTAGGTACAGATGAGAAGCGTATTTGAAGCATAAGATTCTTTATTGGTCCAATGTAATTGTTACAGAAACATCTGAGCAGAATCTAGCGAGTTCGCGGATTCGCGGTTGAGGCCCACTGTTCTAGAATGTGACACCGTGTGGTATGATAGATACCACCGTTTCGGAGCATGCTGCCTTCATCTATAGAAGAAATTTATTTTGTCCTTCTTCCATACGCACGATTCAAAGTCACTTTTATCTTAAAGATGGAGGCAGCAGGTTCCTGCGAAACACCGGTACTTAGCCAGTGGACTATGACTTCGTACCCCGGAAGACCATACTATTTGCATTCACCTCGGTGAGAACCTCATATGCTAGAACTGTTATTAATTTCCTCGTTATCTGCTGGCTGTATTTGGTACATTACCGCCTCGTATTAAGATGCTCGCTTGCAAGAAATTTATAAACCGAACCCATGAGAGTGATGTCGGTAATATCCTCCCATTCGTCCGTGTATCGTCTACAAGTTTCTCCACGGGTATTTTATGCGCTGAAGAGTTGTCTGGCTGAGAATTAATGTTGGTCTGCGTGATTAGCTAAGCAGCCGGTATAGTGACTAGGCTACGGGCTGGACGGTACGTGGTTCGATTCCCGGCACGGGCAAGAAAGTTTTCTCCAGAGTATCCAAACCGGCTTTAGTACTCACCCAGTCTTCTGTTCATTGGGTACCGGACCTTATTTTCTTGGGGATAAAGTGGCTTGTCTTGAAGTTGACCACCTTACGCCATATACCGATGTTAAGAATGAGTTCAGCTACCTCTGTCGCCCTTATACGTCTGTGTTTTTGTGGCATGCTGAAGACTAACTTCGCCTTTTCTTTAACCTTGATACACTTTATGCACGGAGATGAAGTCGAACCTTATCACATTACTTGAATAAATCTCACAATACAAAAATAAATCTATAAGGTACTTTCATTGAGACCTTCCCTCTTGTGGGGTGGGTTGTAGTTGGTTAGCGACGTTTCGGAACAATTTATCTATCCCATCTTGTGTTTCCTTACCCCTCAAGATGCGGGGGTTGGGTTTTCCCGAAACGTCGATACCAAATACCAACCTACGCCGCGTAACATCCAAGAAGAGGGAGAGCTTGAATTACGCCGCGGCGGAATCCCGAGGTCTCGAACTTACATCGCCTACAAATAGGTTATACTGAGATGTGTTATGCGCAATTTAGAACGTTTCTCAGCGCCACAGTTCTAACGACATAAGCCCCAATACCAGACGTGTACCAGGCTGCTCTGTGTGCGCGTTGTCTGGGAACTGTCAGAACTGCAGCTCCTACGTATTTGGGAGGTCGACATTTGACATAACTGCCCGAAGACCGGTATTCCGATTGAGGGTTTATGCGGTTTCCCTCAGTAGCTCCACACAGATTCCGGGGCAGTACATCTACCTCATACCTCACGGCCATTCCAATTTATTGATGATCCTGTTAGTTACTCGACGCTTTTACAATCTAGTCCGATGGTTTGTTTGGCGACGCTGTCAGTGTGTAGGCTGTTCTGTAGTGTTCGTGATAGATGAATGAATGTGCATATTGGACATTGCTGGAATGATATAATCTGAGCTGTCGAAAGCATCGTTGAATAAACCACAAATAAACATTGGATGCATGGGCTGTACATTGAAACCTCTGCTCCTTTGATTAACCCTGTTACCAACATTATGTTTATATTTCCAGTAAATCAGTGAGGGATGCAAAATGGCAACTGGAAGTATCCTCGTGACAGACACTCCCCACCTTGCGCAGTATTTCAGAAGATCGTGGGAAATCGGAATTGAGCATACGTTTTGTCAACTATATTCGAATATGCAAGGGACTCCAGCTAATAACCAAACTCCAACACACTGGAATCGGTAGCAGCATGGTCGCCCCACCGCCTATGTTGTCGCCCAGTAGTATTCTTTACTCCGCGTCTCAGAAATGTTGTTAGTCCAATTTTATTTTACTTTTTTTAAAAATTGCTTATGTCTGAAATCGCGCAGTCGGGGAGCGTGTGCATGTGTAACTGCTGGCTAACAACGCGTCCTTAGTCAGAAACGCGTTCGAATGCCCTTAGTTTTGCTCGCTCGTGACGCATAATATCTTAAAAATAAGCACCAACATGCAGAACGGTCATCTTAGTCCCTAGACCAGACGGAAACGTTCACGTATGGTAATGTGTTAATTTTCCACCTGACTAGATTGTCACGCTATTAACGTGTCTGGAAAAATACAAAGTGTAATCTAGGAAGTCTCTGGAGTGTCCTGCGGGGGGGGGGGGGGGGGGGGGGATTTTCGGGTTTTTTTTGGTGGGCTGTTTTGTTGAGGCTGGGTGGTGGGGGGGGGTGGGGGCGTGGGTGGGGGTGGGGGGGGGGGGGGGGGGGTGGTGGTGGGCATTTTCGGTGTTATTCTGCTGGCGCAGTAACAGAACTGCACCCAGGCTAGTCGAAACGAAAATGCTGAAAAGGCAAAATGCTTTTGTGGATTTGAGGTTCTCAGTGTGGTGACTATGGGGATCACTTTTTGTGGAATGTGTCACAGTATGGCCTCGTAGCAGTTTGCTGAAGCTTTCGGAGGAACCAGGCTCCTCTGCTTTATACCCACAGTACATTTCTTGACACATCGGTTTGTTTTGCATAGAATTCATGTAACACTGTGAGTCGCGTCCATTGAGACTGGGATATCACTTTTTAGCATGCTGGTGATTCAGACTGCATCTGTTTAGTGCAAGGGTTCGCAAATTGTCCAGAAATCTGGGAGCCACTTCAAAATTATGGGCTTCTGAAGAGTGATATGCAGTAGGCTCCTTACCGATGACCCAGAAATACTAGGCGCCCTAATACAAAATTTAGTCGCCATGGCGCCCGGAATTTGTGCACCCCTGGTACAGCCTGTCCACGCTCTTGGAGGAGGAGGAGGAAGAGGGGGAGAAAAATTACCTCATCCCTGTTATTGCTGCTGAAATGAAAACGATAGGATCAGGCCTTCAACGTCTTCATTAGAAACAACCCAAAAACATTATTTTCTAAGAAAACCTACGATAAGATGATTTCTGATTCGTGTTTTTCTTAAGAGATGTGCCGTCAGCCACATAGCGACTCAGTCGATTGAGGCCATGTCAGTGCCATGAAGACGCCTGAGGGAGTACACGAGTTCTAACTTCGGCACTGGGTGAATGTGGGTGGTCTTCACGCTTCGACCGCCTTATTCCCGGTACTCGTAGCATTAGGGGCTGAGTGGGATACAGAGTCGATCCGGACCCCGTGGGGAAATTGATGGCAACACCACGGCGGAAACGAACTTGGCACCGTCGTGCCGTAGCCGGTCACTATACTGACTAAACACCGTGCTTTCCGGATCACGACGAGCGATAATGCGGCGGATAACACGTTACAGTGGTTTTGAATACCTGGAGCTACAATCGCGCACATCCATCGCACATACGCTATGTAATGAATTACGGATTTGCCCCAGATTTACCGACTCGGCGACTTGCGGTCTCTTCATGGGACACAAAGGAGTGTTGTACTTAATGCATAACAAGATTTCGCGTGTGATATGCCGCCACGCAGACTGGTGTATAGTTACCGACGTTTCAGAGTAGCTTGCTCCCTCGCGTCCAAAAAGAGGCAACAAGGTTCACCGAAACAGCCGCGGTTGTGTTCACTCGAAACGTTGGTGTATCCCAGAAGACTTTAATTTTCATCGGTATCGCCGTGAAGGTCTCTTTTACCACAAGACAGCGCATTTATTCGTGATTTCAGCACAGCAAAACTCGTGCAGTGCCGATTCCGGTGGCCGTGCAGTCTGAGGCGTGGGTTTGCGGCCGCTCGCCTGCTGGGATTGTGGGTTCGAATCCCTCCGGGGCATGGAAGTTTGTCTCTTGTGAGTGTTGTGTGTTGTCAGGTAGAGGCCTCTGTGTCGGGCTGGCCACTCGTCCAGAGGAGTCCTACCGAGTGTGGTGTGTCTGAATGTGATCGTGAAGCCTCAAAAATGAGGAGGTCCTGGTCCATTAGCGGTTGTTGCGCCATAGTAAAAAGAAACTCGTGCGTTAATTAAGGGTTCTTCGAGCGGGAAGGACAGACAGGCGGAAACCACCGTAAGCAGACGTGGACAGCAATATGTCGTAGGAAAGGCATTCGTATAAATGTTAGCGTTACGGGGAGAGGCAGAACGAGGATTCAATAAATACGGAAAAACAAACATAGGGAAAGTATAATAGAAATATTATTATTGGTACTCAACAATAAACATTTGATGTAGTGGCGGCTCGCCACAATAGTTTTCGTGAAGATTGAGGTCTTTTGGAGCAAAACTTCTTGTAGTTTGTCATAAGTTACAGGCGTTTCGGAGGAGTTTGCTGTTTCAGTCTTTACGATAGTTCGTCGTCGTCGTCATCATCGTCGTCATGATCGTATCTAAGGTTTAGGTCCTAAAACCTGTTTCCTTGAAGTTCGAGGTGTTCTTTCTTGGTCTTTCCATCTTCGTCTAGGTCGTCCCGTGGGTTGGTATTGGAGAGCCATTCTTTGTAGCCGTTTCGTGTCCATATGTTTCAGGGTGTCAAAGAAGTTTTTTTTTTTTTACGCGCTTTCAAACCTGCAACATTATTGTCTGTTTTCAGTCTGTTTCGGACGTTAAGGGTTCTTTGGGCGGTCCGGTACTCCGAGAGCAAATAGCGGCCGTAAAATATCATTTGTGCCGCTTCCATTTTGTGGGCGTCTGTCCTGTTTATGGTCCAGGTTTCGCCACCATAACACATAGCTACTTTCGAAGCAATGCAATGCATAAATAAGTTTCACTGCCATCAAATGGCACAACAAATTTCACTAATTCACATATATAGGAGAATGCTCGAGCATGTTTCGGCTGTTTCTTACAGCCATATTCAGGGAGCATTGATATAGATGGTATGTACATGGAGTTAACATTTTAATTCATGATATATATATATATATATATGTGTGTGTGTGTGTGTGTGTGTGTGTGTGTGTGCTTCCTCAGGGTGGCTGTAAGAAATAGCCGGAACAAGTTGCAGTATTCTCCTTTAAGTTGTGCAGATTGATGGCAATACAACGTATTTATGTATCCAAGGTGTATATCGAGATCGTTAAGGTAATGCAATGTTAGTTTTCTGTCAGTTGTCATACAGGCTGCACAATATCGTTTGAGTAGGCTATCTCGTTCATTATATTATACCTTCTTAGTTTTACATTACTGTCACGTTCTTCACCAGATATTTATTTTCTCACGCAATTGGAATTATAAACTCGTGTCATAATTGTCCCTTCAGTTTCCGTTTGACCTTTTGTTTTGTTTTGTTTTTTTTTTTTACCTCAGAATTCCATTGCTGCAGTTTTGAGAGGGAATATTTTTAGGCCTGTGTTTTTGCAATTTTGTTGAACGAATTAATTCAACCTCCTAAAGTGTGAATTTACCCAGCACCCATATTTTCTGGAATTTGACTACCTTGAAGATTGAGACAGCATGTTCGTTCGAAACGTCAGTAACTATGCCGTACTATACTACTAATGTCGTAGAAGACTTGAATGTTCCGTATACATAAAATCAACGTAAGGGAGTCGAAACAAAAATATTTGTGTCGGCTGACAGTGGTGGAGGGTACGAGATGCACGTATCGGGTGACATTGTTGGACGGTACACAAGATGCACGTGTCGGCTGACATTGTTGGACGGTACAAGATGCACGTGTCGGCTGACAGTGTTGGACAGTACAATATTCATGTGTCGGCTAACCGTGGTGGACGGTACACAAGATGCACGTGTCGGCTGACATTGTTGGACGGTACAAGATGCACGTGTCGGCTGACATTGTTGGACGGTACACAAGATGCACGTGTCGGCTGACATTGTTGGACGGTACAAGATGCACGTGTCAGCTGACAGTGGTGGACTGTACAAGATGCACATGTCGGCTGACAGTGGTGGACGGTACACGATGCACGTGTCGGCTGACGGTGTTGGACTGTACAAGATGCACGTGTCGGCAACAGTGGTGGACTGTAGAAGATGCACATGTCAGCTGACAGTGGTGGACGGTACACGATGTACATAGGCCCAGATCAGCGTGTGAGCCAGCACAAAAATGTCACAGTAATAAGATAATAATGAGAAGTAATGTATTGCTGATCACAGCGGCACGCGAACTGACTTCGAGCTCTCGAAAACCGAAATCCTGAGTTCCAATCCCATTCTGAGCTATATACCGGCGTTTCAGGCGCGTTTTAAAAAAATGCTAAAAGCTACTGTTAGCTTCGTCGTGTGCGTCCGTTTGTCTCTCTGTCCGTCCGTCCGCATGGATCAGAACGATTTACACCGGGCGGATTTTCATTAAAGTTAATATTAGGAATTTTTGCTATAATTGATCCACACACATGACGATTTTGGTCATTTGGTTAAAATCGGACAAAGTGACAGATACGGTACACGAAGACTGGCGTAGATTCATGATCTATCGCCGCGATCGGTCTTAAAAACTGAGCCACGATTCTCTCTGAGGCTGAAGAAACAGTCGATCATCAAGCATGACCGATGGTTTGCGTCGAATGTCGGCGTTTAAGATTTGTCGAGTTTAGATCTTCCCACTTACAATATCTCGACGATGGTCGATTGTACATCTGTTGGTAAGATGCGGAGAAGTATTACATTGTTGTTAAAAATAGTGCTTCTTTTGAAATTATTCACGAACATGACATCTAGGTCACTAATAGAGCGATGCACCAGAAGTATTACATTCTACAGAAATTTTATATCCTGATTTTTTTTTTGTCTTTTTGTCTTTTTGTGTAGATTGTGGCCTTCCCCTGGCCCATCGCCTGTTCAGAGTCTTACAAATTATATGTAGGGGTCATAGGTTTAGGAATTGATTATCCTTTCAAATAGCCCCAAGGGTATAATCCGTAAATGCTGTAGAAGAAGCAAGCTGTGAAGCGAAAGTAAAAGGAACGTCTAGAGAAACAAGCATGAATATGAAGTTTCAGGTAAATACTAAGAGGGGAGAACGAACATGCAGTAGGAGGAAAGGTAAGGAATTACAGAAATCAGATTGGGAAACTATAGTGGAGAGTTAGTAACTGCTGCAGTTTAATATCAGGGAGAATAAACTGTGATCATGAACATATGAACCAGCTGCTATGATACGGAGAAAGACGGAATGCAGTAAGTAAGGAAGAACGAACAGGAAGTGCTCGTGGTATTGCGGTAAGGAATGGTTACTGAAATTTGGTATTAGGGTTGTAAAAAAATTTGATGACAAAGCGGGCTTTGATGGTAGCAAAGAACTGAAAATAAAGAATCCCAGACATAAAGACGGAGACCAAAGATGAGAAGAAAATGAGAAATAATATACTGCAAAAGTAATGTAATTCTTTGTACAGAATTCTATTCTTGTCTACCTAAAATCTGTCTGTACACATACAAGGATTGGAGCTAAAATTCTGTCCTAAGGTATGAAGCCATTGTCATAGTTATGAATAAATACGCCATGTGGCAGTGATTGTCAAAGACGATGCGTCGTTATGAAGCAGTAGAGAGTTACCTATGCTTCGGTCGGTATTACTGCTTCTGCTTTTGTCGATAAAATTTATCTGTAGGTAGCAGCACCGTTCAAGCGCTCTTCAATTTATAGACTTCATTTTTATGTTTTACATTTTAACGTCTGATCAGGGACAGGGATCAGAGATGGGAATTAGCAGATTTTCCTCTTGAAATTCCCGCGTACTTGGCACCGGAAAATAAATAAAGGAGTACTGTAATTGGTAACATTTTCTGAGGTCGACACATAATTGAATGGAGCAGATTTCTTCTTCAGGAGCTAATGGCCAATAATATCGTCGTTTGTGGACTCCGACTGTGAATTGCCGTGTTTTTCGCAGCTTCATTTACTGATCTCCTAAGCCACATGAGTCCAATCCACAGACAGTTTGTCTTTAAGACTTTTTAATATTGTCCTCCCATTTATGTCCCAAGTCTCCGAAGTGGCTTCTCTCTTTCAAGTTTTCAACCATAACTTTGTATGATGCTCCCACTTCTCACATGCGGCTACATGTTTAACCCATCTAGTCCTCCATGTGATCATATAATATCTATTATGTAGCTCATCACGCAGTTTTCTTCAGCGTCCTTGCACGTCCTGTATGTAGATCTAAATATTCTTCTCATCACTGTAAGTCTTTAGGTAATGTGAAAGGCAAAGTTTTGCACGCGTGCAGTAACGTTCCATAACGGAGATTTTCTGTATCTCCTGAATGCATTAGACATCTTTTAGTGTAAGGTAGGCCTGCTTCAAGTAAATCTGATTAATTCTCAATCGGTACTTATCCATGATAGCCGAAGATGTTAAACTGTGCGATATAACGGAGTAACGGAAGGTGTAAAATAATACATCACGAAAGAATGAGGCCACTGTGCAAGGCGTAAATTGCAGTGGAATGTGGAACGTGAGCTTCTGACTGGTGGAGGTCGCGTGCGTTGGTAAGTCCGCATGGCTCAGACTGCCAAACATTTCATTATTTTGGGTGGAATTTGTTAAGGCGCGTTTACATTATCACATTCTTTTTTTTTTATTACATAAAATGAAACCGTTAAAGCTGCGTGGGGAAATAATATATTTTTAGGCGCGTTCACAAAATTGCGTAAACCGAATATTAGCTTCGTCATGTCCGTCTGTCCGTCCATTTGTCGAGAAAATTAAAAGTTTTATTAAAATCTGAAAACGATGTCGGATAATTTACCGAAAACTTATGTATGTATATCGCGTCAATATCGCGTTGAATTCTTCTTATAATGAGAAATGTGTCAGACAAGTGTTGTAGAAAAAATCAAATAACACATTTTATGTTCAAAACTCTTTTTTTTCCCCTAAAATCGCGTCGTTTATGAGATAATGTGGAAAAAAAATATAGTAGAGGCAGACAGCCCACAGTGACAATATAATACTGCGCATGCGCTTTGCATGCCGGATAACTAAGGCTAAGAACGCACACTCAGAATATGCAATACTTATTGCTTTCCCACGGCAACAGCGGTTATGCGAACGCGCGTCAATGATACGTCTATGCGTACCTTGCTTGTCTCGTTCTGAGATGCATACGAAACACATACATGCACCCCGTGGACAGAAAGTATAATTTTTTAGTGTGGAACATGTTGGTAACACTGGACGTTAAAAGGGTTAAACCGTAGTGTGGCAAAAAAGTTTTGAAACCAGACATTGTTACGTTATGAATATAGGTGATCCATGCTAATTGATTGATTGCTTCATTAATTAATTAATTAATTAATTCTGATCAGCGCACAAGGCGTTCGTCGCGCCAGCTAATGACGTTGCAAATGGTAGACGGTAATATAGGATCATAAGTGACCGCAAAATTAAGATATTGATGTTCAGATTGTATCTCTGCCGAGGATCAGTATTTCTGTGGCACGGTCTTTGTAGCACTGAGATTTCCAGCCAGGGAAACAGAGACACATTACAGCTAAGTACTGTGGAGAATATTAGGCGGTAGAGCATGTCTCAGACTGACGGCGATCTGGCCTGCGGAATTTACCGGTCCCTGCATTAAAAAATGTGCTTAAATAAAGACATATTTGAGTACCTTGAGGGTTGTTTGACCGTGCATCTTCCTCATGAAATAAAGTAAAATGCCAGCTTGATGCAACTAGGTAATGTTATTGATGTATTCTTAGCTCGACGTGTTTCGGGTACATACGCCCATCATCAGGAGCGTGAGATGTTGAGTTGCAGCATATGGTCGTGTGTACGGTGCGGATGGCGCCGTGCACGGCACCATCCGCACCGTACACACGACCTACACAGCGGCTCTCAAGACCACCACCCATCCAAAAACTCGGTGCAGAAAACCATATGCTGCAACTCAACATCTAATGCTCCTGATAATGGGCGTATGTACCCGAAAC
>Ga0123352_10021825_pt1 | contig 10204 bp, 5 predicted proteins | sample TergutLab28metaG_FD_89700 | JGI IMG/M metagenome (GOLD analysis project Ga0123352, IMG submission 89700) | Labiotermes labralis P1 segment gut microbial communities from Petit-Saut dam, French Guiana - Lab288 P1 | ecosystem: Host-associated > Arthropoda: Insects > Digestive system > Gut ...
AAGAGGAAAAGGAACGAAGGATGCAAATTCTTTACCGATAATAATATCAGAACGAACCTTGGAGATAGATGAGGAACTATATGTTTGCTTCATAGACTGGCAGAAGGCGTATGACCGAGTCAACTGGACCAAATTAATGCAGATCCTAAAGGGAAATGGTATTCACTGACGTGAAAGAAGATTGATTAGCAACATGTACATGGCTCAGAATGTTAAAGTACGACTGAACCGAGGGGCGACAAGGAGTGTGAAGAGTGGAAGAGGAGTTAGACAAGGATGCGGTTTGTCGCCAATTCTGTTCTACTTGTACAGCGAATACCTTACCAAGGAAGCTCTGGAAAGGTATGGAGACTTCAAAATAAGACGGCAAATCATTCACACTGTGAAATATGCAGATGAACTTGTGCTACTGGCTAAGGAAGAAAGGGTCCTACAGGACATTATTGATAAACTAATTGAAATTGGAGGATGCTGTGGAATGGAAATGAATGTGGAAAAAACAAAAGTAATGAGAATTTCAAGACAACCTTTCCCAGTAAAACTTATGATGGACCAAAAACAACTAGAGAATGTGGAATCTTTTAAATATTTGGGTAGCATTTTAACAAATGATGGAAGATGTACTCGTGAAATTAAATGCAGGATTTCTATGGCTAAAGCTGCATTCAGCAAGAAGAGGGCTCTTTTTACTAGCACATTGGACTTAGAATTGAGGAAGAAGCTAGTGAAGTGCTACATTTGGAGCGTAGCTTTATATGGTCTGAAACTTGGAGCCTTCGGGCAGTAGATCAGAAACACCTGGAAAGTTTTAAAATGTGATGCTGTAGAAGGATGGAAGAGATCAGTTGGCCGATCATGTGAGAAATGAAGAAGTATTGTTTAGAGTCAAGGAGAAGAGGAGTGTTCTACATGAAATAAGTAAACGGAAGTTTAACTAAGATGGTCGCATTTTGCGTAGAAACTGCCTTCTACAACGGGTTATTGAAGGAAAGACAAAAGGGTGGACAGAAGTGACAGGAAGACGAGGAAGAAGACGTAGGAAGCTACTGGATGACCTTAAGGAAAGGAGAAGATACTCCCATTTGAAGGAGGAAGCTCTAGATCGCACTATGTGGAGAGGTCGCTTTGGAAGAGGTTTTGGACCTGTCCTAAGACGGAATACTAAATGAATGAATGAATACGAAATGCTGTACTACAGGAAATTTATGTTCACAGACTGCCACGGGCGCTACTTCGGGGTGGCGCTATATTTGGAGGGTGGAGCTGTAACGTGGTTTGACTGATACATTTTGGATGGCGTAATGTGGTGCTGATATTTATTTATCTTTTCAAACTACGGTTATAAAGTAATAAAATATTCTAGCTGGAAACGTTTTTATATCCCTGTTATTTTTTTATTGCGTATATTTCCCGGAAACAAATGACCGTAATAGGACTAAGAACGTGCGGTACACTTGCACAACATTTTTAAGAATTTTCGTCACAAAAATATTACTCATTTTCGGGACGATAAGATAAGGAAAAACTTGTTACTAGAAAATTCCGAATCACATGACTACGTCAGTAGCTATTATTACTGTAATCATAATGACGTTGCAGTTGTTCAAGAGTGTATGTTACCTAAAGACAACACGGTCGAAGAAAGCCATAATGGTTCTCAATAATTGCTTAAATAAAGACAACTTCAATGTTATCGTAGCGCATAAGAAAATAAGGTTGTAGGAATAGTGAAATGCCAACTTGATGCAACTAGGTGATTTTATTGGCGTATTCTTAACTCGACGTGTTTCGGGTACACACGCCCATCATCTGGAGCATTAGATGTTGAGTTGCAGATTACGGCTTTCTGCACCGAGTGGTGGTCTTGCGAGCCGCTGCGTGGGTCGTGTGTACGGTGCGGATGGTGCTGCACGGTACCATCCGCAGGGGCAAAATTGATCCTAATATTTGCAGAGAAATACAAAACTCACACCATATATAATATTCTTTTTAATGTTTTACGGATTTCGAGATAATTAAAAGTGTGTAAACATGCCAAACATGTTACGCTGTGCTGATATTTCACAACTTATGAAGCAGTATATTACGAAGGTGCCGGATGTTTAAATGCTTAAGACATATTGACCGAGAGCTACCTTCAGCTACCTCTGTCGATTATTGTATACGTCTTTCACATATACAACAATATAAAAGGCTGCTGAATTGTAGAATAGACGGCACATCTCTAATTTATTTTTAAACTTTTTTAAATTGTTACATTCATTATTCACAACTAGGAACCATCATGATTTTATTTTGATACGTTGTTTTTCTGTATCCTAAACAAACAAACAAACAAACAAACAAACATATGCCGTCCATATTTTTGTTTGTTGGTTTTGGATACAGAAAAACACAAAGAAATATATCAGAAAAAAAAAACTGTTGTAGGCAGTGAAGCTCGTGGCGTCAACAAACACAAGAATTTACAACATAAGGTTCCAAAATGTAATGGAACCATCACGATTTTTCAGATGCCCCTTCCTTTTGGTTAACTGTTTAATTTCTTCCTTTCCTACTATTTCGTAGGACAACACAGGTCTGAAAAATGCAGTCTACATGACGCCTATCTTAGAGATTTCTTGTTTGTTGCATGGTTAATTTATTTGTGTTTGTATTCATTCATTCATTTAATTTTTTTTTGACAAGTCGCATATGACTGGAGTGGTTCAGCGAGCACTGACAAAGCCTGTGTACTGTATGATTTAAATTAAACGGCGGCAACCCATATTTGTGTCCAACTTAATTTGATTTATTTTCCAGGATATTTTTAATCTGTAAATATTTAGGTTTTCCCATCATCGTGTAACGCGACATGATGTCACTACCTAGCAGCGCAATTTTATTTTGTGCAATGGATCATCCGAATGTGCCTACGGCCAAGTGCGTGCCACCGATAAGGACGATGCCAGCGGTGAAGTTTTTACAGTTGTTACTTTGCAATTATAGTAACTTCTGTGTAAATATTCGAATATGTCTATGCAAAAAACATAAACTGTAGCGGATGTACGCGTTAAATACAGCTAGTTGTGACACTTAGATCTGATTCATATGTACTCTGTGTGGCTGAAAGCATTTGGTGTTTTAAATATACAGGGTGATTCAAAAAGATGGACTCAGTTTTGTACGTCTATATTTCTTGAACTAGTTAAGGTTTGTGAATGAACTACATAACATTTGAAAGAGGAAGTCCTTAATTTTCAAATGTGTCGCTAGAGCGCTCATCTAGCGCACAGCCGTGCAGCAGCTTCAGTTGAGAGCAAAATGGCTACTATGCAGCACAATATTTTTTGCGTGTATTAGAGGAGAACGTGAGGCGAATTCAAGAGAGTTTTGAGCGTAGCCCACCCAAGTCAACCCGTAGAGCGAGCAGAGAACTTGGAATACCGCAACCAACTGTCTGGCGTGTGTTGAGGCACCGTTTACTGTTCAGTTGAGTCCTTTTTTTAATCACCCTGTATTCTGAGCAGTCATGTTGCTGTGTGCACAAGTTAACTCAGTTCCATTTTTGTATTTCATTTCATACTCTTAACAAATACGAAGGTTAGAAATCGCTAAGTAACTTCATAGGCCGACACGACGTCACTTTACTATGAATGAACGTCCGACTACGTCAAATAAGTTACAGTCCTATTTAATTCTTACAGTCTTAGGTGGCCTTTGAGAGTATTTTCATCGTAAAATTTCCTTTTCTAGTCGTACTGTTCGATTTGTTCATAAGTCTCAATATTACTTGGATGTGACACATGGATCTGTGATTCATTCATTGCAATCCCTTTCAAATAATTTCGTTACAACACACACCTATTGTACAAGTCTGAAAATACAGCTGAAACTGTACTGCACCACATTCATTCTGTGTAATATTTAAAGCAAGGATCACTCCCTACAGTATTTCCAGTTTATGTGACCGTGTCATTTAAGAACACGATTATTGCAAACAACATTTCACATGAAGACAACCCTTCAGAGTCACCCCTTTACAACTCAAAACTTTCTTCTAAGACGTTGTTAAATCAGCCAATCATAGACCTACGTCTGACCAATAGTAAATGATACCTTTAAAACAAATTGCTTTTCTTCAATCGTATATTTTCCAGTCAGCCGCAGTCACTTGTTGTTGCTGGTATTATAGTTCAATCCTCTGCCGCTGAATGTGCTAGAGGAAAGCTTCATTGCTGCCACCTTGTGAATGACTGCTGGATTAAACTTGTACACAAGTTTCCGCGGCAAGTTCCGTAGTCGTGGCACCGGCTGCAGAACTTTCGATCGGTAGTACGTCCTGGGAAGGAAATGAGCACAGGTGTAAAAACATGACATTAAAAGAAACCGTATAATTAGCCTAGGCTAGCACTGTGGGAGGCTACATGATTCCACGTAGCTCAACATTTTCGTGGATTGAAAGAAGTGGCAGAAAGGGGAGCGACGAGAAACAGTCTACACACTCGCGCGCGCGCGCGCACGCACACACACAAATCCCAACAAAACAGCACAGTTTTCACGTTCTACACAGCCACTATTCCTCTAAAACATTATAAAGAGTATAATAATAATAAATTTTACTAGATTATTATATGTTTTGATAGGTGCGCGATTTTCTGCACTCGTCCAGACCGGCCCTGGTGCCCACCCACCCTCCTGTACAATGGGTACCAGGTTGTTCCCGGCCGGGGCGTGGCGTTAACCATCCACCCCCTTCCAGCGCTGAGGTTAAATAAAGAGTAAAGCTATACCTCTACTCCCCTTCTGTGCCTTAATGACTGGTTATAAGGTGAACTTTACATTTTGCCTACTATCTGACTTACGTTTCCTCATTTTGTTTAGATTTTCCATCTACGCATCATATTTTTGTACATCTATCAGCAAGTCGTCTTAGACTCATCGTACTGTGTGGGGTACTGCCGAAATTCCATCTTTTAAAGTTGGAGAATGATTTTATATCTCTGCTCCTTTATGAACGTGTATTTTTAACTTGAAATTGACTAGTAAGACACTTACATTCTTGTGATACATACTTTTCTTGTACCAGTTCTTGTAAAAGGCAGCAGCAGTACATTTGGGACTTAGAGACAGACCCATCTATTTACTTAATTTTTTCCAGTGTTTGAAATTATTGTGATTATTTGTGTTATAATTTCCAGCACAGACCTAATCCCTTTCAGCGTGGTTTCACAAAAACATAGTTGCTCTTCGAACAGTATGTTTACAAACGTGTGGGGATCATTCAAGGACAGACTAAATCTGTTTACTTTAAGTAGTGCTTTCGACATTGTTCCTCATTTTATGTGAACACAGTAAATTTAACGTTTGCTGTATTATGTCAGCTGGTTTCATAGCTATTTGACCAGTACAGTCCGATATTCTCTGTGGATACAGGCATGAAACACCTAAGACAACATTAACTTATCTTCAGATTATGCAACACGTTCCCGTTTCTCAGTCATTTCAGAATTTGTTACTACTAAAAGATGTATTTTATCATAAATATTAATTACATTATTCACAAGGTTTGAAAAGTTTTGAAACGTCTATTCAAAATCGAAATATTTTAAAGAAAAACTTAAGGCTCATAGTGCAGCACAGTATAATGGTGGCTTAAATCTGCGCTTGTTATAGCATTTAACAAATGGCAAGCACTCTAACAAACTAATGGAGTTTATGAGTTACGATAGAAGTATTCTGCAGCGTAGCTGAAGAATATCGAGGGTTAATGAGAACAGAGTGCCAAGGACACTATACGGATATAAAAGGAATGTCGTGACGTGACGACGGAGAAGATTGCGTAAATGTTGAGGGGTTTTACAATTTGTACTCCTTAGGGCGTTTAAATGAAGGCGAACGGGACGAGCAAATCACGTAACATGTATAACAGATATCTGATATGCTTAAAAAAAACTTTGAGGGGAATTTGAAGGTAACGAGACCATTATGAAAACCTGAGCGTAAGTTTGTTCACGATAGGGTCTGGAGGTGGACCGTTTTTAACTGGGTTTGAACATTCGAATGCCATAAAATTCAAGGATTTTCTTTACAAGCTCGGTGTCTATTATTCCTACGAAAATGACTCCGCTAAAGGAATTGGATCCATAGTCAGTTTCTCAAACTGAGGTATCAGCATTTTACCGGACAATTTCACTGCAACGTTGTCACGTTGGTGAAAGAGATTTCTGGTGATTATTTTATTTTTGTTGCGAGAAGGCTGGGACATGACCAGCTATTCCCCCCTTAATATTATTTATACAGTTCATAATCGACTTGGCATCTCAGAAACATTATTAAGAATAAATGTTTGAAGCTGAGAGAGTGATTTTACTTTACCCAAAACCGATCATTGGATTTAGCTGAAGTTTTCTAACTAAATCAGATAAATGACACTGAAATATAACATCTTATTTTCAGATTTCTTGAACCCTGTTTTCTTCCCCACAACTTATGACAGTGTAGACTCGTTTTGTGTAACAGACTCTCACCTAAATCATCCTTTCTTATCTGGAGTTTCTTAGACTATGCTATTTTGAGTAATAAAATTGCAAACAAATGGATGGGATACCACATATATTAATAACGCCTTGTTTAATACTTCTGACAAACGTATATTGCATTGGTCCTCTGCAATAATTTGTAATAAACTTGTAAAACCTTCTGATACATGGCGGTTAGTATACTGAAAGACATAAGCACTGAATTATACGTAGCTGCGATTAAATTAAAATTTTCCGAAGGAAATGATCTGACGTCATATACTTTTGCTTTAAAACTATACGAAGAGGATGATCTGACGTCATATACTTCTGGAATATTTTTCCCTGTGACGCAGGGCGGTGAAAAGGCTTGTAAATACGAAATAGATTGATATGTGTACTACAGTGTGTACGGTATCTCAGTAGCCTCCACATACTCAGGACGCAAGAGAACCGAGGAGAGAGAATTAGTTTATCTTTGAGATATACTTAGAATTCCAGGCGCGTTATGCAGAACTGAGATGAAAGGTTAGAGTGTGTTTTCTTTCATGCATATCTATACTAAGAAGGAAATGTTGAGATAAGTTTTTCTACCCCTCCCCCCTCGCTCCTGACAAGCGTGATAAGATAAAGGGCTGCAGGAGATAAAAAAGTGTTTCGTAAAAATACAAGAATACTTCCTAGGAACTTCGGCAACGAATCCAAGAATTTATTCAAACGCGTTACGCCTTATCTTTGAATGGTAGTTCCTGTATTTCTCTTGAATTAGAAACATAAGGTAACCCGCACGAATGATTCCATCACGTGCTTATGTTATTGTTAGTTTCATCCGTACTTCTACGTTCAGCCGCATTAAAAAATTATGAAGTTGTATATGAAATGAAATATGGAAATACAGAGGCACCTGCAGCATGACAGAAGAAATGAAACAGAGAGATGCGATGCTGTTGCAGAACTGGATAAGATGTTCCTGCTATTGCAAGAAGTCTTAAACAGTTGACAAATGTATAGCAACGCATTTGAAAGGAAGTGAGTTGCATATCGGAACGGAATCTTTGAGGCCGTAAGTCAAGAACTGATATCTGTAATTACTTCAGTCTTTCTGCCGACTCTGCTTTAAAGCATCGAATTTTGAACTGCCTCTTTTCAGCAGAAGCGCGGACTATATCTGAAGTGTCTGGTGCTACCGTCTTATTCATAACTAACCACGTAGTCAAATAATTTTATACAACAGATTCCTTCTTGAGAAGTCAATAAACGCCCACGTGGCCAGCAAACTGTCGTCTTAACATTCTCACTTTGCTCGCAAGAGGTCTAAACTGTGTACTACCCTGAGCCAGAAGAACGTCTGTTTGATTTGAAGCTTTCGCCATGGTGTAAATGAGATTTGCGCTCGTCTGGGATCTTATGCAGCGAAGATAGGTAGTGATCAGCCTACGTTTCGGGATAAACTATCTGTGCCTTCTTCAAAAGTCATGCAGTCCAAGACTTAAAACGGGACCTATAAATTGTCCCGAAACGTCGGTAACAACCAACCTGCGCCGCGTAAAATACCAGAAGAGCGCAGATCTCAGAAGAGTCCAGTTAAAATCCGTACGTCATTTTCCCTTAAACCGTCTCTTATTACAAGTACTGTCAGGTCCGTACCCGGAGTTATTTACTTGGGCGAGGGGCTGACCCTGAGACTACGTATTACTTGTGTTTGATTTGAAAAAAAAACTGTGTTGTAAAAATCATGTCATAAGTATAACTGTAACATAGCATTCTTTGCAACGGCGCGTATGTATGTACGAATACGAAACATTCCATGACTCACTCACCTAATTTAATTCACATGGTCCCGATGGGGTTTTTTAATTTCCTTTAAAATATTCTCAGTTTTCTAATTTTAAAAATTGTAATGGACTGGTTATCAACCGATTTCAGTGGCTGATGTCGCCTGAAGGAAAAATCACGTGAAAATTTTGATATCGTGTCTACAAAATTTGTGTTCTTTTATATTTTTATTTGGTTAGGGGTGAGGCTGCAGCCCGGCAGCCTTTCCCCTTTGGGTGCGCCCCTGAGTACTGTTACCCCTGCTCCGCGGGGGCTTCAAAATGGTACCTTCCCACGAAATGTTTCCATTACATATTTGTAAAAATTCTCATTTTACCTTGGCGTGTGACATGCCCCCCCCCCCACCTCATCCATCTTCGTTTGATCACCTTAATAGTATATGGCGAGGGGTACACACCGTGTAACCCTTCACGTCATTATGTCTGCCTACACGTCACTTTCTCTTCGTTAGGTCCAGAAATAAACTTGCACACGAATACAAAACAACTGGTAAAATTAGGGACCATATCTTTTTGTCTTAACATTTCATGATGGAACATGAGAAGAACACATGTGCCGAGTTCGCAGAATTTTGTTTGGTCTTCAGACCCAGACGGGCGCGCATACGCACCCATATACACGCAAACACGCACGCACACTTCAAATCATGCGCGGATGTGTGGAGAAGCTTCCAGAAATGATTCCAATAGCATCCACGATCAATCCCGCTTGTTATTTAACGACGGCGTGAGTTAAAAAATACCGTCGTTGATAGATGAATGAATGATTTCGAAATCTTCGTGTTGTGATAATGACAGGCGAAAACCGAAATTGTCGTAGGGAAACCTTTTCGGGACCACATTTTCCATTACAAATCTCATATTGAATGACCTGGGTTTGAACCCGCGCTTACGCGGTGAAAGGCCTGCTAGTAATCGCCATTCCATGGCATGGATCAATCCAAACGTGACTGAGTACTGGGAGAAAAACTAGTATTTTTACATTTACTTGACAAGTGTTATCCCGAAATGATTAATCTTGAAGAAATGTGTATTAATTGTACAAACGATGGTGGTAATGTTTGGTATCATTGAAGAGAGAAGTTTATTCGTACGTATGACGTTTGTTGAATGCTTATAGCCCAGCCATTTTTCAGACGATAATAGAGCGTCTTAGCAAGCAGCTTAATATTTTAATTTACGGTCGATTAGCAGCTTGATACAGGCAGGAAAGAAGGAGAGACGGAAGGACTGACAGGCTGCAGAGCTGATGGGTACAGAAATCTATAAGTAAAGACAACTGAAATGTGATGTGCGTCAAACCGTAATTCTGGATTAAGATTCTAGGTAACAGCACTGGGGCGAAGCTACGTATGTGGAAGCATTAGGTTTCCCAACATCAACGTCTTACGTGTACACATTTACAGAGAAATGCAGTCAGCTGTAACGTCACGACCGTTCGCAGATTCAGAATAATCGGCCATTTGTTCAACAAATCCGAGTACGCACGCATGCGCGTACTATAAATCAAGCATTACACATACTACGAACTTCTGGAAGTCTTTTTTTTTTTTTTCGCGAATTTAGGAGTGCCCACTCAGGCAGGCTTTCTGTTTGACGTCGCAAGTTTCAGCAGATACAAGTTAACTTTTTCAATATAATTTAGCGTGTTTCTTAAAAACAAGCAATCTGTGCAGGCGCAGCTTGTGTTGTGATAAAGTGACCCATTTAAACATTCAACAATGTTGTTATTATTCCCCTATCTGTAGATAGTGTGCAAACTTAAAACAAACGAGTGGGTAAGTAACAGACAGGGATATTGATTCGGTCTGCGCATTGCTGTGTATCTCTCCGTACAGTGGTGGGTTTGTGTATAAATATGCAGCAGTA
>Ga0123352_10021828_pt1 | contig 10204 bp, 7 predicted proteins | sample TergutLab28metaG_FD_89700 | JGI IMG/M metagenome (GOLD analysis project Ga0123352, IMG submission 89700) | Labiotermes labralis P1 segment gut microbial communities from Petit-Saut dam, French Guiana - Lab288 P1 | ecosystem: Host-associated > Arthropoda: Insects > Digestive system > Gut ...
AACTTTGACAGCTGTTACACACTTATTGATTACCAAATACATATTAAAACTGGCAGGAATATGTGGTTTATGTAATGTTAATATCTGTACTTAACATCAAACTAACTTGTGAGTGACATAAAGTCATTAAATTGAACTACAAAAACACTCGCACTCATGTCAAAGTTGTCCTTAGGTTCCAAGCACTATACATGAGAATGCCCAGCGGTGACGTAACATGGCTGACTGGCTAGCGTGAGCTGAATTTCCGTCATATGACACCACACTCAAATTCTGGCACATTCCTCCTGGTACACCCTGTATACACTGTCATGTACTTTTGAATGAGTATGTATCAAACACTTGATGTCTCCGAAATTTGGAAAGTTTGCACCGCACCAATGGTTGAAAGTTTCCTGACGTTTCGGGAAAACGCTGTGGTCATGAACATTTCTGTTGTCCAATATGAGACCGTCAGGTTGCCTGCAGTGCCTGGCATCAATCATCCCACGACGCGTTGCCATACTCCACAAGAACGTAGACGTCAACTGCACCGTTGTGAAAGCCTGGAAATATATTCTCAGAGTACAACCAACAAGATGCAATGTTTCTCATTTAATTCTGTAAGACGCTCTACATGTTTCAGACGGTTTTCCCGTCCATCATCAGGTGCACAAAACTGCACACAGCGTCAGGTATTTGTCAGACCGTTACTGCTACGTGCTGCTAGGCAGGCCAGGCTAGCAGCACGTAGCAGTATTGGTCTGACAAATACCTGACGCTGTATGTGCAATTTTGAGCTCCTGATGATGGACGGAAAAACCGTCTGAAACATGTAGAGCGTCTTACAGAAATAAATAAATTTGAGAAACGTCGCATCTTGTTGGTTGTACTCTGCGAATATATTAGCGATGCACGGACATATGGCTGTTAAATAAAAAAAAAAGCCTGAAACTTGCAGAGGTTAACGCCTGATAATACGAAACACAACAAAGCGACACAATTTCCAACCAAACTGAATCCAATCCACACCTCCGAAATGTACTGACATCATAAACACTAATGCCGTCCAAGTGGTTGTCGCCAACACGATTCCATTCTATTAGATAAATGTTGTTACTGATAGTCAGGCTACACTTTCAGCCTGTTGTGAACACTTCTATTTAATTCGTATAATGAAAACAGCCTATAGAAACAATCGACATTACTGGCTGCTACTTTAGCTCACTACCACCGACGTTTCGGTAGAAGCTGCTACCAGCTTCCTTTGAAGTAATTAATAATTAAAAAGTTTACGTAACAGCCTGTAGTTCCTCTCATGTGAGCCTCGATCAGACCCAAATAATTTTCGTATGCTTTATTTTGGTATGCTCTATTTCTAAACAACATTCATGTACAACCCCTGAGCAAGTACATTATTATTAGGGTTCAAGTTTAACCCTTTAAACGGCGAGTTAAATCCCATCTGCCATTTGCTGGCATTATTAGGACTTCACCCTATTTTCCGCGTTAGCGGATTCAAGGTTAGAGGTACACAAACATCAGGTATGCCAGAATGTCTCGAGGGTTCATCCTGACAAGCAGAAGACTCTCCGTGACTTTGGCTAAAAAATCTCGGAGAGTAATAACACTCAGGAAAAGCAACCTTTTTTTCTCTCCCTATCTTATTCACGATAACACCGAGTCTTTTTGGACACTAACTAGTTATTTTATTCTGACCTAAACTGCTATGCTGTCTATTTGCTGCAGGCGTCGCCCAACGGTTCAGCCTGCCCTATTCTGGCTCTTCATTCATGAGGTTTCGAAGTTACACACAACGACGCATCACAGTCGGTAGGACTTCCCTGGACGAGGAACCAGTTCGTCACAGACACCTCTACCTGACAACACACACAACTTTTTTGAATAGAAGCCTCACGATGTGCTTGTACCGTAAAATAATATTAAACAGTGTACGTCAGCACAATCACTTTATTACTCAAGATAATTATAAGGCTACATGTTTCGACTAATGACTAATCTATAGTCGAAACATGTAGCCTCATAATTACCTTGAGTAATAAAGTGATTGTGTTGACGTACACTATTTACTATTATATAATAATACACACAACACTCACAACAGACAAACGTCCATGCTGCCGGTGGGATTCGAACTCACGATCCCAGCAGCCGAGCGGCCGTAGCCCTACGTCTTAGACCGCGAAGCCACTGGGACCGGCCAAAGCAACTTTACTGAAGAGAATTTCCGAGCGCTTTAATGAGACATACTGAACTATAACGTTCGTAACCATATTTTCAACGTTTTGCAATTTTGATTACAACTTACTCTAAACCAATAACATATTTATACACGTACATTACATGACGTTTCGGACACTACCTTGCCGGGAAGAAAAACAGCAAAATAATTTTTAGTATTATTACTTTTAACCCTTAACCTGCTAATGTGGAAAATATGGTGAGCTCCGAATAATGCTAACAAAGGACAGATGGGATTTAACTCGGCGTTTAGAGGGTTAATGCATTAGTTCGGCAATTATACAAAATACATTCAGACAAAAAGCACAGACACGTCAATATACAGTTTCATATTTAAAGCACTATGCCTGCAACTTGTTTCGATCCGTTATGGATCATCTTCAGGGAGGAACTACACAAACAATTATGTGGACAACAATAAATAGTCCCATACTGCTGTTGTGAAATCTAGTCCTTCGCATGGAATATTAATCACATTTCTGTTTCCATTACGTATTTAAGTGCATCAAGGTATATCATAATTTGTTAGCCTGATTTTGTATGAATTTCTTGTTTTATACGTAAGCGAATGATTTGGTTCCACCCTGAAGATTAAACACAACGGATCGAAACAGGCTGCAGGCATAATGTGTTAATTATAAAACTGTATACTGAAATACATGTGTATTTTGTTGGACGCAGCACAACATATTACTGAACAATATGCGTGTGATTTTGTCATTATATAAAGAGGTAAAGCAATCCCATTACAGGCTTGGACAGGCAGTGAGGATTCGAGAAGGTTGAGGCTCCCAGATTTCGAGACAGTCGTCACATGAAGGTGGTGGGGTTGCCAGCCCTACGCCCTGGCCGCCTTTGTCCCCCAGGAAATATTCTTGGTACTCATTTATGATAGAGGTTGAGAGAACCCCAGGGCCATAGTGTGGACGGAAGGATTATGTCAGTGAGAAATTCCACTGACACAATCGGGAATCGAACCCGCGACCTTCCGGCTTATACCACAGTACCTTAACCAAATGCGCCACCGCGTGCCCCCTTTGTTATTATACACACACAAACATATACATATATGATTCGCTTCTGTGACTTTCAATTCCTCCATTATGAGCACAGTAACATGGCCGGCTCCAGCCACCTGTGTTACTGACATGTCATTAGATTTCAGGCTGTAAAGAATTTATACCACAGAAAGCAATTCCCACGAACTTATTCACCCAACATGTTCCAAGTTCCTACGGGCGTGTGGAAATGGGTACGTTAAGAACACAATCGAATAACTTCCCAAAGGAAAATTAATGACATACATCCGCACCTCGTGACGATTGTGATGATGATAATGGTGCTGGTTGTGATGATGGTGATGACGATGATCCACTATCAAAGAAGTATTAAAAGAAATATATTTAAGATTTCGCTGTAAACGAATGCATCCTAATGTTCTGACACTGTTCCCACGTCTGACAACCAGAAGATCCGATGACTTGTTATGTCTCCGTCGTCAGCATCGACGTGCGGAATACCGTCAGCCGCTGACACATATCAGTCTGTCGAAAATGACTCCGCATTAACTGAGTGACAGATATCATCTGGCTGTACGTATTCAGCACTCCACAACCACAGATGGAGATAGAGAATACAGCCGAAACATTGGTTTTCATTTTACGTTTTGATACGGTTGATCGCCGCCCGATAATACTTTTAGATACTCTTTGATTTACGCCCCAATATATCCCGATCCCCATCTCCCAGAATTGCAATCCATCTTTCGGTTTTCATCCTAATTCAGGCTTCATGTAAAACGAAGATCGATAAATTTTACTCCTGAGCAGCTTGTTTCTGAAGATCGGATGTCTACAATTGAGCTCATCCATCTTCTTGACTACCAACGCCAATCCAAGTTTCTTATCTGGAGGTCTCAAGCACTCTGCAACTCGATTTGACTGTAAAACATCCTCCAGAATGAGTCTGAAGCGTATACTGACATTAATACACGTCCGAGTCTACTGCCGCTACAAACTGCAGCACTGATGTATACAATGTCGCTCATTCTGATGGCAGTCTCTATTTTCAACAAGTTACAAGTTACCAGTCCCCACAATAAGACTGAACCCCGTTCTTCAGGAGCTAATTTCATCAACTTTTTTATGGGTCACCCGAGCAAAAAACACAGAATTTATTTTAAATTCTTATACTTACTGAGATACCGATTTCAGAACACCGGATAAGACTTGACAAAAACTAATATTTTATTACGAAAGAAAATATGTCTCTGTCCACACCGTGAGGGCATAGAGGAGGAGTAGAGGTATACCTCCACTAATTCTTAACTTCGTCGTTAAAGTGGAGGTGAGTGATTAACATCCCACCCCGGTACCCATTGAATACGAGGCTTGGTGGGCCCCAGAGCCGGTCTGGTCGTTTTGAAGTACAGAAAAATCTGTTTCTACTGCCGGAATTTGAACCCCGGAACATTCAACTACTAGCCTATTAGGTGAAGCGACTACGCTATTCTACCTCCCTTGGGCACGTAATACACATATATCCATACGTGCAATCAATATGACTTCAAGAGAAATAATTAAATCTTCCGCAAATTCAGCCTCTATCACTGCAGTGCTGTTTTCATAACACCTGTGAGATCTTCTTCTTCTTATAAAGCGCTACAACCTATACAAGGTTCTGCTTGCTCAACCACTTTCTTCCAACTGTCTCTATTCTGTGCTACTTTCTTCCAATTGCGTGTGTTTATGCTCTTTATATCTTCCAAAACGTCATCTTTCCAACTTATTTTAGGTCTTCCAATTGGTCTTTTAGACGTGGATTTCAATCTCTTGATCTTCTGCACAATATTGTCCTCAGCCATGCATTCAACATGGCCTAACCAGTTTAATCTTTGATTTTTAATAAACCAAATTATATTTTTTCCTTTTAATATATCATTTATATCTTTACTATTTTTAATTCTCCAGTAGCCATCGCCTGTTCCTGTGAGCTCTACTTTCATTATTTCCGTTCTGCCAGGAGACTTCGCCAATTCACAGGCTTTTAAACTCCCAAATCCAATAATAAGAGCACAGACATCGCGTATTTCTTGTAACGCGTCTGTGTACGGGTACACAGCGCGTCACCAAGTGTCAAAACATACCTACATACTACATTTGAATAACTGACAGGCATCCACATATTCCTCACATTTTACACAACCTCAGAGGTTCATTACAATTTTCACAAAAGCCCAAGACGCAATTTATTTTCTATATTCTAGAGGGACTTTCATAATCAGCAATAATAAACCTTCGTGACTCTAGTCCTCCTACTCGTCCTCCTCGTCATCCTCCTCCTCCTCCTACTCCCCGTTCTTATTCTTCTTCAATGGAGCGGCAACCGGCATTGGGCCCTGACCTCCAACAGTTCGGCGTCTCTTCCACCCTCTTACATTCAGCAGCAACAAGGAGTCCCTCCTGGTGTTGCTTTCCCATCTCAGCCATGGTCTTCCCGCAAGTCTTCCTCCATGGAATTTTATATTCAGTACTTTTTTCGGTATTTTGGAATTACCCATTCAGACTATATGACCTGTCTATTGTAATTTTTTTAGTTTAATATATTTCAATGAAACAGGTCCAACTAACAACTGACAGAGCTCTTCATTCTGTCTCAGTGTCCATTCCGAGTCATTTTCATAGACCGGTACAAAGATTTGTCTTGGTCAAATATTGCTAGCCTTTTTTCCATAGACCGGTCCAAAGATTCGTCTTAGTCAAGTATTGCTAGCCTTTGTTCTAATGACCAAGTCATTGTCCATACTTTGCAGTATTCGCTTAGTAATGGTCGGATTAGAGCCTTACATATTTTGAGTTTATCTTTTTTATGTGCTAATCTGATATTGTAATGAGTAATAGGAAAAAAAAGTACCTTGTTTGCTGACATAAATCTCTTTCTATTTTACTTAATTCTCTCTGGTTAATCTGTTCCTAGGAGAGAAAAACTAACGGCTGCTTCAATACCCCCTATTTATATCTGTTGACAACTTAAATCTGTGCTTGACTGAACCATAATTTTTGTTTTCGTATCGCTTTCGGGAATCACAAAAAGTAATTTCTGGATCAGATAAAGTACTGCGAAATGCTGAGGTGGTGGCTTCTCTACAGTGAAGTTATTCCTTTCATCAGTGAATGAGGAATGACTTTAATGACACTCATGTACAACGTTTTGCTACTCACTTTCTCGTAACTTCGATCGCCAGTAACACACTCTGTTGGTCACTGCTGGCAATTTACGTACTAATCAGTTATTCAGTCCGGCAGTTACTTAGTATATACGGTGGTTACTTTACTGACAACGTGATTTTAAATTTGATTAAATGTGACTTGATCACCCAGTTAATTAACGTTTAGTCAACACGTAAATTAGTCAGCCAAACAGTTCTCTGGCCGTTTAAAGATTACGTTAATTTCACCCAACACTCATACCACATTTAAGCGTTTAACTAGGTTAAACAGAATAATTGTAAAAGCCACAACTCGTTTTGCTAGTGTCTGATAACAGCGTAACACATAAAAACGCATGACGTCACGCTCCAAAAGTCGCACCTTTGGCTGATAAACTTATTATATAAAAGACGCCTGGTTACCATCCAATACGTTGCCATGGTTTCGTCGTCTGCACAATGGAAATGCATTAACTGCTGTTACATCCCCAGCGAATGGTTTTAATCTTCTCTACAGTTTTGAATTCACACATTTTACCTACAGCCTAAGTGTTGGACGTCAAAGACCATAAATTTTCCACGAGCGAGGGGGGGGGGAAAAGTTGAAAATTCGTACGTTTTGTAATAAAAGTTTCTCTTACTCTTTCTTGTATTTGTGAAACCTCTTTCTGAAGGAAGATCGTACGTCAGCTCATGAAACGGGTGGAAATGTATAACCTTCTGGTGCATTTCCTTATGTAACGGCGCGTTAACAGTTTTTTTGCACAAGATAAGAACTCGTCAAATTCGACAGAAGGTCGGGAATTTATGCAGTACATGAAGAACTGTTAGGTTATAAAAGCAATTTCACCTAATGAATTAGTTTTAATAGAATTTTAAGCTTACACAATCTCAAGAACCAAACCGGAGTGATTCCGTTCTGTCTTCCTGTAAGGTCACCATCATCATTTGCCTCCAAGTTCCGTGTAAAAAGAGGAATTAGAATGAGCGGAATCTGTGGAATACAGCAGAGAACTGAACCCGGGATCTCACAACACAATGCAGAATCATTAATCACTGGGTGACGGTGGTAGAAGCCTCATAACTCCACTGATTCATTGTTCAGGCTAAATACTGTCAAATGTTCTACGCAGTGTCTCATGTTACTTGCTACAAGCTCGCAATCTGAACAGAAGTCAGCTTGGAACGAGATAAGCGACCGTCAGTAACTAGGTACTCAAATGGAAACACGACGTCGTGGCTTATTTAAAAGCAGTACCGTTCCATTTGCGTGGGCTGGGTAGCTCAGTAGGTATAGTGACTGACTACGGGCTGGAGGGTCCGGGATCGAATCCCGGTGCGGAAGAGATTTTCCGCCCGTCCATACCTTCCCCGGGGCCCACCCAGCCTCCTGTAAAATGGGTACCGGGTCTTTCCCGGGGGTAAAATGCGGCCGGGGCGTACTGCTGACCACTCACCCCCTTCTAGTGCCGCGGTCATGGAAGAGTAGAGCTATACCTGTACCCACCCTCTGGGCCACACCGGACCTGTAACAGGACCACTTTACCTTTTTACCCTTCCATTTGCAAGAAAAGGGAACAGCTCAGTCAGTATACCGAATAGGCAACGAGCTGGAAGTCCGAGGATTTATGTTGCAATCCTCAGCAACGGCAAGAATTTTTTCTCTCCTGCAGAATTTCCAGCCCGGCTCTGAGGTTAATCCAGCCATCTTTTTCAATGGGTACGGCGGAATCTGTTCGCGAAGGAAAGGCGGCCGTAGCGGGAGGCTGACCACTTATCTCCACCCAGTTCCGAGGTAAAGAAGAAATGGTCCTGTAAATCCACTCTGCCCATAGGCATTAATGACAAGAAGACGGACAGCTTTGCTTTATTTACTCTCAAATTCTCCTGCAGAGAATGAAGGAAACCACGCTACATCGCAACCTGATACGGGTTCAAGCCGAATACCTCCCGAATCCAAGTACAGAATTTTACTGACTGATTCACAGGTTACTTAAATACTTGAAGAAAAACATTTTTCTAAATTATACAGAGTGGTGCAAAAGTCACTTGACACTCGTTGATTAATACATTGCCTTTAGTGTCAAATGGCTAAGTGAGAGAGGATAAATGGGGCAAGGGGATGCTGCGAGAAGCACTGCATTTATAATAATAATAATAATAATATATAATTATAATTATTATTATTACTTATTTCAATAAGAAAACAATTGTTCTTTATTAGACTCACAAATTATGGGCTTCTTCTATAACCCGTACAGACGCTAATCAAAGACAGGGGAGTACAACTCGATTCAAAATTGCATTCCCACGCACTTGTAAACTACATTTTCTCTCAATCCATAGGGATGCTCGACTTAATACGCACTATAATTTATTCCTTTGCTACTCTTGACAGTTTATTAACATTGCTTTTAAGTTAGAACCAAACTTGAGTAAGCCTCAACTGTATGGAACTCTATGACGTGTACTGACGTCACAAAGACGGAACGCAGTCAGCGGCAGTTCGTAGCCCTGAGTCAGTATCGTTTCTTTATTTATGATAATGTAACTTAAGAGGATTTTCTTCAATTTCTAAACTTCCATACCTTGCACAACAGAACACTTTAACTCGATGCAATATTTTTTGTTGCTGTTTATTCCGGTTTAAAATGTAGCCCGTCTCTTTTGGATATTACCGGTATTCGGGTATTCCTTTACTTTTAGAAACTTCTCCCTGTTTACTGCTTGATATAAGATAAGGCATTGGAAAATGATACAGATAGTGTGCTGGGAAGTGGAATGTTGGGAGTGTGCAACAGGGGTCGAGTGACTTTTGCGCCACTCTGAACATAAGACTGCAGTTCCCACCTCCAAGAGGACACAGTGTACGTCCATTATAAGAACCAAGCAGTTAATAATGTACAAGGAAACAATAGCCGTGCAATGTGGAAACTGAATAACTAACACCATGGAGCAGAGTCCTTATCGAGAAGCTAACAATACCTCACCTAGTTAAAAAAAAATCCAGACTTTTATGACACCCGATGGTTCATTAGCGCATTCACAAGCGCCAAACACCCTCCCGACCAAAACCCTGTGTAAAAATTGTACACAACACATATATAGTGTGTACAAAATACAGAACTTTTAGTGTTAAACACGGTGCTACACACACTGACCGCTTGGCTTTAAAGGGTCATGCTGCTGTTGACTATTTTAAGTACTCGCATTATCATGGTAGGTCACGTAAGGTTAATCCGTAGTTATTTTAGCAAATACGAACGGCGTAATTTGCAAATTATGCCTTTAACTGTTACATAATCCATGTGTTTGTACTTCAGTTTTATTAGCCACCAACACAACCTATTATCATACATTCGTCAAAACTTTCGTGTCTAATTAAGCCATCATCAGGGGCATTATAGTTTGAGGAAATGTGCAGCATCCAAGAACTGCATACTTGCACAAATGCAAAACACAGCTTCTGAATCACAAAATAAATCTCAAAAGTACATAACAATTCCGTACCTCACACGAAACACCCCCTTTCTCCAATACAAAACACCAGTCTATTAACCCTTTAAAGAAGAAGCGCAGACCGCTTTATTTAAAGACCCAGTCCGTACCGCGCTGTAAACACTTTTCATCTCTGTTATAAAACCCAATCAGTTTATGCTGTAAGTGGCACAAGTCGCTGTTTGTTCTCAGATAAATACAAAACACATAAATACAGTGTGGGCAGAACGTACAGTTGTTGAATGTTAAACTGGTGGT
>Ga0123352_10021829_pt1 | contig 10203 bp, 9 predicted proteins | sample TergutLab28metaG_FD_89700 | JGI IMG/M metagenome (GOLD analysis project Ga0123352, IMG submission 89700) | Labiotermes labralis P1 segment gut microbial communities from Petit-Saut dam, French Guiana - Lab288 P1 | ecosystem: Host-associated > Arthropoda: Insects > Digestive system > Gut ...
GAACGGAGAACAAAATGCTACTAAGGGTGAAAATTGTTTGAAAATCATAAAAAAAACACACTTTTGCACAACAATTTCACGTTTTTACGTTACATACGGATACTTTTGTACTAAACATATTATGAACAAAAATTCAAAACATAAAACCATTTTAAAAGCCGTTTTTGCTTTACTCCTGTTTTCGGCAGGAACAATAAAAGCTAATGAGCCTGTAAGTTTTCAAGCAAGCGGACCACAGCGAGTGGTGATGGGACAACCATTTCAGATTTCGTTTGTCGTAACCGCGCCAACGCAAGGAACGGATTTTCGTGTTCCCGAAATGGAGCATTTCGAGATTTTGGCAGGTCCGTTTACGGCACGTTCGACAAGTACAAGCATGATAAACGGTCAGCGCAGTTCGAGTGTTACGGCGCGATACACTTACACGCTGATGCCTCGCCGTGTCGGAACTTTTACCATTCCGTCGGCAAGCATTACGGTTGGAGGACAACGGCACACTTCCACAGGATTGAGGATTGAAGTGCTTCCTGCCGATGCGCAAGTGCCTGCACAGCAACAACAAGGCGCGCAACAAGGTGCAACACAGCAAAATCAGCCGAGAAACGAAATTTCTGACGAAAATCTGTTTATTCGCACAATCGTTTCAAGAACAACTGTTTATGAGCAAGAGGTCGTTCTGCTCACCTATCGTTTGTATTCCACGCTCAACATTGTGAATGCGGGAGCGAGAAGTATGCCGAATTTCAGAGGATTTATGCGAAACGACCTTGATATTACGCGTCAGCTCACGCTGGAAAATTTCAGAGGTCGAAATTATACAACGGTCGATTTATTTTCAACCGTGCTTTATCCGCAGCGTGCAGGAACGATTGAAATTGAGCCTGCCGAGTTCGATGTTGTCATTCGCGTGGAAAATACCGCACCTCGCCGAAGCATTTTTGATAGTTTTTTCGACACGCACACCAATGTTCAAAGAACCGTAACTGCGCCGAGAGCGAGAATTACGGTAAATGAACTTCCAACGGCAAATCGTCCTGCAAATTTTGGCGGAACGGTTGGAAATTTCAGAATGAACTCCTCCATTTCGGCGCAGGAAGTAAATGTAAATGAAGCAATTACAATGAGCATCACTATCGAAGGAACAGGAAATATGCGTATGATTGCAACGCCTGCGGTACGGCTTCCCGAAAGTTTTGAGCGTTTCGACCCGAGAGTGATAAACGATTTCCGCCCAACGCCTTCGGGCGTAAGCGGACGAAAAACAGTTGAATATCTGTTTATTCCGCGCCATTCGGGCGATTTTGAAATTCCGTCTGTCGAGTTTTCATTTTTCGACCTTCAAACACGAACTTTCAAAACGCTTCGTACACCGACATATGCAATCAACGTGCTTCGAGGCGACGGAACAACCGCGCCAACAACCGTTGCCGAAACTTTTCTCGGCAGAGAGGAAGTTCGTCAGTTGGCGCGCGACATTCGCCACATTCGCACAAATGATTTTACATTCGTGCCGGAACAAACACCCAAAGTCGGCTCACTCGCTTCATGGCTGATGTTTTTAGTTCCATTAGTATTGACTTTGCTCGCTTTTATCGTTTTGAGCAAACAGGCAAAAGAAAACGCGAACATAAGTTTGGTAAAAAACAAAAAAGCAAATAAAATGGCACGCAAACGCTTGAAACTTGCACAAAAATTGCTGAACGAAGGGAAAAAAGACCAATTCTACGACGAAGTTCTCAAAGCAGTTTGGAATTATTTGAGCGATAAAATGTCCATTCCGCTGTCGTCGCTTACGAAAGACAACGTAGAAGCCGAGTTGAAATCGCGCCAAGTGGACGAAACGCATATCAAACAGCTTATGGAAATACTAAACACTTGCGAATTTGCACGTTACGCACCAAATTCGGGTCAGCAGGAAATGGGCAATTTGTTTGACGAAACAGTACGAGTAATCAGTGATTTGGAGGAAAAAATAAAATAAAATAAAACTGTCAGAATCAGGATTTTTTTGATTTTGGGATTAACAAGATAAAAAATCTGGCAAATCCTTCAATCCTGTAAATCTTGATTCAGACAAAAAAGGCAAAATCTGAAATTTGAAATTAATATGAATTATATCAAAAATATTTTTATTGCTGTTTTCTTTTTCGGCATATTTTTTTCCGCCTTTGCGCAGGAAAAAACCGACTATGACTATGCACAGGAAGCAGAAATTAATCAAGCAGGAGTCAACTTACTGCAACTTGCAAACGAGCTGTATGCACAAGGCGAATTTTTGCAGGCAGCGCATTTGTACGAACAGATTTTGTTGGAAAAAGGCGGTGCACCCGAATTGTTTTTCAATTTGGGAAATGCCTATTTCAGAGCGCACGAAATTGCCCGTTCTATTTTAAATTACGAGCGCGCACTTCGTTTAAATCCGCGTTTTGCTGATGCACGTTACAATTTGGAATTGGCGCAAGCGCGCGTTTTGGACAATATTATCGCGCCCGAGCCGTTTTTTCTAAAACGCTGGATTGACAAATTAATAAGAGATTACACTTCAAATCAATGGTTTTATTTTAGTTGGATTTTATTTATAATCAGCTTGATAGGATTTTTGTTTTTCGTTTTCGGAAAGTCGCGAGCAGTGCGAAAAATTTCTTTTACGTTGGCAGTTGCCGTTCTCGCCATCAGTATGTCGTCGCTCACAATCTCCATCGTTCGCAAAAATCAATTTCTGCATAACAAAGAAGCCATTGTGATGATTGGCGTAATTACCGTAAAAAGTTCGCCCGACCGAAGCGGAACGCATTTATTTGAACTGCGCGAAGGAACAAAAGTCAGCGTCGTAAGCACGCTCGGCGATTGGGTAGAAATAATGATTGCCGATGGTCGAATCGGTTGGGTAGAAAGACGACAAATTGAAAAAATATAAAATTATGATTGACACTTTAAACACGCTTGATACGAATTTTTTTCTTTTTCTGAATGGAATTAATTCTGCATTTTTCGACCAGTTTATGTACATTTTCACAGGAAAATGGATTTGGATCCCGTTTTATGCTGCTATTGTCTATGTATTCATTCGCAATTGGAAAATAGAATCCATTTGGATAATACTCGCCGTGACACTCTGCATCACTATTGCCGACCAGCTTGCAGCAAACGTAATCAGGTCTTGGATAGAGCGTCCGCGCCCTTCGCATGAACCGGAGTTAGAAGGTTTGGTGCATATTGTGAACAACCTTCGTGGCGGATGGCTCGGTTTCGTGTCGGCACACGCAGCAAATTCCGTTGGATTGGCACTTTTTTGTTCACTGCTTTTCCGATACAAACTCTATGCATGGATATTTTTCGCTTGGGCTTTTGTAAACGCTTATTCCCGCATATATCTCGGACTTCATTATCCCGGCGACCTCATTGGCGGAGCGATTGTAGGCGCATTTGCAGCGTTGTTTTGTATATTTTTACTGAAAAAAATTCGTCCCAAAATATTCTTAATAAAACCTCAAACAAACTTCCCGCAGGAAACTCCTTTCTGTCAAAAACAAGAAAATTTCCTTCCGCTTTGGGTGGTTGCACTCACAACTTTGGGAATTGTGGTTTATAGTTTGTTTGTGATGTGATTTGTTGGAAAATGCTATAAAATAAAAAAACACTTCATTTTGAAGTGTTTTTTTATTTTACTTCCTTAAAGAAATCCGACAAACTTATTCCAAAATAATCACAAATATCCTGCAAAGTAGAAACTGTAATATTCAATTTTCCTGTTTCTATCCTTGCAATATGTATATCGGTTTCGATATAAAACAAATCTTGTGAAATGTCTTTTCCCTCTCGTAATTGCTTGATTTTCTGAGCAATTTTAAGAAGCAGTTCCTTGTTTCGTCTTTGCTTTTTCATTTGCACTTACAAAAGTGTCATTTTTTATGTGAAATTTTACTGACATATTTGTAAGTGTTTTGAAAATTATCATTATCTTTGCGCCAAATTCAATGACACATTTGTCATTAGGTGTGACATAATGTATAACAAATAAAAAAGAAATGTTTATGAAGAAAGTATCTAATTTTTGGGTTTTGGCTATTGTTTTAGCTTTATGTTTGGGTTTTTCATCTTGTAAGCCCGATATTAGTAAGTTAATTATTGGCAAGTGGAAAGTAGTGGAAAGTAGTGAGAGTTTAAATTCTTGCGAATTTCAATCTTGGATGGAGTTTAAAAGTGAGCGTGTTATCGAATTTGATGCCTGCGATAACTCTACAGACACAGGAGTGTGGACAGTAGGAGGAACAGAACAAAATGTTGTAAGCATGGTGTTTGATGATGATGCCTTTGTTTGGAAGGTTGAGTCAATCACAAGGTCAGAAATGGTGGTTGTTGAAAGTCATTTGGGGACAAACACTACATTAAGATTTAAGAGAATACAATAGGGTTAATCTAAAAACAAAAAACACTTGCAATCAATAGATTACAAGTGTTTTTGTTTTTCAAAACCGTGGAGCTGGAGGGAGTCGAACCCTCGTCCAAACAAGGAACAAATAAGCTTTCTACATGTTTATCTTCGCCTTAATTTTCGTGTGCAAGCAAGACCGAAGCCACCAACCTGCACCTTATCCTCTAAATTTTCATTTTGCACGCGAGGCTGTACAAAACTATCTTCGATTTAGCTGCACTTCCAATTCAAACTGCCTCGAAGCCACGGCGTTTGGGAAATGTCTCGTTTCAGTGCCTTGCACCGAAATTAAGCTTGAAATCTACTCTGATTCGATTAAGCAGCAAGAGCGTAATTATTTTCGCCAGTTAAAATTGTTGTGTTCCGAGATTTACGAGCCGGTTTCACAATGCTCGACATGCTTACTTACCTCTTCTACCTGCTGTCGAAACCAAACAGCCCCTTTTTTAGAGTGTAGAGTGTAAAGTACAGAGTTTAATTATTTTTTCTCCAAAACCTATTAACTCGATGCAAAGGTACGACATTTTTTTGAAAAAACAGGTTGATTTTTTGTTTGGTATTTGGAACTTCGTAAAAAAGCTGTATCTTTGCACCGCTTTTGAAAAGAGGCATTTTTTGGAGAGATGGCAGAGTGGTCGATTGCGGCGGTCTTGAAAACCGTTGAACTGAGAGGTTCCGGGGGTTCGAATCCCTCTCTCTCCGCCAAAAGAAACAGCTGAAAGGCTGTTTTTTCTTGTTATAAATGTGTCATTAAAAATTTTCTGTAAATTTTTTCGCGCATTTATTCCGATTAATTTTGCTCTCAATAAAAAAAGTAGTATTTTAGTAGCGTAATTGAATTTTGCTAACTACTAAAATTAAATTTTATGGAAAACAATTTTTGTATTATCATGGCTGGCGGTGTAGGAAGCCGTTTTTGGCCATTCAGCCGAAACAACCGCCCGAAACAATTTCTCGATTTTTTCGGCTCCGGGCGTTCGTTGCTCCAACTTACTTTCGACCGATTTCGACATGTAGTTCCTACGAAAAATATTTTGATTGTTACCAATCAAATTTACAAAGATATGGTGATGGAACAATTGCCCGAACTACTGCCGAGTCAAATTTTGCTCGAGCCGCATCGCCGAAATACTGCGCCTTGTATTGCTTACGCCGTAAATCGCATAAAAGCAACGACCGACAAAGCAAATATTATTGTAACTCCTTCCGACCATTTAATTTTGAAAGAAATTGATTTTATTGACACCATTTGCGAAGGGCTGAATTTTATCGAAAATAATGATTCGCTTCTCACACTTGGCATCAAACCAAGCCGACCCGAAACAGGTTACGGCTACATTCAGATAGAGGAAGGCGCAACAAATTTGCGGAAAGTAAAAACTTTTACAGAAAAACCAAACGCCGAACTTGCTCAAATATTTTTTGAAACAGGCGAATTTTTCTGGAATTCGGGTATTTTTCTTTGGAATTTGCAGACTATCGACCATGCTTTTAAAACCTTACTGCCCGAAATTCACGTAAAATTCGCTGCAGGAAAAGACAAATTGAATACCGATGTGGAACAGGATTTTATCGACGAAATATATCCGATTTGTCCCAATATTTCGATAGATTACGGAATTATGGAAAAAGCGCCGAATGTGTATGTGCTTTGTTCCGATTTCGGATGGACTGATTTAGGAACTTGGGGTTCGCTTTACGATATGTCGCACAAGGATGAACAGCAAAATGTTTCGCTGAAATGTCAGGCTGTTTATTACGAAAGCGAACGAAATATTGTTGCGCTTTCCGACAATAAATTGGCTGTTATACAAGGTCTTAACGATTATATCGTTGCCGAATCTGACGATGTACTGCTCATTTGCCAAAAATCAGAGGAACAGCGCATCCGACAATTTGTGAATGATGTAAATGTGAGGTTTGAAGGAAAATATAATTAATAAAGCCCCCACCAAACCTCCCCCACAAGGGGAGGCTTTTGGGAAGTGCAAAAAACACGAAAGTGCGGTAGGGACAAATAATATTTGCTCCAAAACGAAAAAATGAAATTTAAAACGAATTATTAATAAAACTTCAGATAGTCTGAAAGTCCCCCTGTGGGGGATTTAGGGGGCTTTTTAAAACTTATGGAAATACTAAAAATCGCAATTCCTGCCGTGATTGTTTTTTTGACCGCTTATCTTTTGTTGGATAAAATGTTGAAAAACGACGAAAAACGGCGAACATTTGAACTGCAAAAAGAAAACAACTCTACGCTCACGCCAATTCGGTTGCGAGCGTACGAGCGTTTGGTGCTTTTTTTGGAGCGAACTACTCCGAATTCGTTGCTTGTAAGTGTTGTAAAACCCGAAATGAACTGCATGCTTTTGCATGCTAAATTATTAGAGACCATTCGATTGGAGTATTCGCACAATATCGCACAGCAAGTTTATGTGAGCGATAAAGTGTGGGAAAACATTGTTACGGCAAAAGAAAGTTTGATAAAACTCATCAACACTTGCGCTGCAACGTGTAATGCAAATGAACCTGCAACGGTATTAGCCGAAAAAATTATTCAACTGTACGCAGTGAACGAGGACACACCAACCGAAACAGCGTTAGAAGCATTGAAAGAGGAAATAAGAAAATACTTTGGATAGCTTGCAGAATTCAGAGTGCAAAGTGCAAAGTGCAGATTTTTAAAACATTAATAATATGACAAAAAAACAAAAAGATATTTTCAGTAAAATACAATATGTAGAAAAAAACTATACTCTGTACTCTGCACTTTGCACTCTACACTCTAAAAAACTGCACTTTGCACTCTGCACTCTAATAATACTTTTCACGTTGGTTTCGTGCGGTCAAGACGAAGAATGCCGTTTTCCGCTTCACGCACCTTTGCGTGTCGGATTTTACGAAATGGTAACCGATAATATAACAGGAATAACAACAGCTGTGAATGTTACTATCGATTCGGTAGACGTTCGCGGAATTGGCGGTACAACAATTAATAGATTTTTATCGGCACGAATTATCAGCGTACCACTCAATAAATTAGACACAGTTTCCGAATTTATTTTCGTTTTCCACGACAGCACCAGATTAGAAACAAGATTTATGTCGGACACTGTCCGAATTTTTCACGAAACTCACGAGGATTTTTTGTCGTTCGAGTGCGGAATTTTGACCACATTTACCATCGACAGCATACGAACAACGACAACAAACAATTACATCGAATCCATAGTTATTAACTCCACAGAAGTAAATACATTTAATAATGCACAACATATTCAAATATTTCGCCGTACTTGGTAGTTTCATTTTCCTGTTCAATGTCGGTGTTTTTGCACAAGAGGATGAGGAGGAAACGGAAGCAAGAATTTCCCTTTTTCAAGGCGTAATGATAGAAGTCGATGTTTTTTCGGCGGTAATGTCTGCCGTAAACCGCGAAACCTATTCATTTGAAGCCAATATGCGGATAAATTTGGGAGAAAGATATTTTCCCGTTGTAGAAGTAGGATTTGCAGGTGCAAACAAAATTTCGATACACAATTACGGTTTCCGAACAGACGGTTTTTTTGCCCGAATAGGATTGGATTACAATATGTTACAGCCAAATACCGCAAACACAAGCATTCGCCGATATTTTTTTATCGGCGGACGATACGGAATTAGTCCTTTCTCGTACGATATTACGAATGTAGTAATTAACAACGATTTTTGGGGCGAAAATGCAATACGCAATTTTTACGGCGAAACCACTACCCGACATTGGTTTGAAGCCGTTGCAGGACTTCGCGTAGAAGTGTTGAACAATATTTATATGGGTTGGAGTGCGCGCCTGCGAATGCAGCTTAACCGAAACCGCATAGGCGAAATTTCGCCTTGGTTTATTCCCGGCATCGGCATACAAAACGCAGGAAATTGGGGATTTCAATATACAATCGGATATAAATTTTGAGTTTGCAGAGTGTAGAGTGCAGTTGTAGGGGTGAAAAATTTTTCGCCCGTTAAAAATAACAAAGGCAAGTTTTATCTATCGCAATAGACAAAAGCTGCAAAAAACTGATTCTTTTCTATTGTAATAGAAAAAAAATACTATCTTTGCAAAAAATATGCTGCTATGATAGATGAAATAATAAAATCGAAAAATCTTATCGAACGGCGTTTTTACACCGAAAAAATAACGCCTTTTATCGACAAAGATATCATCAAAGTCATCACAGGACAACGGCGCGTAGGGAAAAGTTACATTCTGTTTCAGTTGATTAATGAGATAAAAAAGCAAAATCCGCAAGCGAATGTGATTTACATCAACAAAGAGTTGAAACCTTTTGAACAAATTACGGATGATGATTTGCTTTATCGTTATATAAAGCAAAGTTTGAGCAACGAGGAAAAAAATTATTTGTTTGTAGATGAAATTCAGGATATTGCAAATTTTGAAAAAGCCTTGCGCAGTTTGCTTGCCGAAGGAGTTTGCGATATTTTTATCACAGGCAGCAATGCCAATTTGCTTTCGGGCGAACTTGCCACTTTTTTGGCGGGACGATATGTGGAGTTTACCATTCACACGTTGAATTACGTTGAATTTTTGCAGTTTTTTTCGTTGGAAAACACTTCGGAAAATCTGAACAAATATATCAATATCGGCGGTATGCCTTATATTAAAACCATTGGTTTAGACGAAACGCAGGTATTTGAGTATCTGAAAAATGTATATGCAAGTATTTTGTTGCGCGACGTGGTGTCGAGGGAAAATATCCGCAATGTCCGATTTCTGGAAAATTTAGTGGAATACTTGGCAGACAATATCGGCAATTTATTTTCTGCGTCAAATATCAGCAAATATCTCAAGTCGCAACAAACGAAAGTTACGCCTCAACTCGTTATCAATCATTTGAAAGCGTTAAACAACGCATTTTTTATCCATAAAGTTGGTCGGTACGACATAAAGGGAAAGCGATTGTTCGAGTTTGGCGAGAAATATTATTTTGAGGATATTGGGTTGAGAAATGCCATAAGAGGCTTTAATTATCAGTCGGATATTGGAAAAGTAATTGAAAATCTTGTATTTAATCATCTTACCGGTTGCGGTTATAATGTTTTTGTCGGGCAGTTAGATGCTGAGGAAATTGATTTTATTGCCGAAAAAAACGGCAGTAAAATTTATATTCAAGTTGCTTACGTCATCGCCGACGAACGAACTCGTGAACGCGAATTCGGCAATTTGCTGAAAATTGACAACAATTATCCAAAATATGTAGTAACGATGGATAATTTTACTGTCGGAAATAATTATAACGGCGTGGAGCAAATTCATTTGAAAGATTTTTTGAGTAAAAGAATTTGAGAATGAATTGTAGTGGCGAATTGAATTCGCCCTTGTAATCGGCGATAAAATTCAAGCGAATTGAATTCGCTCCTACAAACAAAATTCATATCTTTGCATTCAAAAAAATAATGATAAAAAACACAGAGTTGTACGGGCGAAAAATTTTTCGCCCCTACTCTGCACTCTGCAAACTACACTCTAAAAATATGAACACACTACAACAACTCAATCGCGCCGCTGACAATATCCGCATTTTGTCGGCAGCAATGGTCGAAAATGCAAAATCGGGACATCCCGGCGGCGCAATGGGCGGAGCTGATTTTATCAATGTGCTTTTCGCCGAATTTTTGGAATACGACCTCGAAAATCCGCAGTGGGAATCGCGCGACCGCTTTTTTTTAGACCCCGGACATATGTCGCCGATGTTGTATTCGGCAATGATGTTTGC
>Ga0123352_10021831_pt1 | contig 10202 bp, 9 predicted proteins | sample TergutLab28metaG_FD_89700 | JGI IMG/M metagenome (GOLD analysis project Ga0123352, IMG submission 89700) | Labiotermes labralis P1 segment gut microbial communities from Petit-Saut dam, French Guiana - Lab288 P1 | ecosystem: Host-associated > Arthropoda: Insects > Digestive system > Gut ...
TACTTACTTACTTACTTACTGCATGGTGCAGAGTCCCTCTTGAGCAGCTAACTGGTTTCCAGCTAGTCAAGAAATTCCCCACATTTCACGGAACTCGAATGTTCATTAGCGCACTCACAAGCGTCCGCCACCGGTCTCTATCCTGGGCCAGCCCAATCCAGTCCATATACCCACATCCCACCTCCTGGAGATCCATATTATCCACCCATCTACGCCTAGGTCTCCCCAGTGGTCTCTTTCCCTCCGGTTTTCCCAGCAAGACCCTATACACCCCCCTCCTCACCCATACGAGCCACATGCCCAGCCCATCTCATTCTTCTCTATTTTATCACCCGCACAATAATGGGTGAGGAGTACAAATCATCCTACTTACAAAAAATATTTAGGGTATGCGACAAGAATGGTCACAGACATAATTCCAAGGAAAATTCTGGACTGCGTGCCTCCAGGAGAGTTCAGCTGACATAAAAAATGTTTTTGGAGGATGCCAGCGGTTCTGAGTCGTGTGCATAGTGGTAATGATGGCGATATTGATTATTAATAATGATGAGGGACTGAGTGGAAGGAAGCACTGTATACCTTATCTTGCAAAATAAATCGTGTGTGTTCGTATGTATGTGTGCATACAGCCTGCGGTGTGGTTACGTGAGCGGAGTGTACCTCAGGTTGCGTGTCCAATAGCCATTACCGTGGGTGTTATCATTATGGGTGGTGAAAGAATCACAATGCTATATTCTGCACCACTGACTGTGGCATGTAGAGCGGCTTGTACCGATCTGATCAAATTCTAATTCGCTGCGTCATGGCGAGAGGAGAGCACAAGCCTCAATTCTGATGGTCCATTGAGCATAGTCGTTTTTGAGAAGCTGATAGTCGCTTAGTTGGGAAATTCCCTGGGTTATGTAGAAATCCGTTTTCTTACTGTGGTCATAACAGCCCTACTTTGGACCGTGTCATGAGCTAGTTAATTTCTTACGAATTCCACCTTATTTTTCCAAGATCAGTTATATACTATTGCCGTCTACTTCTAGAACTATCAAGTGTTCACTTTACTTCAGAAGCTCCAACTAAAACACGGTTGAGGATTCCGGTCTTTAGGTTTGTAACGCTGATTGAGGGGGTTATTGATTTCTGACGTTTCGAAATAAATAATGGGACTTATCAACCCTAGAAGATAAAGGCGGAACGGTTCTTCGAAAGGGCGGGAGTCGGTAATTCTGTTACTTGGCGCAATAACCCAGAACATCTGAATCCTCACCGCGCGAATGCACTGCCGGGGTAGGATCCAGGGTTTTCAGTGTGGCAACTGGCCGTTCGTGTATTTGCCTCTGTGTCTTGAAATGGTACTGTAAGTTGAGTGTTTCGTATGTTTGTAAAATTGAGCATATAAAGTGGTTATTTAACGTTTGAAGATTGATATCCATCTGCATTGTATATAAATATTCAATGCGTTCAGTACAGAGAAGAATATGTGAGTATGACTAAGGCGAATCGGTATTTTATCTTGAGGTAAATGATTATACAACGCACGAATGCACTGTGTGGCAAGATGTGACGGCAGATGATGTATGTTCACACCACATGGCTGTAAAACATTAATGGTAACTTATAGTCCTAATTATTTATTTGCGGTTGTTTGTAACCTGACCATACAAACAAGCTTCTGAACTAAAATGTGTCTCGCAGTACTCAGTACTCGTTAAATGTGTTTTGGGTCCAAATGGATCCGATTATCGTTAAAAACAGAAATCACATTCTCGTTAAAATATTATTTGGTATTTGATACCAATAAATTGATTTATTGGGAACTACATCAACAATAAAGGTTCAAAAATCCCTTTTTAAAGTGCTTCGGGGTTGACATTTCCTGGTTTTGCAAACAAATACGGGTTCAGCCGACCTACCGTGTGTTTTTATTATGAAGTGGCTTCGTTTATTCCCCATAACATTGTATCCTCTAATCCTACACCCCGACGAATCATTTGTGCCCTTGTTTTGACTGTTAGTTCAAGCACGTGCAATTCCGGCCCTGTCATTCACGCAAAGCACCAGAACATGGGCGTAATGTAATGTACAGTCAGTGCTTTTATTGCTTCTGCTGAAGGGAGATACAACAACTTCCGAGCTATCATATGCCATAGCCTACTGGTGATCGGAAGGAACGAGGTTCGTGCCTCGTCCAAGGAACCGAGGTTTATCTCCTTGCGTTGCGGGTTTTTCTCCTTTTTCAAAGACCTGGAGTAGCTAGTCGGCACAGTGACTAGACAGTGGGCTGAACGACATGAGTTTTGAGTTCCGACAGGGCTAATAGTTTTTTAGCTTCTCCGAAACGTCCAGACCGAATATGGGGTCCATCCAACCTCCTATCCAGTGGATACCGGCGTTCTTTCGCGGAGGTTAAACAACCGGGGCGTTAAGTTGACCATTCACCTCCTTCCAGTGCCGAGGTTAAGAATGAGTGGAGCTGTGCCTCTTCTCCCTTTCTATGCCTTCGTCCTTTTTTCTGCGTTTCCGAGTGAGTGCCTGATAGATCACAACTTTCATTCGTTCTACTCCTATGGACCATGCACGTAAAAGATACACTAGCCTGTAGTCTGTTACAAGCTGGTTTTAAGTTCTCTTTGGAAAATGGTATGTAGTCAAACACAACTGTGTCACATGAGATGTATTTAATGACTATATAATGAACACATGTTTCGGCATGTACTGGTTATCTTCAGGTTGTCTTAGGGGAACTAAACTTAAGATCTTACTATATACATGCGCGCGCACATGTGTAGAGATGTCTACATAGGGGCCTTATTAGCAAAACCAAAAACAAAAACAGGAATCAGATAAAAACAACACAAAACAAAAACAGATACAGAAAAATAAAGCTACTGTGGGGGTTGGCTCGGCAGGTATGAAGTTCTATAGTCGTGCTTAGGCCTGTTCTCCGTCCTTATCCTTAATTATGCTGCCTACCATTTTCCAAGTTGCACACACACAACGGGGATGACACACTTCCTAGATTTAAGTTCCCTTTGCTTCGAAGAAATGCATTTATACTTGCAAAGAAGAGCCTTAAAGCATGTTTTACTTTTTACTGTGGAAACGATTTTTTTTAATTAATGCGGGAAGATTCAGGCCCTTCCTTACATCGAACACACACTGTCTCGATTGTGAAGACATTTAATGCTGTTTAGGGGTATGTTGGGTGTTTTATGGTGAGAATCATAAGAACCACATGAATAAACTGTAACGTCAGAAATGTAGAATTTGTAGCGTTGGTTTAGGTGGTATATACAGTATAGTAGCCACAGGGCTGCAAAAGGTTCAATTGCCTTTCTTGCTATATGCACTGCCTAGTTCAAACTCATAAAGTTCTGCGGTTTTCTCTAGACTAACAACATGCAGCAGTGTCCTTGAGAAACTACAGGTACTCGGGTAGTCGAAAAAACTGCCCGCTTTTTACCCGACCCGGAGATTCATTACCAAATAAACAAGAACCCGCCACCTGTCCATATACTGAGCGACGTTTTTTCTAGACATTGCCTTTAAGTGTTCCATATAATTCATGCAATAAACAGCGCCATTAGTCAATTGGTATTTATGTTTATTATGCATTGTGTTTTCTGTGAGGTAGTGATTTAATTTCTAAATATTATTTAGGTGACATTTAAGTATCCGACGGTCAGGACGCCCACCAGAGTTTTCGTGATCCCATAGAATGTTACTGTTGCGGGCTAAGACACAAGTCGATGCAGCAGTAGGCCTAGTGCTCCAGGTTTATATTCGGGAGATATCTGTTTCGTGTCTGTATTTCATCGGCTGTTCTGACAGGGGCTATTTGTATTTTTGTCTTTGCTCTCCAAAGAAATATATGGAAAGTTTCTTATAACTTCTGCCACAGTCATTTCCTTCCGCTTCATTTACAATTAATTGTTTTATTAATCAGCCTTTCTTTCGACAGTATATAGGTTCAGATACCCCTAGTCCAGCAAATAGGGAATTATACTCTAGCCGACCTGACTAACTTGTACAAAAAATATAAACACAAACGCTCGAAGCATATACTGCTTAATTAGCGTACCGGAAGTCGCAGTGTTCTTATTTTGTTCATAATGTTTCACTGCCGCTATTAGCACCCATATTTATATACATATTATCCAGTTCCACCTGTAACACAGTGTCAATATTTATTCAAACTGGTTACAGGAACAGTTTTGTAATTTATCCTTGTACACACTGTATATTGTTTTTTCCCCAGTGGCGCTGCGGGCCACGGCCCCCTCATTCTTGAGGTTTCTAGATCACACACAACGACGCATCTCAGTCGGTAGGACTCCTCTGGACGAGTGATCAGCTCGTCGCAGAGACCTCTACCTGACAACACACAACACTAACAACAGAAAAACATTCATGTCTCTGGTGGGATTCGAACCAACAATCTCAGCAGGCGAGCGACCGCAGACCTACGCCTTAGAACGCGCGGCCACTGGGACCGGCACACTCTATATACTGTCTGTGCAATAAATCTCTTTTAAAAAAGGTTCAGATACTGACAGCGTCGTTAAATTATTCTTGAATGAATAATGTACTACATGATTATTATTTTACGTGACCAATATCGTTTGAGGCTTATTGCCATGTCGCTTGTCGTGTCCTGAGTGGCCCGTCCACACGCGCGCTGGAATGGGTGCCGGAAATAACAAAGGATATTGGTCAGATAAAATAATGAACTTAAGGCTTCTCCATAAGTCATAAGTGCTTAAGAGTTTCATTATGTCGAAACTCTTTTTTTCTACTTAACATTATTAGCGTTGATATTTAAATGTGTGTAATGTGCCTTGGGAGGTACAGCGGTTGTCTTAATGAATTGAGGGAAATGACGATCTTCTGATTTAGTAGAGTCCAGTTCACGTGAGAGTTCAAATCACCGTAACATGCATATTGGTTGTGTGGTTATAATTCTGGCATATGAGAAATGAAAGTGTGTTCAACTTATATATATATATATATATATATTATAAAGAGTCATGGTTTTTCTTTGTTACGGCAGCAGCGTGCAGCTGTGGGATTGCCAGCATGCTAAACAGCTGAATAGTAACAGGCGTAGAGGGAACTTGATTGGTGGTTTGCAGCAGCTGAAGTAGGAACGCTGAGCTTTACAGAACCTTCCCCTTCTGCTTTATAACACGGTTTAATAGAAATCCTCAGCGTATTTTAGTCATACTGTGACAGGCAGGCGAACCCCTCTGAGTGCATCAGTGGCGACAGTAGTGGTGGTGGGACGACGGGAGTACAGCATAGGTCTGCAGCGGTGAGTTTGTGCTTCAAGGCTTTCCCTAACTTATTAAGGAAATGCGCCATTTTCATGTTTATATACGAATGTTACTAAGGGGAAAATATCAGCGTGGTCGGGATCGATCCCAGCGCAGTCTATGTGGGGTTTCTGGACTGTAAAGTGCCAGAGGTCAGGTTTTTCACTCAACACATGTGGTTTTTCGTGTAAATTATTACACCACACCTACATATTCATTATGTATCGTCCGAGGGTTAGACATTGGTCACATTAGACCTCGCAGCTCCACGTAAGCTGACTCGCTCCACAACAAGCGAGCGAGAAATAACAAAGAAATAGAAAATGTAAAGAGATTTAAAAAAACGAAGCCAATAATAATGCGAGGCGTCTCGATTTGTATTCTTTGCATTATATTGTTGGATTGCGTACGGACCAACGGGGTGGACCGGACGTTTATCATGAATGAGGAAATAAGAAATGCTAAATAAACTTTGGTTGAGAACATAACTGAAAGTAACTTGGCAGGAGATATAAACGTACATGGGGCATAATATTAAAGTTGGTCGTAGAGATAAAGGACGAAACGTTGTGTGCAGCAGTGGGGAGCGTTTACCTTTCTCTAATACGTTGTTATGTCGCAATATGGCTTAAACTGATTAAGCTTTGCAGCATTTGGCAATTGAATGTTATAATTTCTGTGATGATGAGTGATCCGATAGGCGTAGGTGTTGTTTGTGAACTTGGCGGTGATTTCTTTTCTCTTCTAAAATTTGAGGCACTTACTGAATAACTGAACTGCTGAGGTCACTCTTCCTCTACCTTGGCAGTTGAGGTTTTCACCTCACTGAATTGGAGGTTTACTGTCTTCTGTGTTGTGACGGCATGGTGTGTGGTACAGAAGAAAACAGTGTTTGTGGAACCCGCAGCCTCCGTCGTCAGGATATACAAAGATGGAGGCAACATTTTACTCCGAAATTTTAATAACTATTTACCAATAATCGGGTTACTATAGCACAGAACTTTTTCAGTCTCAAATACTTTCGATATTTTGCTGCAGGATACTTAGGTAGGTTTTCACACCTTTTTTATAGGACACGCAGGCCCTTGGGGTGAGTAGAGGTATAGCTGTACTCTTTTCTAGGACCTTCGGCACTAGATGGGTGTGGGGGGGGTTCAGCCCCACGCGCCGGCCGCCTCTACTCCTGGGAAAGAACCGGTACCCATTGTACAGGAGGCTGGGTGGACCCCAGAGCCGCTCTGGACGGACGGAAAATCTCGTCCCCACCGGCATTCGATCCCGGAACGTCCAGCCCGTAGCTCAGCCGCTATACCGACTGAGCAACCCGGCCCACGCTGTAGGAAACTTAAAGTGTATTTATGGTTTATTTAACGATCTCTCAGTAGCTCAGGCTATTTGTTAGCTCTCCTGGTAGGATGATGAGTAAAAAATGAAAGTGAAATGGACGTAAAAGGAAACCGTACTGGCTTAATTTGATGTGCCGTTTCGGAACTGATATGGAAAAACTGACGAAGACCACGAAAAATATGTCACAATAACTGGTCACCAGGCCGATGTTTGAATCTCTGAACTCTCGAATCGGAGCAGGGGTGCCAACCACCTGACTGTCGTGATCGTTTTGGTGAGATAGTACCCTTGTTCACATAACGCTAGAAGGCACAGCTTTGAATATACGTACGGCTACCATTTAGGTGAGTTTACAGGCTTCAAAGATTCAACCGTTTAAAACATAGTGGCGACAGTATTTACTGCCTGCCCTAACATTAAATGTCTTTGCATTTTAGGCTTACAGCATGTTTACATGTTCACCGTGATGCTGAGCACAAGAAGCTGTTATTTACATAAATATTAACAGAGTGGTCATTGTAACAGAGACATTAATGTTTTCTGTGCTTCAGGAACTGACTCGTTACGGCTATATGTTATGCAGATGAATGTAATTGCTTTGTCTGTAACTTTAGGTATACACGAAGGACTGGCAGGTATTGCGAAGGACCGTTTAGACACATGAAGTTTTGTTTCTTAGTAGAGGACATCCCGTTGTGTTTAAGTATAATATTAAAATGAGACAGAGTTTGTACTTTATTAATTTAAGTAATAGCCATTTATTTAAATTAATAAAGTATTAGATAGTGCTGTTTGACGAAATATATATTTTATTTCATTTTAATACTTCTGTTTCTGCTGATAAATTGAGTGTTTCTCACTACCCCCACCCCTCACTTTATTGTCTCCCCATCTTTATCTCTCTTTCTATCTCCTTGTTTAAATTTCAGTCTTCAGGGGGGCTATAACATAGGTAATTGTGACAACTGTTAACAACTAAAGCTTCAGCAACTTGCAGTACGCCATATGGCTGTGTATAACCTCCAGCTCGCGTTTAACCCGGTGAACGTGTGTAGTTTAGGTGACATGCAAGGAGAAATCTTGTGGTTTCCATGGGCACAGGTTGTTGTTAAAGTTTGTCACAACTCGTGAATAGATATTGCAGGAACATCCTTTGTGGCTGTGGGCACACGTGATATTGAAATACGACATAGTCGTACAGTCACGTGCATCATAAAACGTTAACATTTCGCTATAAGTTACATAGAATGAACGGAATGTTACAACATATCTTTTGATTCTTATAATAAAAGCCAACGAGATGCACAGTTTCTCAAATTTATTTGATAAAGTACTCTACATATTTCGGACAGGTCCACTGTCCATCATCGGGAGTATCTCAACACTGTATACACAGCAACTGGTATTTATCATGCTAGTTCTGTTGGCGTCTGTTAGCAGACGCCAACAGAACTAGCATGACAAATACCTATTGCGTGTATAAAGTGTTAAGATACTCCAGATGATGGACGGTGGACATATCCGAAACGTATAGAGTACTTCATCAAATAAATTTGCGAAATTTTGCATCTCGTTGGCTTTTATTATAAGAATATATTACGATGCACGGTCCTTTGAATGTAAAATATCTGGTGATATCACACATCGTTCTCAGACTTTCTACATGGCGGTACATTAAAATGTAGATAGTTCAGTGCATACAATTTGTGTCATTTAAAATGAACGTGAGTGTACATATGTGTATGAATGCACAAACCTTTTCAAGTTTTAAATTTTAGGTTGTAGTGATGATGGAGTTTAATGCTGTGATGTTAGGTTATGACAACGTGTCGTCTGGTATGTTGGTACCATCGTTTCGGAGGCATATTCTGTCTGCATTTCCAGGGTGGTTTGAAGACAGTATATCTCCCTGAAGCAGTGGTACCAACGTACCTAACTGCATCACGACGTTGTAACCCAGGAGCTCATAAATAAATATTGTTGATACTATTCCTAATACATGTTATGCCTTCCGTTGTTGTGCTAGACTGTACTATATACTATATACACATAGAAATATTTAATAGGGGGGGGGGGCAAAATTTTTGTCATAACCAATATATGACAAAGGGCATGGAGCAAGAAATTTATGAGGATTATACTGTACTGTATTGTATTGTACTGTACTATGCTAAGCTATGTTATGATACTTTATACTCTGCTACACTCTATGGTATACTATACTATACTATACTATACGATAGTATACTATACTATGCTGTACTATACTATACTATACTATGCTAAGCTGTACTATACTATACCATACGTTACTATACTACACTATACTATAATATACTATACTGTACTATACTATACTATACTATGGTACACTGTATGTATTGTAATATGGTATACTGCACTACATTATACTTCACTGCACTGTACTGTAATATAGTATACTACACAACATTACACTACGCTACAAAGATGCGCCACATAGTCTTGCGTCTCACATTTTTACCGTCACTTAAACATTTTATTTTGTGTTAAAAGAATTACCCTTCTTATCTACGCGAATTTGACACCAAATATGAATGTATTAGAGCCACGATAGCTCAGTCATAATAGTGACTAGGCTGCGGGCTAGAGCTAAGGGGCCCAAGCAACCTTCTGTAGCTTGTACCGGAAGATCCTTTCCCTGCAGTAAAGCCATTGGTGCCTGAAACTGGCACCCATATCATCTTGATATCAAGAATGAATGGAGCAATTCCTCCTCTCCCTCAAACAATTTCATTCCCTGCACACGGCAACTTTTACTCATATGAATGTGTTAGGAATGTGTTAATGATTTTCTTCATTAATGACTCACCAGTGAGCATCCTTGGAATATAATATGCCTTCCGCCTTGTGCAGTGCCCGAAACTTCGACGGTGCTGTCGGCATATTTCTCTCCAGTTGACGTGGCAACGAAGCGTTCCAGCGTCTAGTCTTACATAGTTTTGAACGTAGCTTCATTGTTTGCTTTGTTCACTTCCTAAATAATCACATGCTGGTGGAATCCCGCCCAACACCGCATTGTGGTTCGTACTTTTCCGGTACCAAAGTTGAGACGTGTTATGAAGTAGAGGTTAGAGCAGTTACCGTACTAAATGGGGCGTAAACCCAATAAAGACTCGTTAATTTAATCATACTTTATATCTCCATACATTTCGCAGTGCTTGAAATGAAAACGCGATGAGTACAGAGAGTCTGTATGTACAATCCTTTTTACATAATTCATACTCCAGTTCAGCCTACGGTCTATGATTAGGGGCGATGGGAAGCAGCGGTGAAATTTGACGAGGAAGTTTCATTTTTGTGTACGATAACGAACTTCCGAAACTTTCTAGTCCTGTTGATCTAGACCAGTGTTTCTCAACCTTTGTGAGACCGCGGCCCCGTAAATTCTTTTTTCATAAGATTAGGGCCCGGTCCCAACAAATTTACTCGTAAATACCTTTCCATTTTTTTAAGTTCATACATTAAACTAACATAAGTATTAATAATTAATTATGGCATAATCATAAAGAA
>Ga0123352_10021834_pt1 | contig 10202 bp, 7 predicted proteins | sample TergutLab28metaG_FD_89700 | JGI IMG/M metagenome (GOLD analysis project Ga0123352, IMG submission 89700) | Labiotermes labralis P1 segment gut microbial communities from Petit-Saut dam, French Guiana - Lab288 P1 | ecosystem: Host-associated > Arthropoda: Insects > Digestive system > Gut ...
AGAGTGGGGGGTTTGTGTTTAATGAAAAAAAAACATAGGGTGGGGTTGGGGGTTGTATAACACAAGCATGAGGAAGAGGGGGGGGGGGGGGGGGGGGGGAAGCCAACTCCCCAGCTATATGGTGTGATCCTGATTTGTGAGAACCAGTCACGAAAGGTCAAAATCCTCAACATCAAACTTCAAGGACCTCAAAACTACTGTACGTGTATCATAGTGTACAGTAAGGATGTGGGCGCTGCATAGTTATGGATTTCTGGCAGTTAACATAACGAAGCATTTTGGATGAAGACATCTCTTACCATGATTAAGGTGTACAGCCAACAGAATCATATGGATGTATACCCAGGTACTGTTGTAATATAAGACGAAAGCATATTAAACACCTAACCGGTATACTCCCTTCATGTATTTAGTCAAATTCACAGAAGGTTGGTGAAAATTAGAATGTTATCTAGTGTTAATGTGATATGTCTCAGAATTGACCATAAATTGATTCCTATTATTATCGTGAACAAAAGAACAGAAATAATGTACTGGGAAGGGGGTGGTAAGATTTTTAAATTAAAAAACAACTGTCTACAACAGACACTACTTCTAAAAATTATCGTGATTCTAATAATCTTTTGCAGCCTGAAAATCTTTATACTGTCTGAGGAGTGCCCCCAGAACAATAAACCATAGGTCATTACAGAGTGGTGGTAGGAATAGTAAATAATTTTCAGAGTAATTAGTGGTACATATGGTCTTACTGACCACGCAGCATAACAAGCTGAGCTTCGTTTAACATTTTGGCGCCGGAATTAATTTTTTAATTTTAGCACACCCTGTATATGAAATGTGATTAATACAGGAACCAAATATGTTAGAATTATGAAACAAACTGCATTTTGAAGAGAAAAAAACGGAGAGTATATACCATGTTTAAAATATTCGGTACCTATTTTTGTTGAATAAATACATAAAATGCAGCTTTGAAGGTTAGTGGTGCGGTACGTCAACTATAGTTGACTTTAGGCGTCTAAAGGTTAAACCTGATATGTTCAATGTGTTTTTTCCAAGAAAGGGGATCATTAATAAATAGTCCCATTAATTTTGTTTCATTAGCTGTACACCAGCCACAGTAAGTGTGTATGAACTCACGAAATATAATTTACCTCATTTGTGGCAAGGAAAGAGGTACAGTACATTTTAACACAAATGACTTGAAAAGTGAAAGGAAGAGGTGGTGTGTGAAATTAGCATTGACCTTTTTTTTTCTTTTCTCTCTCTCTCTCTCTCTCTCTCTATATATATATATATATATATTCATATATGCATTCCATAGATCCCTGAGGCTGTCACCAGACAATAGGATGTGGAACATGTCAAAAACATACAAATGCATACAAGACATAAAATTATTACAGTGTAAGAATTGACACAATCATGTAAGTCATTAATACATATCATCTGTACATAAAAAAAAATTCATCCACAGAGTAAAAGCAGTATGCACATAAAAAAATTTTTAGGACTATTTTAAACTGTGGCTTTTCATTCCTAAGGCTTGTAATACTTTGTGGTAGGTTGTTAAAAATTCTAATCCCAGAATAGGATGCACCTTTTTGAAAACAAGACAGGTTAGCAATAGGTCTGTGTAGATAGTGTTTATTTCTTGTGTTTTTACTATGTACTGACAAGTTAGTCAGAAATTTATCCTGATTTCCAATTTAAAAAACTCATCAATGAGTATATATATTGGCTTGGGATTGTGAAAATCTGTAATTTTTTTAATAGCTCTCTACATGAAGTCCTTGGGTGTGCACCCATCATGATTCTAATTATTCTCTTCTGCAGGGTGAATATGTTCCTGCTGTATGAGGAATTGATCTCAAAGTGTCATTATTGCAGATATGATACATTTGTCTAACCATATAACATGCTATGCTTAGTTTAGGGATTATTTGATCAATGTGGTTCCTCCAAGTAAGGTGATTGTGAATTTGTATACCCAGAAATTTCAAATTTACTGCTTCTTCTTTACACTTATCCTTATAATTAAAGGTCAGTGCACAGTATGGTTGATTTATTGTTACAAATTTCATTATATTTGTTTTTTCCAAGTTTAAAACTAACTTGTTAGCTGAAAACCAATCATACGTGCTAATACTTGGTTTGCTGATATAGAGAAATCTATAAAATTTTCATTAGAAATTATAACACGAGTGTCATCAGAAAATAATATTGGTTCTGAAAGGGAATTTATTTGCAATGGAAGGTCATTTATATGCACCAAAAATAGTAGGGGTCCTAGAGTGGAACTTTGGGGGGACTCCGTGCTTCAATATTCCCCACTCTGGAACTAAATTATGAGTTGAAGTGCGCGATTTTATTTCTACCTTCTGTTTTCTATTTGTAAGATAGGTCCCAAACCAATCTATAGTTATTCCTTGAATGCCATAAAAATGCAACTTAGTTAACAGAATTTCATGATTTACAGTCAAAAGCCTTTGATAAGTCACAGAATATTCCTCGAACATATACTGATCAATGAAGCACATGATTTTATAATTTTACTTGTTATTTCATCGTAACCTGAGGAGTTGTTTGGTTTGAGAGAACTTGTTATACCCTTTATTACTGCTTCAGTAATTGGAATTATGTTTATAGTAGGAAAGTTTCCAAGGAATGAATCTTTTAAATATAAAATGGCATCCGTTTTTTCAAATTTGTATCTGTTTAATTTTTCTGAAGTTAGAAAAAAGTTATTGAAGGCATTTGCCACTGTTTTTTTATATGTTAGTTTTCCCATGTTCACGAATGTAGAAGGGACCTGCACAGTTGGATGCATTCTACCAGTCTCATTCTTTATAATGTTCCATATTGTTTTATTATTGGATTGTGCTCTAAGCGTATCATAGAGTTGCTTTTTTGCGTCTTTAATTACTTTTTTTAGAATCCTACAATACCTTATGTAATGTGGTTTTGCCTTTGGATCGTTGCTGTTCTTAGCGAAGGTATATGGATTTCTCTTTTGTTTGTATGGTACCTTAATTTCTTGTGTGATCCCAAACTTTTTTTTCTCTCTTTTATACTTCTATATCTAACTGGGAAACTGGTTTTAAAAAATATGTAGGAAAGTATTCAGAAATGAATTAAACATGTTATTAGTATCCTGGGCTTGATAAACAGATTGCCATATTTCTTGCTTTAGTAATGACGAAAGTTTGAGTGTGTTTATTGTTCTTGTTCTCTGTTGTAAGAAGACTTTTTTTTTTTTGCTGCATCCGGTTTCGTCATGTTTGCACGTTCACAGGGAACAACTTGGCCCTCGCTGGACGGTTTGTCGTGTAATTCTACATCGGGCACGAGGGGCAGAACTTTTCTCTAGGACACTCAATATTGAAAATAACACGCACTCGACACAAAGTCCTGCGTACTCTGCCTACTAGTGTTACCGTGGTTGCTGTTGGTAACAGACGCTAACCAGCTGTGTTTCATACATAATGGTTAATTAAGGAAAATAGAAACGCCCACATTTTGATGTTACACGTTCATCATCACTGAAATTTAGAACGTGCGCAGATTATGAATATAATGCATTTAGTCGGCAATTACAAAATGTTTAGAAAAGTTGAAGATTTGAGGTTATGTTCAGTATCAAAACACATTGAGTTTTGCAAATATAATAACTGACCCTAGTAATGGTATTAACATGCTACAACATAAATTCAGTCGTGAACTCGAACAAAAAGCCACCACAACGCAGTACGAGTACAACCCGTTGACAAGTATCCATTATGCAAGGAGTCACAGCTTCGCATGTTGTGTTCTACCTGAATGATCCGTGCGTTATCATGCACAGATCATCTTTATCATGTTACCTGTGCTTTTTTTTTTTATTTCCCCATGAGGAGGCCCATTTCAGTACTGTGTTTGAGCATTCGACAATAATGTTCATACATCATGACAGTTACCAGGTACTGTATTTCTGCCATCAGTCACAGAGGAACTCCTCCTTGTGCAGCCTTGTTCAAGAACTTTCTTACGGTTACTTACGGCACCGTAGGAAAAACAGTAAGGTTTTGGAGTAACCGAAAAGTACAAGTGAAGTAAGCAGGAAACAGTGGTTCAAGACGAAATAACTGTCTCCATACACTTTGCTAGGAAGACTAGGTTACTTGATTTCTAAACTTATTAATTTCGTCGTATAAGCGGTTGCGCTGCCCACCCGCATCAAAAATTTAAATGCAGTGACCAGTTCAGACGTGAGTAATATGTACATAAATATTTTGCTGCAACGCTTTCAAATGAGTCCATATATTTCGTACTTTATTGACTAAACACAAGTTCCATATCCTAGTACATGCTTCCCTTAAAATAATCCCATCTGTGTGGGAAAGTGATATAATTGTAAAACTGATTAGGTGTGTTTTACTTGTGAGTTCCACGGGTGATAGTTTTAAAACTATGTGAAAGTTGCCATACAGCTCAAAATTTTGTTTACAAGCCCCTCCCTCCCCACTCCGAAATATTTCATACAAAATTTGTAGACCTAATGTTTTGTCACCTTCCTGTAGTAAACTTTCATGTGTTTGTATTTTTGTCTTCTACAATGGAACACCATAGGCATATTTCTGAAATTGTGGTTTATGTAAAATATTTCTAGTATTTTACCCTGTAAATTTGTATATTTGTGCATTTATGACTTGTTCATATCCTACTGACACACTTATGGAACCATGGAATGCATGTATATACATATGTGTGTATGTACAAGCATATTAGCCTCTTTGCTACATCATGGTGTGGTCAGTCAGTGGATGGAGGTGGCCTGCAGGTATGAAGGGTAACTGACTATATTGAATAAGCAGTCCTGGACAACTGATAAGGGAATTTTCTCCAGTTTTTTTGGGTCAGAGGGGCTCAAAAATGACATATTATGAGATGATATAGAGAACATTGGCTTTAGTGGGTTCTTGTGAACATGGTAATGTTGAATCTTTGGGCCCTCAAAACAGTAGGACATTTCTTGAATAGCTGAGAGACTGTCACATTCTCAAGAAACACTTGTGTCTCATGGATTTAGTTCATTCATTCACTATTCCAGGGAACCACTAAAGTTAGTTTTGGTAAGCCAGTACTGTTGTTGTAACCTTTTGTACATTTTATAAGTGAAGGGTAATGAAATTTGTTACCAAGAAACACACAGCATTGGAGGAAGTACTTCCAGCCATGTTATTCACCCATCCATCTTGAATTCTATCCTCTTGCAACCCCCCCTTTTCCACCATAGAAGTCACTGACCAAGACTTGCACATTTTCAAAGGCCTCATATAGACACATTTTCAGGACCCTGTGCCAAATAATGAAGCAGCTGGATGGATGGGGTAGCTGATATTTGACAATTGGAAATTTCTTATTCACCACTTTTTCCACAAATTTGGGCTTAAGCAACATCCTATTTGCTGGGCTCCAGTTGCCTTTTGTGGGGAGTAAAGATGGCCATTTGTGAACCTGAGTCTTATGACTTGAGCTGACATTAAAAACTTATGATAAGTTTTGCCCTCTCCTTTCCATGCCTTTATGGTGTGGTGCTGTATCTTTTGAGCTGTATGGATAACTGCTTTCATCCATTACAGAAAATTGTGTATGGCAAACAGGCATTCATGGGGAACTCTTTTCTCATATCATGCATTCATTTAGACGAAGGACATAGGAGGAGCCAGTATAGCTCAGTACAATGACTGGCTGTATGTCTCCACTTTCCAACTGATCTTCATGGTGTGGTACTTAAGAACAGTAGCTGGCACTACATAACGATTATTTATACTGTAATTAAACCCGGTTTAATGTCAAATCAGTAAATACCACATATTCTAAAGACAGTTAATCCAAGTTTAATTGTGGTGTAAATAATCATCATGTAGTGACAGTTGTTTTAGGAGAAGCAAGCCTGAAGAGATGGACCAAACCTGTCCTTGAAACATGGTGCATTATATTTCAATACAGCAATGGAAGAAGTCCAGAAATCTGCGACTTCAAAAGCCATACGCCATCATCAGAGCCCTACAGAACACTATACAGTGAATTTTGCTGTGAACTCAAATCCTGGTAGAAGAATCAGACACTCCCTGTCAATAGGGGTGAGATTCACAGGTGCAGAATTTGCTTCAGTGTTGTGCTGTACAACATGTCTGTCGTCAACCTTCCTTTGAGATTCACCATATACACTTAACTTCTGAATGTGAATGTAGTCATTGCTAAGTTTTGTTTGTGTCCTACATCATGAACAAAGGGACTGTATAGATGTATATTAGCCCAGTGTAAATGTACAAAATCCAAGTGAAAGAAATTCTGAATTATGTCATTAATAGCAACAAGCATGTTGGAATTACCACCAGCAGTTTTTGTGCTTACACAGAGAAGTACTGACTCTTGGATCATAAACCCTATTAAGAAAACAGTGTCTCTATATATGTAAAATCTTCTGTATATAGGAAAGCAAACACTAATTAAAATATGTAACTTCTATTATCAATCACATCCAAGGCTTCAACTTGTCCTTGCTATTTAAATTTGAGAAAAACTCAGTCACTCAAATAACACTGTGAAAGAGAATCCAGTTACACTTGGAGAACCACATTGTTAGAGATGGACAATAATGAACATCGATACCCATAGCCTTAATGTGGCTCTTGTGTGCCACTGAGTTATCATGCTCTTTCACAAACCTGGAAACTTGCATGTTACTTATTGACAAAGCAAAAATATTATATATGGTAGATAACTATGAAACCGTCACTAAAAAAACTCAATGTTAGGTTGGTACAAGTACATGCAATCTACTGTTCAAAAGTGTTAGGCTCTCTGGTCAATTTACATTTAGTGTGTACAGACACCATTATCATAACTTGATTCTCGAGAATAACAAACTGAAAAGGAATGACAGTCAGGATAACTGGTGTCCTGACTGAGATTCAAATCAAATAAAAATCATAAATGCTGTCATTACACTAACCACCTTGGTCCAGTAATGGTAGTGCTGGAAGCTAGACTAGGGTGCTGGATGTTGCTGTGTTTCATAACCAAATGTGGCATTGGAAGTTCTTGTTCAGGTGGGGTGAAGAAGTCATGTATATTTATTTCAAAATCCATATTTACATAAAATTTCAGTGTTTATTATTCTGTATACCACTGAAATTTATCATTGTCCAAGTATGACACATTGCAGAAGGTACACGTTTATTTAAGTGTCAGTGGTAAGGACATCCTCGTGCCCAGTGGCCTCTTCTGCCTGAAACGATGAAATCAAAGTATAAATGCACAGTGGTGATGCTTGAGCCAGAGCTGGTCTACATCAGAACAATGTTCCTAACACTTCTGATGCTTCAGACCAGTAACTTGCATTATTACAGTTGTGTGACTAACATATATGTGAAAACAGTGATGCATCATGAAGTATTTTAAACTTACAGTATTTACCAAAATGCAAGACAATTCTAATCTAAGATGACCCCCAAGATAAAACATGTCTGCCAAGAGAAAAGGTATTTTTCCAAATCTAAGATGACCATCCAAAAATAAAACATCTGTCAAGAAAATATATTTTACTAATAATTTCATACACTTAATACACAACATGTCAGATTCTATTACCTGTACCAATCACTGTCACTGTCTCCATCTTCACACTCACTAACTTCATCATCCTCACACTCTTAGCATTCCCATCCTCTGCACAGACATGCCACAACACATCATCAGTCTCACTTCACAATAACTTCTGGTGAGATGTGCTGCCATGCCATTATGATCCACGCTGACTAAATAATATATCTATATTTCTTAGTTCATAAACTTAGCTGAACTCATGAACTTCACAATTTTCTCCACAGCTTGTGTTAAAATTTTCAATACATGTGTTTTGGAATTTTGTATTGTGTCTGTGAGCTGATCATTGTGAGTTTGTGGTTTGTTTTATAATTCTTAATTTTTCAATAGCCATTTTCCTATTACTATCCTTGGACTAGATCTGTTCTCAGGTACATATCTTAAATGTTTACTGTTGCAATCTTGCACAGTGACTGAGACTAGTTCCATATAAGAGGTCCATCAGCTTAAGTGCTTTCTTTGTCTGCTTCCAAAAGGTAGTGCTTCTTAAAAAAATGACGACAAAGTTCAAAATAAGAAGACTTTCAGTTAACTTTAATCATGCTGTATTTTCAGTTTTGTTTAAACATGATTGGTGGTGCAGTGGCTGAGAAACTCAATCTAACGGGTAAATTTCACCCTAGAATAGGCCATGAAGGCCCAGAGGGGGAGTAGAGGTATAGCTCTACTCTTTATTTAACCTAGGCGCCAGATGGGGGTGGGTGGTCAATGCCACGCCCCGGCCACTTTACCCCCAGGAAAAACCCAGTACCCATTGTGTAGGAGGCTGGGAGGGCCCCAGGGCCAGTCTGGACAGAGGTGGAATATCTCTCCCCCTTGGGAATTTGATCGCTGGATCCAGACTGTAGCGAGTCACTAGACTGATTGAGCTATCCTGGCCCACCGATTTAAGGGGCACACCAGGATATTTGCTTCTTTGCCTGAAAATGGAGAGCCACCTACTGAAATGTGCTTCCTTAAAATTAGATTCTTGATGAAGTCCAAAATAAGATTGTATCAGTTAACATTAGTCATGCCCTGTTCTGTCTTTTGTTTAAACATGATGAACTGATGATGCAGTGGCTCAGAACAGCTCGATCTAAGGGGTACACCAGGATAGGTGCTTCTATGCCTGAAAACAGAGAGCCACCTACTTCCTTAAAAAATTAGGTGATGGATGAAGTCCAAAGTAAGAATACTGTGTCACTTAACATTAGTCATGCTCTGTTCTGTCCTTTGTTTAAACGTGACAATTTGGCAAAGCAGGTCTTGGTTTGTCTCCATGTGGTCTGGTTTGGTACTGTATACATGGATTTAAGGTGACCTCACCTATTTAAGTACCAAATTTAAGGAAAAATCCTTGTCTTGCATTCGAGTAAAACATTATTTTCCATTTTCAGTTCTCCTTATTTAACTACTAGAGTAGGTGTAATTAATTAGTTTTTGTATTTGTTTGTCAGTAATAAAATATACTTTCAATGTATTCATAAATGCTGTAATAAAATAAATTCTGATATGGCATTTTACTTTTAAGATGAAACATCCCCATTGATAACTGCTCGCAAGTGTATGCACTAAATCAGTCACATAAAACACAAGTTTTTATATGTTTATTCATGCCTACATATATCGACCCCAACTGCAAGCCATCATCAGGCCTTTTGTAAACAATGGTACAGGAATTACAAATGGCCTTACGATGGCTTGCAATTAGGGCCGAAATATGTAGTCACGAATAAAGTGATAAAAACTAGTGTTTAGTGTGAGTGATTTCATACACACACTTGTGATCTAATATAATGTACGTTAATTTTAACAAAAAATGAATAATGTTTCGATGTTTGTTACTTACAAGAACATTAATTTATATTTATTTATTTGCAATACATTCTGTGAGGCACAAAGTGATGATCCCCAACCTACTAGCCATGTAACTTTGGAAATTTGACATCTTACAGACATACATACAAGACACAATGAAACAAACACCTTGACCACCCTGACCAATACAAGTGCAACTTACATGAAAACTGTATTTCAATCTTACTATTTTAGTCTGAAAATTAAACCACACAAGCCTGGCTGAGTATTGCTAGTATTTTCCAATAGAGATATATGTTTCAAATAGAAATGAACAAGGCCACATCTAATATTCAGACAACTCACTTGTGCTGAAATTATACAGCATAGTACAAACTTCTTTCAGCTCCTTTAATGTGACAACAAAAATACCCTCAATAATTTTTTATAAGCTCAGGCTACATTTTTTAACCATAAGCATTAAAAATTTTCTTAAGCACCTCTCAAATAACCATTAATAATACTGTACTTATAACAGGTACTATATAAACAATAGGTGTGGGTATCAGTCAATAACACAACAATATCTAAAAAAGATGTTTAATAAAGGATGAAGTAAACTACATGTTTCGGCCTAATGTGGCCAACATCAGGTTTACATCCGAAAGTATGGTGGTATTGCTTTACAGGATTGGTATGGATATGTCACGATGGTGAGATCTCAGCATCTGTGATGTTTGTTATATGCTATTTATAGGGGGGCAGGGGGG
>Ga0123352_10021837_pt1 | contig 10200 bp, 7 predicted proteins | sample TergutLab28metaG_FD_89700 | JGI IMG/M metagenome (GOLD analysis project Ga0123352, IMG submission 89700) | Labiotermes labralis P1 segment gut microbial communities from Petit-Saut dam, French Guiana - Lab288 P1 | ecosystem: Host-associated > Arthropoda: Insects > Digestive system > Gut ...
CCTTCAGCACCGAGCGCACGGAAAATCGTGTCCTGTATGCCGGAGACATCCTGAAATTCATCTACCATAATCTCACGATACCGCTCCGCAAGCTCTGCGGCGACGCCCGTCTCGGCGTCTGTGAGCAGTCGGATGGCCAGATGCTCCAAGTCGGAGAAATCCAACACCCCCCGCCGGGTCTTCTCCCGCTGATAGGCCTGTTCCGCGTCCAGTACCAGTTCCGCCAACGCGCAAATCACAGGCCGCACGGCCTCCATATCCTCGAACAGTTCGGATGAGGGCAGGTCAAAAGGCGCGGTCAATTTTGCAATAGCTTCCTTGCAACGATTCCGCAAATGCTTGAACCCGTCATACGCTTCGCCTTTCACGGACTTTACCCGTGAAAAGGGGATAGGCAGAGCGGCAAAAGCCGCATCCCACCCCTGCGCCGCCCCTGTCACGAAGCGGGCCAGGCCGTCCACGGTCTCATCCCAACTTGCGCCATAGGCGGCGTAGAACACTTCGTCATCCAAAAACTCCGCCCGTGCCGCCGACATCTCCCGCAGCCAATCGTCCGCCGCGGCGTGCGCCTCTTGCAGCAGAGATGCCCCCCAAGACGTCTCGGACGCGTCCCGCAGAACCGTCACGTCCAAGACCTCAAGCTGTTCCGCCGCCCAAGCCTCGGGTGCGGCGTGGCTGAGCAGTTTTGCGTGGACATCCAAGGCAAGCTCTGCCAAAACGGCATCCCGCCGCCCCTCGGATACGGTATCTGTCAGCTCCAGGAAGCCCGGGAAGTTCTCGGCACGGGCGTACCGCTCTTCCAACACATCGTCCAAAACTGCCCGCAGCATAGGCTCCGTCTCGCTCTCATCGGCCATGCGGAAATCGGGACTGATACCCAATACATGCGCAAACTCCCGTATCATCCTCCCGCAAAACGCGTGAATCGTGTCAATATCCGCGCCATAAACCAAAGCCCCCTGCCGCCGCAGATGCCGAGACGGACGCAGGGCAAGCCGCGCCCCGATCTCCTCCAAAATCCGTCCCTTGAGTTCGGCGGCGGCGGCCCGTGTAAAAGTGATGATGAGAAATTGATTCAGATTGGCCCCATCCTCCACTTGATTCATCAGCCGCTCCACGAGCACCCGTGTTTTCCCCGACCCCGCAGCAGCAGAGACGAGCAAGTCACCGCCCCTGTCATCAATGGCGGCTTGCTGTTCAGGCGTGGGGGCGAATGTTTTGTTAGACATGGGATATCTCCTAAACCCTTGCTGTAGGGCGCGATGTCCTCATCGCGCCGCGCGTCGTATATGTCGTATATGTAGAAGAGATGCGGCGCGATGAGAACATCGCGCCCTACGATTCGGTGCCCATCAACCTCTCCAACACCTCATCCCGCTTCAACGCGGGCAAATACCGCACGCCATCCGTGTTCGCATCGTGATGACACGCTCTGCGAAACTCGCAGTAATCACACGGACTGCCCACGCTCCCGCCCAAGGGCAGGGGAGCCACGGAGCCGCGCAGCATCTCACGCCCGAGGTCGAGCAGGGTGCGGTCGATATGGCGGCTGATACGGCCAAACTCCTCGGCGGTCACCAGACTGTCCCCGCCCGGTTCGCCGTCTTTGCCGAATTTGACGGGGAGAAACGCCGGAGTGTTTCCGTGCTCCATAGCGGCGATGACATCCGCGTCCCGCAGAATCAGCCCGCTGCGGGTGAGTGCCTTGCGCCGCGCTTTTTCGATTTCTTCGGCGGTGGCGGTTTTCGGCATACGGACAATCACATCCCGCGCTGGGGCGTAGAGGACACCGCCGGGGGTCAGAGCCGCATTTCCGAAATGCGCATTGCCGAGCCGTGTGAGCGCGAAGAGGTAGAGCAATGTCTGCACACCAACGCCGTACCACACATCAGAGAGCGAGAGTGCTTTCTTACCCGTCTTGTAGTCCACCACCCGCAAGTAGAGCTTATCGTCCTGCCGCCAACCGTCTACCCTGTCCACCGCCCCGCGGAGTGTGAGATCGATGCCCTCCCCTGCAAGTGTTACGGGCGGCAAATCCCCGTCGGGGCCGAACGTGAGTTCAAAGTCCAAGGGTACAAAATCCGACCGCCCCAACTCTTCCGCCATGTCTTCCACGACCTGATAGGTGTCCCGCCGCAGCCGTCGGAAGAGATAGTGGAACCGCTGTGTTTTCTCCGCCATATCGCCCAAGCGCAGGCGGGTGTATTCGTCGATATAACGCTCCGTGAGCGTCCGCCAATCCTGTGCGGTGGGAGAGTGAAATCCGCCGCTGTGCTTGATGTCTCGCGTCACGTTTTCCAAGATGAAGTGCATAAAATCCCCGGCCACAAGTGAATCCAATTCCGCCCGTCTGCGCGGTTTTGCGCGGAGGCCGTACTGCATAAAATACCGAAATGCGCAGGAATGAAACGTCTCAATTCGGGACGCCGAGAGGGATAAGGTCTCGCCATACAGCCGCCGGGTGGCGGGGATGGACAGAGCCTGCCCTTGTAGGGGCCGATGCCTACATCGGCCCGCCGTTTCCTCATCCGATTGCACATACGGGTCAATGCGGGCATCGCCCCCTGCGGAGGCGGCACTTGTAGGGGCGGCATCCTGCAGCCCGCCCGTTTCGGGCCGCAACACATCCTCCGCCTCCCCAAACATCCCCTCCAACCGCCCGAATACAGGCGATTTCCGGCACGCACTCCCGTCATCCCACGCCCGCGGCCACGAGACGATGAGCCGCTCTTTCGGTGCCGCAAAGGCGTGATAAATTAAGGCCTGTTCCCGATAGACACTTTCTTCCGCACTATCTGAAAGCGCAAGCCCCATCTCCCGCAGACGCTCTCGCTCCGGCTCGGTGAGCACACCTCGGCCCGAGGCGGGGGCGGGGAGCCGTGTATCCGTTGCGCCGAGGACGATGAGACATTTCAAATCCCGCCGCCGCACGCGGTCAAGTTCGCCGAGTTGCACCCGGTCTATCGTCTGCGGAATCGCCCCCACGCTGTACTGGCTGAGCGTCAGCCGCAAAAGTGCCGCAAATTCCTGCCTGTCCATCGGCGTATCGCCGAGGATGTGATGCGTTTGCTCCAATGCCGAGACGAGGATGTCCCAAATCTGTCCGTACTCCGCCGCCGTAGTCTCCCGCCCCGTCTCCCGAAGCCGAGCGGCACGAGTTTCGAGGGTCTGCGGCAGGTCGATGGCCTCCAAGAAGTCATAGAGTGCCGCCGCTTGCCCTGCGGCGGTCTTTGCCGAACGCCCGGCCTGTTCCAAGGCCGCCAGAGGTGCAGCTACTCGATGCCGCAAGTCGTTCAATTCGGCCAAAACCGCCGTCTCCCGTTCGCCGAAGTCCGCCCCATAGCCTGACGGGTTCTCCGTCCAATCGGCTTTCCGTGTCCAACGGGCACCCCGGATGTCCCACATGCGGACATAGCCATCCAAGAGGTCAGCCTCACGTTGCCCGATCCCGGCCAGTCCCGTCCGCAAGTAACGGAACATCGCCTCAAATCGCCATCCGCCGTCTAAAATATCCAATGCCGCCGTGAGAAGGAGCAGGATGGGCTTGTCTAAAATATCAACCTTCCGCGCCACATGCACAGGCACGCCAAACCGCCCGAACACCTGCTCCAAAACAGTCTCATAATCCGAGAACCCCCGCACCGCCACGGCGATGTCCCGATAGCGGTATCCCTGCTCCATCACAAGCGAACGCACCCGAGCGGCGGCGAGTTCGCACTCCTCCATAGGGGAGACGGCTGTGTATAACTCCACCGCATCGGGCACGGCAGACATTGTAGGGGCTGATGCCCACATCGACCCGCCGTCCTCCGCAAACAATCCCCGCTCCACCGCACAAAGTGCAGCGGGACGGTCATGCGCAGGCTCCAGCACGGTGATCTCTACCGTATGTCCATACTCTTCCGCAAGCCGCCGCAAGGCCCACGCTGTAGTAACGGCAGGCGCGAAGAGGGAACTGGCAACATCAAGCCCCCCGCAAGTCAAAGCCACGGTTAAATCCGCACCACGAGCCAACAGCCGACGCAAAACCAAGCCCTCCTGCGCCGTGAAGTCGGAGAAAGCATCAATAAAAATCGCGGCGTCCGCGACGGAACTGTCCGCCACCGTATCCGCCAACCGTGTCAGCGCGTCTCGCGGGTCGCATCGGCCGCTGATGCCGTCATAGGCGGCGAGGATGTAGTGTAAATCACGAAGCTTGTCCGCAAGGGTTCCATCGGCATCCACGGCGGCATCAAAGAGATCGTCCGGCGTGAGGCCGCATTGCTTCAGCTCGTCTACCGTGTCGAGCAGTCCTTTCAAAAACTCCGGCTTGCGCCCGAGATGTCCGTAGAGCCTGAGTTCACTGGCAACAGCGGTCAGAGCCAAGCGCATGGTGAGTATCCGACCGCCCTCGTCCAAGGGAGCTGCCGCCCCGCCGCCGAGTTCTTCCGCAACCCGCCCGGCGAGCCGTGTGAAACTCAGCACCTCGGCATAGAGGCTCGAAGAAGCACCGCACCGCGCCACGAGTTCCCGCTCGGCGGCATGGGAATACTGCTCCGGCACGATGAGAATTGCGCCGGGCTGTTTGGCTTCGATTCGATTGCGGACGGCATCATAGATGCGCCCCGTTTTGCCGGTCGCGGCAGGGCCGAGAATCAAGTGTAACATGGGGATAGTATAGCATGGGTGGGAGGCGGTGTACAGGGTGTAGTGTACAATGTATAAATAAAGTGCCGAACGACAAAAACTTGTTTTGATGTTCAGCCAGCCCATCTAACACCCTGCCGCGAACATCATCTTCCGGCGGACGAGCCGGAAGATGATGTTTGCATCTACTACGAGCGCAAAGCTAAAGGATGAGATTTTTAAGAGAAGCCTTGGTTTCTATTAGGCGCGGTTTTCCGGCAAATGGTTAGCCGAGTTAATGCAGAGCTTAACCGCCTTTTGCCCCCGCAGGAGGCTTAGGGCGGGTTGCACGAGCAAAAAGTAAGCCCCCGCCGACCGGACGAACCCAACGTTCGGATTAGGATGAACCGCGCGGGAGAGGATGAAGCCCCATTCCCGCGCCTGCATACGAACACCAAAAACCAAAGGCGCAGACGGAATTTTACCGTCTACGCCCTCAAACTAAGAATTTTCCCCTTGCCGCGTCAGCTCCCTATTCCCCTTTCACCAAATCCCAATACCGCTTCGCCGCCTGCTCCGTTTTATTATCCCCATACGCATAATACACCGTCCCGCGCAGCCGATCCGGCAGATACTCCTGCGGCACATAGTTGTTCGGATGGGCGTGGGCATATTTGTATCCCTGTCCTCGGCCCAACTTTTGCGCTCCACCGTAATGCGTGTCTTTCAAATGGTCAGGCACGTCCCCGTGCTTGCCGTTTCGGATGTCCTCCATGGCGGTAGAGATTGCCTTGTCTCCGGAGTTGCTCTTGGGCGATGTGGCGAGCAGAATCACGGCATCGGCCAAGGGAATCCGCGCCTCCGGCAGTCCCAGCTCACGAGCGGTATCCACACAGGCCTTCACGATGGACAGCACTTGCGGATGTGCCAGCCCGATATCCTCCGCCGCCGTGACGAGCATCCGCCGACAGGGGGAGATGAGGTCGCCCGCCTCCAACAGCCGTGCCAGATAATGAATCGCCGCGTCCGGGTCAGAGCCTCGGATGGACTTCTGAAACGCGGACAAGATATCATAATGCTCGTCCCCGTCCTTGTCATAGCGTAAGGCACTCCGTTGGCTCACAGCCTCGGCGTCGGTTAGCGTAATGACATCTCCACGGGCGGCGGAGAATAACAACTCCACCGCGTTGAGTGCTTTGCGTACATCCCCGCCGCAAGCGGAAACGATGTGATCAAGCACACCGTCCTCCAAGGTCACAGCCGTTTTCCGACGCGTCTGCAACAAATCAATCGCCCGCAAAACGGCAGACCGAACGGCCTCCGGGGTGAGTGGTTTAAATTCAAACACCGTCGCCCGGCTCAGTACGGCGCCGAACACGTAAAAATACGGGTTTTCCGTGGTTGAGGCGATGAGCGTAATCTTTCCGTTCTCCATGAATTCCAACAGGCTTTGCTGTTGTTTCTTGTTGAAATATTGAATCTCGTCCAAATACAATAGCACCCCGCCGGGGGTCATCAGCGTGTCCAGTTCGGCGATGATTTCCTTGATATCCGCAATCCCCGCCGTAGTGGCGTTGAGCTTCCGCAGAGCCCGATTCGTCTGCCGTGCGATGATGGATGCCACCGTACTTTTTCCCACGCCGGACGGGCCGTAGAAAATCATATTCGGCACCTGTCCGCTCTCGATCACCCGACGCAAAAGCCCGTTCGAGCCGAGAATATGTTCCTGTCCGACGACTTGGGAGAGGTCAGTAGGACGAATTTCGTCCGCTAAGGGTCTGTACACACGAATCACCACCTTTATATGCAGGGCGCGACGCCCTCGGCGCGCCGTCACCACTATCGCACGGCGCGCCGAGGGCGTCGCGGCCCTACGATTAGACGTTTAGGTTATTACACGTAAATCGGATACCGCGCACAAAGCGCATCCGCCTCTTTGCGAATATAATTCGCCTTACTCTCGAACGCCGTCGCTGTCAAATGAAGCAGTTCCGCCACCAAATCCATATCCGCCTCCACGAACCCGCGGGATGTCACGGCGGGGCTGCCCAAACGTACGCCGCTGGTCACAAACGGACTTTGCGGGTCGCCGGGGATGGTGTTTTTGTTGGCGGTGATTTGCACGGTGTCCAGCCGTTTTTCCATCTCTTTGCCCGTGAGGTCGAACTTGCGTAAATCGGCAAGCATCAGATGGTTGTCCGTCCCGCCGGAGACCAGATTCCAGCCGCGGCGCATCAAACCCTCGGCCAGCGCGGCAGAGTTTTTGATGACCTGTTGCCCGTATACCTTAAACTCCGGCTTGAGTGCCTCCCCAAAACCCAGAGCCTTGGCGGCGATGACGTGCATCAGCGGCCCGCCCTGTGCGCCGGGGAAGATGGCACTATTAATCTTCTTGGCAATCGTCTCGTCATTGCAGAGGATAAAGCCGCCCCTCGGCCCGCGAAGCGTCTTGTGCGAGGTGGAGGTCACCACGTCCGCATAAGGCACGGGGCTGGGATGCACCCCCGCCGCCACGAGGCCCGCAATGTGCGCCATGTCCACCATCAACAGGGCACCGACTTCTTTGGCAATCTCCGAGAAAGCCGCAAAGTCAATTGTCCGCGGATAGGCCGAGGCTCCGGCGATAATCATTTTCGGCTGATGTTCCTTCGCCATTGCCCGCACGACGTCATAGTCGATGACGTTTGTGTCCTCTGTCACGCCGTAGTGGATGACGTTGTAATATTTTCCGCTGAAATTCACGGGACTGCCGTGCGTCAGATGTCCGCCGTGGGAGAGATTCATACCCAGAATCGTATCCCCCGGCTCGCAGAGGGCGATAAAGGCTGCATAGTTGGCACTCGCCCCCGAGTGCGCCTGCACGTTGGCGTACTTCGATCCGAACAGCTCACAGGCACGGCGGATGGCGATATCCTCCGCCACGTCTACGTACTCACAGCCGCCGTAGTACCGCTTGCCGGAATAGCCCTCGGCGTATTTGTTTGTCAGCACCGTGCCGACAGCGGCCACGACCGCTTCGCTCACGATGTTCTCCGAGGCGATCAGCTCGATGTGGTCCCGCTGGCGGTCAAACTCCCGCCGAATCGCCGCCCCCACTTCCGGGTCGGCCCCGGTGACAAATTGCATGATGTCGTTTACCATAGTAAATACCCCCGATGGAATTTTTGCTTACCATTATAACATGATTCCACTTGCATTGCAAAGGGGGGGGCGAAGCACCTTAAATCATGTTACAAGGTTCCCGGGCGGGGTTCTTATAACAGAACTATACAGGAATTTACAAGTGTGATACAATAATCTGACAGGGGAGGGATACGCATGCGAAAAAAAGAACGCGCATTAAAGCTCATAGAGTGCCTTGAACACGACTATCCGGACGCGCTGTGCAGCTTGCAATACGAGAAAGACTACGAACTGCTCTTCACCGTCCGCCTCGCGGCACAATGCACGGACGAGCGGGTAAACCAAATCGCCCCCGCTCTCTTCGAACGGTTCCCGACCTTGGAAGCTTTCGCCGCAGGCCCCGTGGAGGATGTAGAACGCCTCGTCCACTCCACCGGCTTCTACCGCGCCAAGGCGCGTGACATCGTAGCGGCCTCGCAGATGCTTCTCGCCGATTTCGGCGGCAAAGTGCCGGACAACATGGACGATTTGCTCAAACTCCCCGGCGTAGGCCGTAAAACGGCGAACCTCATCCTCGGCGACGTCTACAATACCCCCGGTGCTATCGTGGTGGACACGCATTGCATCCGCATCACAAACCGCATGGGCTTGGTGGACACGAAAGACCCGGTGAAGATTGAAGCGGAACTGCGAAAAATACTGCCGCCGGATAAGTCAAATGACTTCTGCCACCGCTTGGTGCTGCACGGCCGTGCTGTGTGTACCGCGAGGAAAGCGAAGTGTGAGATTTGTTCATGCGCGCCGTGGTGTAAGCATTTCACGCCGTAGGGGCGGCGGATGTCTGCGATGAAAATTTTCATCCAAATGCAGAGGCGGCATCCTGCCGCCCGTGCCTTGCCCCGCGTAGGAAACGCTGTCCTCCGGTATCCCGTATAACAGCAGAAATTTACGGTGTTGGTTCATTGGCCGTCCGCGGACGCGCAATGCGCGCCCCTACACGTTGTACATTGTAGAATGCCGCCCTCAGCGTCCCGAACCACGCACTTTATGCAACTCCGCCAAAAAAGGAGAATCCACAAAATGTCAGAACTAATAGAAGCCCTAAGTTCCATAAATTTCACCGTCTTCAAAGTAGTCGGCATGGTAATCAGCGCAATGACAGGCGTAATCATGTCATGGTTCTCAAAGCGTTCGGTCAATTACAGAAAAATTGATAAACGTATGCTGGTATCGGCCTTGCTGTTTTTCGTATACCTGAATGTCCTTGCGGTGGTGCTTGGTGCTGTTCTGGGAATTGTGATTGTGCTGTTCCTTGAGGCCGGCATAGTCGGCATAGTAGAATTCGTACCGCTCATGCTCCTCTCACTAGGTCTGGCGATTGTCAATATATTGATTTTTTGGGGTCTGCTCCTGAGAACAAAAAGAATGAAAGAGATGACGGGAAGAGCAAAAAAAGAAAGCCGACTACTATTTTTGATGATACATTGGATATCCGGCATTTCTGTAATATTGGGCTATATTCATGTCCCGTTCGCCATGCTGGAACAGCAGAATTTGTTTACACAAGTGATTGTCTATATCAATTGGATTTGCACCATATGGTGGTTCTCTTTGATGATTTCATTCGTATGGAGAACGGCCAAGTATGTATATTCGGAAATGAAGATCACACTACTGGACGGCGAGATTATCCAATACAGTTGCAGTCCGCAGATGTGCAGGGTACATAAAAACTATATCAGGCTGCTCAAACGAGATGACAAAGGGAAGATTACTTACGAGAGACATATCAACGAGGCGGCGATTAAGCAGATTGAGTATTTGTAAGCATATGTGCGCCCGTCAAAACAGAATAGGAGGTTTTTATGAAACCAACTGACCCGAAAGGGAGATTACTGGCTGCAAGCCACAGAGAGACTTCTGTCAAAAAGTCAATCACAATTGCAACCCTATGGGTGGCGTTTATGGTAATAATAATCCTGCTGTTTGAAACCGGACGCTCCGTTGACCCTTATTTTAGTTTCGGCGCGTATACACCGAACCTCGGAGCTTGGGATTCCCTGCGGCTGTGGATTTTCGGGCCGATAGAAATTTTGATAACGGCATCTTTGCCCGCAGTTATCATTGTTAGGGAAATAAAAAATCGTGCCGCAAAGAAAAAAAGCACAAAAATTTTTGTGTACCAGCACATCATTGAAGGCATCGGCGGTAGTGAAATAAAGGCGGCATTGAGCGGAGAACATGTAGCCGCCTTTCGCTTGGAATATGCCGGCATATGTTCCGCCGAGGTTGATGCGGAACACAAAAACATACTCTCTGTTAACACGGCTGACAGGGCATACCTAATCGAAACAAGTCCGAGCCGTGCAAGAGCAATCGCGAGGGAAATGAATGATAGGATGAAGTTGTTGAGAGAGATAGCAAAGCTTTATCCGGACGGGCCTCCCTGCGAAAAACCGCCAACGTAATGTA
>Ga0123352_10021839_pt1 | contig 10199 bp, 2 predicted proteins | sample TergutLab28metaG_FD_89700 | JGI IMG/M metagenome (GOLD analysis project Ga0123352, IMG submission 89700) | Labiotermes labralis P1 segment gut microbial communities from Petit-Saut dam, French Guiana - Lab288 P1 | ecosystem: Host-associated > Arthropoda: Insects > Digestive system > Gut ...
TTTTTCTCTTCAAAATGCAGTTTGTTTCATAATTCTAACATATTTGGTTCCTGTATTATTCACATTTTATATACAGGATGTGCTAAAATTTAAAAAAAATAATTCCGGCGCCAAAAGGTTAATACACACTTTTTTAAGTTAATCACTTTTTTTACTCCTACGAGTTTCAGTTTTTGTCTACGCCGTCTTCAGAGATTTCCCGACTTTTTTATTTGCGAGGCATTACAACGGCACAATTACTTGTTGATTCTAATATCACAATTTTTGCACATAATCCACACTTTATAATACTGTTGAGGGCTCAACGCCGGTGTATATTAAAATATTTAATTGATTAAAAGGTTAAAAATATTATCTTGAAAATTAAAAATGATTTTCCTCTCTAAGAGGAACCTTATCGAATCTCTATTAAAAAGACAAACTATTTTATGTTTTTAATGGAAAATTGCGGTGCTTATTCTGAGTAAAATTTGGAACATAATTAGGAGGGGGTCAAAACACAACTCTCTTTGTATCTGTTTTATTAGGCTGACGATATGTTTCGGCCACTGTGGGCCATCCTCGAGTCACAAAAACGTATAATGAGGAAAACCTATACAGTTTAACATCATTAGTTGTGGTACATATTCTGAACTTTCAAAGAGATCTCGTTGTCATGCGGTTTATCCGTATTGAACTAATAATACGTTCGACTAGCAAAGTGGATAGAGTTAAAGTACATATATATGTTGTACGTGATGTCCTATAAGCAAAGTGCCTTCAGTTTAAAATACATATGTATATGGTTGTACATTTCATGTGAGGTGCAAAAACCAAGTGGGGTTAGTAGTGCTAAGTGGAAAGCTTGGGGTATCCCGAGCGTGTCCGTAGCTTTTGCAAAAGGAGGATCTTTTCATGCTCATGGAAACGTTACATACCGTAACCACCCCGCCGCAAAGGTTAATTCGATGACAGTCCCTCACGCCAAGCGGTAAAAACTCAACTTCTGCAGGAGGGTAGATGTGCATTCTTATGCCAACCTAAATTCGCATCCGGCGTTTACGTAGGATGTAGACATGACTTTGTGTCTAGAACGAGACAGGTTTCGCTCCCAGGGCACTCAATGTGAGCAACGGAGTCTGTAATTCTAAATGTTGTTCGTACATATTCACCGGTCATCTGGGGCAGGGAAAATGGACCCCATCAGAGGCAGCATTTCCAGAAAACAAAGGCTCCTGCACCACGAGGTTAAAAATGTGCGCCGCGAGTTACAAGAAAAAGAGAGAAATTGCCACAAAATCAGCTATTAACCTTCAAATGGATGAAAACTTTGTAACGAACAGAGAAACATTGGAGCTTTATGTCTACAAATTTCAGACCTACAATCCTACAGATGATTTGTACATCTATATACAAGATATTTTCTCCTGATCCTTAAATTTTATATCACCCCTTTTCCTAAACATGATCCTGGATAAGCTAGTGACTTAGGACACAAAATTATCGAGGTAGGATATATATTTTTTTCCCCCAGTGCATGTAAGGGTGGTATTGTGAGTTGATGGGAAATACAGAGTTTGTGATAGGCTACAATTTTTGCAAGGCAGACCTATAAAAATCATGGAACTTGGTAACGTACTGGCCCAAAATCCTGTTTCGTGTTTGTCAGTTACCCAGTCTGTTTTTGGCAGAAACACACAGAAATCTGATATTTATCACGGATTTTCTCTATCTCTCCAATCAGACATTAACAGTGGGTACCTATCTTAATGTGGGAGACCGCGGTGGCACAGTGGTTAAGGTGCTGTGCTACAAATCGGTAGGTCGCTGGTTCGATCCCAGCTAGTGCCAGTGGATTTTTCATTTACATAAAATTCTTCCGATCGCACTATGGCCGTGGGGTCGACTCAGCCTCTAACAGAAATGAGTACCAGGAGTATTTCCTGGGGGTAAAGGCGACCGGTGCGTTAGGCTGAAAACCTACCGCCATCTTGTGCCGTTGTCACGAAATCTGAAAACCTTAACTTCTTGGAACGCTGTGGGCCCCCCCGGGCCTGTAATGGAACCGCTTTACCTTTACCTTTACCTATTTTAATTTACTTCATTTACGCTCTACATTACATTTCCTAATTGTAATTTGCGAACAATTTTCCAACCAGAAGCTTTCCGTATCGCTTTAAACTTGTGCAACTGAACTAGATTATTCCAAATGACAAAAAAAGAAAAAAAATAAACTTAAAACTTTTGTGACATTATAATGATATACAATCAAAATTTAAGTTTCAATCAAAAGTTTGGAATTCGAAGCCTGAATTTGTGACGTCCCGAATTTAAGTCTCATTTCAGAACCGGCCATCCCGACAGCTTCCTTCTAGTTTTTTCTCATCCTCACAGGCAAATGTTGCTTAGGTTCTCACGCTAAGACACAACTGCTTCCTTCTACGGATATACAAATCATTATTGACCAATAAGCCTATAATTTGAAGACACAATCTAAGACATCTGCTAATAAATTCTTTCAGTAAATAAACAAATGTAGTTGACAAAAGCTAACAAAGGAAGACTCAAATTAACATCAGTACGGCTGCTGAACGCATGTTGACGGTACGTGTTGAAAACCCACATACTTGTCGTTGGAATGGGATTATATTTACTTAGTCTAAATATGGATCCGCAATAAATAAAGTCCTTTAAGTGCTAGACAGCAAATATATCACTATATGCCCTGCAAATAATAGGACTAACCTCTTAATAAATAAAAACAAAGAGTTAATATGAATATACGATAAAGTAAGGTTCATACTGAAACTGAAATTTTAAAGAATTTTGAGCACACGTGACTTGTATTTAAGACTGTGGTTTTAAGGTTGTTAATCACGGAATTAAATATATATATATATATATATATATATATATATATCTTGTAGGACATTCTAAGAACTTGTATTGGGGACGTGCTTAAAATTTGCATAAAACTAAGCATAGCTGCTCTTAAGGTGAAATATAACAGCCGTTTCTGCTTACGTTTGAAACCCAAAGTCCAACCAATTTACCTATACATTAAAAGTTATTAATATTGTCACAGAAAACTTGGCAAATTTTAGTGCTGGTTGCAGATAACCCCAAAATAACGTCTCCTAAATAGGGCCACGCGTGCTTAGAGAGCATAAAAATCTGTATACAGATAATTCCAATAATAATAATAATATAGGAGAAACCTTAGGTAACGGGTTATATTTATTAGCCGTAATCCGCCTATGAGTATTAAATAATATCAGATATGTCAAATGTTGTTATCCATCCAATTTTGCATACACTTATGCTTAATGTGTGTACAGGGTTTTGGTGGGGAAATCTGAGGGAAAGGAACCACTTGGAAGACCCAGGCATAGATGGGAGGATAATATTAAAATGGAAGTGGGATGTGGGGGCATGGACTGGATCGAACTGGCCCAGGAAAGGGAAAGGTGGCGGGCAATTGTGAATGTGGTCATGAACTTTCGGGTTCCATAAAATTCGGGGAATTTCTTGACTAGCTGACAAACGGTTAGCTTCTCAAGAAGGACTCTGCTCCGTGGAGTAAGTAAGTAAGTAGGCCTAACGTGCAGTTACAGTTCTTAACGATATTTATTTCGGTGTGCATAAAGAATAGTCATGTCCATGCAAGTGGCCGAGGAGAGACTGCGTATTATATTTCTTGTCTTATTCCTTCCCCCCTTTTCAAAGGAAACCAACCTTTGAACTTGGATCCAAAAGTACGAATATTTTAACAAATAACAAGCACTGAAGACAGTTTAAGTGGTACAACCACAAAATTATACTTTCAGGACAGTATTGTTTATTGTTAAAGTAGCTTTCCTAGAATGTACTATTGGTCTTTCACTTTTAATAGACTGTCAGAAATTAAAAGCTTTTGACGACTGTCGAAATGCTTCCAAAAATTTCTGTAAATTCCTTTTATTCCCCCCCCGAATCCTGCGGGAGGGTTTCGAACTGAAAGTAATGATTCTACACTGACAGACTTCTGGGAAGAAATGGCAAATAAACTGAGAAAGAGAATATTTTATGGCTTCCTTTGTCTACAGGTCCCAATTCAGCTAACAATAGAACATTTGAGTCCGTTTTACTGTCGAGAGTAACGGAATTTCTTTCTCATCGTTTGTTATAGACCGTATTCAGAATTTCAAAATCATGCAGCACACCAAGGAGAAAACGCGGATGTTCAGTCAGGCTTCAGCCTGCTTACCACACCACCCCAGCCAAACCACAACGTAACACCAACACACATCAAACCAGAGCAATACAGCCCATGAAATAACTCAACAAATAAGTCGCAAGCTCCTGAGGATGGATGTATTAACATCCGAAACATGTTGAGCATTAAATAATGAAATAAAAATCAAGTGACATCAAGTTGGTCTCTCTTTATTCAAATATGAATATTTGATATTTACAGGTTACATAATTGAAGAGAAAGCAAAAGAAATTGAACAGGAGACGAGGAAAGCATATTTCACTGGACTAATAGATGTTCACGTCTCTTCAAATTTCGACACGTCCTATCGCAGCGTGTAAAATGTGAAGTACATACAGGTAAAAGCATTAAGGCAAGAGTTAACTAATTAACCAACTAGCTAACTAATTGACTGACTGACTGACCGACTAACTAACTGACTGACTAATAACTAACTATCTAATTAACTATCCAACTGACTCACTGACTAACTAACTCTACCCAAATAACTCCATGGAGCAGACTCCTTCTTGAGAAGCTAAAAGCTAGTCAAGAAATTTTACGAATCTTATGGAATACGGAAGTTCATTAACACATATACAATAGCCCGCCTCCTGCCCATATTCTGAACCAGATCAATTAAGTCCATGTTCCCCACTCCAATTCCTTAGATCCATTTTAATATTATCTTCCTATTACGCCCGGGTATTCAAAGTACCCTCTTTCCCTCGGGTTTCCCCGCCAAAACCCTGTATGCATCTCTCCTCTCCACCATACGTGCTATATGCCCCGCACATGTCATTCTTCTTGATTTGATTACCTGAATTGTATGTGGAGCGGAGTACAGATCAATGAGCAACTCTTTATTTAGTCTTCTCCACTAACCTGTTTACCTTGCACCTCTTAGGCCAAAATATTCTCCTCAGCGCCCTATTCTCAAAAGCTCTCAGCCTACTTTCCTCCCTCAATATTAGCGACCAAGTTTCGCACTCAGAAACAACAGGGAAAATTATAGTTCTGTAAAATATCTCAATTTTTATTTTTTGGACAGCAAACTGGAAGACAAAAGATTATGAATCTAATTATAGCCATCATTTCATTTCTTCAATCTGCTCTTAATTTCTTCCTGTATAGAATTTTTATTTTTTCAAATTGTTCCCAAATATTTTTTTATGCTCCACCCTTTAAAATTGTTTATTATCTCTCTTTATGTTTTAATTTTATGCTGCATTCTTATCTCTCGACATGACCATGTACTTAGTTTTATCAGCTTTTACTTCTAGACTAATCTCCTTTCTAGCGACTATTTAAATTTCTGTGTTTTTCTTTATAGCTTACACTCTCCGGCCCAATATATTAATATCTTCAGCATAAAATAGAAGCTGATGTGTACCACAAAATTTCAAGCCCTCCTGGATTACCTGATGATTCGTAATGGCATATTCTAAATCAAAGTTGAAAAGCAGTGGCGATAAAGTATCTCTTTGTTTTAAACTATTCCTAACAGGAAACAAATCAGACAAACCTCTGCCTACACAGACTCTGCTATAGATTTCATTCAGATAATTTTTTTAATCTCACTACTTTCATGCGGATACCAAACTCATTGAGAATATTATACAAGAACTCCCTTCTAAAGAAATCGTAGACTGTATTCTTTCCAGATCTTTAGTGAATATTATCAGAAAGATTACTACTACATGGACAAGACTGTGTTGTTCCATAGAAAGAAGCATGGCAAGACCATCTTAAGAGGAACAGCAAAAGGCCACAAGAAAGCAGAAGGCAGATTTACTCTTGAATTTTACTGCAATTCGGATTGAAATAACAAAAGACGTCTAAGAGTGACTGGAAAATCTGCTAAACCACGATCTTTCAAACATGTCAGTCCTTCTTCTTACGTTAATAATAAATACATTATAAATTCATAGATATACGCAACAGAACGCAGTTACTGGTTGAATAACTTCTGTAGAGAAAAGGCAGGAACTGATGTTTTGTTGTTAGGAAAAATGTTTCAATGTTACAAAATAGTAGATCTCAATGGTATATGACTGGACCAGAAGGCACTAAATTCAACCAGAATTCTTCAGTGTCTGGATGATCTAATCATAAGAAGTTCCAAGGCAAACTTCAAACGATATCTAACAAGAAAGTTAAAAGCCTCCTTAAAAGATACCTTCGATTTGATAAAATTTTTGGGATAAAGTTTCTCCAGAAACTGTCATCTCGTGCCGGAAAAATTCTAGGCTAATGGCAACTGCGCAAGAGTTTCGAAGCGGCGACGACTTGGTTCGAGATCTGCGAAACAAGATGCGCCGTCTCCGCAACTGTAACGGACAGGCAGTTCACTGTAGAGGAATTTATCAAGCTCGATATAGAGGAAAGAGTTTTTGTAGAAATGGCTGTAGAGAGAACTGTGCAATTAGTGCTGGATGATGTGCTTATTGTCGAAAGTGATAGTGAAAATGATACATGTGAAAGTTACTGCAAAAGAGACTAAAATATTTTTTTTTATTCTTAAAATGTTTTGAAAAGATAAGTGACGAGAATATTTTCAAGTAAAGTCAATAGAATGCACGACAGTAATACAAAATTAATGGTAGGTGATAAAACCTGTGAAAATGTGACAAAATTCGCACATTCTTGGAGGAACGCAACAAATCCAATTTTGCATATATGAAGAAATAAAAATCGTATAATTTCGAGTCGGTCTAAGAATTCATCTTATCATTTTCTATCTAACAAATATTGAGGTTGAAGTATACATAGAATTATAATTTAGACTAATGTTTTGTATGATATGGAAAATTGGTCTGATACATTACGGGAAGGATATAAGTTGAGAGTGTTTCAGAATCTCGTATTGCGGAATGTATTGCGGCCTCACACAGGAGAAGAAATAAAAAGACGTACAGAATATCAAAAAAACAGGAGCTTTGTGATTTGTAAAGATTCGCAAGAAGGACATAACTGACGGGGCATAAGGCACGTATGAGGCGGAAGAGAAATTCGTAGAGGATTTGATGGGGAAATTTGAAGAAAAAAGAACACATGGAATATAGAGTCATGGATGGAGTGATAATATTGAAATGGATCTTAAATAAATAAGAAATGACGACGTGGAATAGGCTCGTCTGCCTAAGGCTGGGGACGAGTGTCAGGATCTTGTGAACACGGCATTAAAACTTCGCTACTCATTAACCGCGAAGAATTCTTGGACCAGCTGAGAAACTAATAGCTTATCAAGAAGGACTCTACTCCGCGGAGTAAGTTAGTTACTTAGTGCTGTGTAAGGAAGTAACTGCTGCTTTCCTGAGTATTATCAAAACATGCTGGTATAAATAAAATTTAGGCTAAATTTTAGTGCTTGTTTTTAACGTTAAACCAAGTGATGAATACATTAGTATATAATGAAACAAACAAATGTACAATTGATGTTCTTTATTTTTTGGAGCGATAAATAAAGAACAGTACAATAAACTCTCAATCAGCTGTGCATTTGTTTGTTTCTATATATATATATATATATATATATATATATACATACATACACACACACACACATATAGTAAAGGATGCACAGTACAAAGGTTAAAAAAACCAAGTGATGCATGTTATTATGGTGTTAACGAACGCGACGCGTACAAAACAGAAAGACGTTTGTAAGGTAAGTTTCTGCACAGCAATTATAAACGCTTTCAACGTAAGCTTAGATGGGACATTAGAAAGAGCACGGCGTCAGAAATAATTTTTCACCAGCCTAGGCCACATCCAGACCATAGAAAGAAAATACGTTTGAAATAACGAAGGTTTAATTTTCTTTGCAATATGACCTCGAAACAAAATCAGTGTTAAGTTACTGCTATGTACCTGAAGCTTAGACCCACTTAGCTGAAGTTTTGTAATAGTGATGAAAGTGTTGTATTGGAGTTCCCCCAGGTTAACATTAGCATAATTAATTAGATATGTATAGGCCTAAGCGTATAAGAGACTTAGAACTTTATTAAGAGATTAAAAGAGTCACTGATGATTTGTCACATTTCACTGCATAATTGATGTGAAATAACAAGTAAGTTTCTGGTTTAAATTGGGCTCTTCTAGCACCAAACCTGTAGGCCTGTGAGTCAATTACCCTGTAAATTAGTAAAATTCTTCTACAAACACATTCCTTTTGGCGACTCTTAACTATATATTTCATGAACATTTAGGCTGTGTAGTCTTAATCTTGAAGTTCATTCAGCAATGAATGTAGTTAGACCCTGAAATAAATGGTCTGGAGTGCAACGCTGTACGACAGACCTGAAGAATATGAAGTGACCAATAGCGTCAAGCCATTCATCGTGTCGGTTCGGAGCACCAGTAAATGTTTCAGAAAATATCCTGTCCCTCTGTTTAGGGGATAATAATATGGTCATAGCTACTAGAATTGATCAGGTCTTACATCATACGTCTAATAAGAAATATCTGAGCCAAAATGACGGCTTGAAAGTTACCATTAAAAAATTTCACAGAAGCCTGTTAGACAGACTCATGTAGACTGTAGCCTTTAAACTACTCCTTTTAATCTCAGGTTGGTATAAATTCTATTTTCTTTCGCCTATACTAGACTTTTTTTCTGTGGAACAACAAATTTCAGCCCGAAATGTCTCAGGGATTATAAAAAACCGAGACGTCCCTTCAAATACAGTCTTACAGCTCGATCACCGAATCTAGAAATCGGAATTATAAATTAGCTTGTAGAGACGAGGTTAAATTCTCTGCTTAGCTAACTATTTCAAGAAAACGAGTCCATTTTATATTTGTCAGTATTTCACTAATCTGTTTGTGTGTGTGTGTGTGTGTGTGTGCGTGCGTGCGTGTGTGTGTGTGTGCGCGCGCGCGCGCGCTCGTGCGTGTGTGTAATAAAGCGGTAGTCGTAAAACAAAGAGCAGAGTTTTAATCATAATACGATTTTAAATATTACGAACAAAATCTATAAATTAAACCAAACAAGCGCTATGAAACATCACATATAAATTACAAGGTCTATATGCCAACGTAGGACTAGAAGTGTATTGGTTAAGGTCGATTTTTATATTAGAAAATTTATCACAACACGATTTATTATGCTTCTTACTATTTTTAAATGTGACATTTTTCTAGATGATATTTCAAAGAAATAAGTTCCTACCTAGCCGAGAACACAATGTGTTTTTTTTTTGCAGAAGTTAGTATTGTTTACTGCTGTATCCTCTTCTTATTCTGCGGATCATATAACAAATAAGTAGCACATGCGGAAGACAAACTATTGAGATTATACTCGCAAAATATTACAACAGTTAGCGCAAAATATTGCCTGCACATAGAGTTCGTCGCTGGCCTTTTACATCTGAAGGTCAGGTTCGAACTCAGGCCAGTCCATATGGGAATTTAGTGGATAAAGTGGCACGTGGCAGGTTCTTCTGCCTCTACTTCAGTTTTCCCCGTCAGAATCATTCAATTAATTTTCTATTCCTATTCGTCCGTCTGTCATTCTTGCTATAATCTTGAACTTGGTAAATGAGATAGTAAACGCATTAAAAATTGCGTACAGTCCAATAATAACCGCCCTGCTTTAAAGGGTTAATGAAAAAGTGCGGTTGCATAGTCTGTGTCTGGATCATTGTAATACAAAGTATGTAAAAATCACACTTTTGTTTTGAGCCGAAAAAGAAGAACCTCCTTGTCATTTGTGTTATATACAGCACTATCTGTTTACACAAGTTTAGACAGAGACCACAAAGAATGTTCTTTATGCTGATAAGACTACACACAGTTGGGCCTAAAAGAGTCACAGTTAATGTTTCTTGAAATTTTTCCAAAATTTGATCAAACACGTTAACAAAAAAAAAAAAAAAAAAATAATACAAAAAAAAAAAAAAAAAAAAAAAAAAAAAATAAAAAAAAAAAAAAAAAAAAAAAAAAAAATAAAAAAAAAAAAAAAAAAAAAAAAAAAAAAAAAAAA
>Ga0123352_10021841_pt1 | contig 10199 bp, 9 predicted proteins | sample TergutLab28metaG_FD_89700 | JGI IMG/M metagenome (GOLD analysis project Ga0123352, IMG submission 89700) | Labiotermes labralis P1 segment gut microbial communities from Petit-Saut dam, French Guiana - Lab288 P1 | ecosystem: Host-associated > Arthropoda: Insects > Digestive system > Gut ...
CATAATGATGCCCGAAACATGTTGAGAAATTGTTAAAAATAAACATCTAACTGTTGCATCTTGTTGGTTTTCTCTCTCACTCCACAATTTGCTCACGATGCACGGTCACAGAAACCTAAAGCTAACACCTACAATTTGCTTAAAATATATAAACTTAAAAATGAGGCATAAAATACCAAATTTTGAGACATTTAGTTGTGCCTGTATTCTCCCGGCACAACCCTACTCAAGCCTGGGAATAAAGAGAGTAATATATGGTAAATATAACGTCATTTAATAAAGGCCTATGCTTCTGAAACACAATCAAATGTTTATTTTTTCTTCGTTTGATAGGAAGGGTATATTTGGAACCACTGCTCAGTTGTGCAATATAAAAAGTCCGAAAATATGTGCGCATTTTCTACAAAGTGCACTCACTGGTCATTATTTGTTCTGCATACGTTTCTCTGGATACACACATGCCTATAATTTTGTGGATTTTTTCGTTTAAGCATTACCGTTTGTAAGCTATGTAATATCAGGGTAGGGAACGAAACAAACCTGCATTGTCATAAAAATTACTTCGCCATGCAACTGGCATTGTATTATTTTTGTTCTTAGCTTGCATGTAAACGAAATTCGTTGGAGCATTCGAAGACGGTCATACCATCTCATTGCGACCTCATTTTGAGGTTGGTAGCAGCGCATAAGGGCTATGTAGCGCAGGCCTGGACGAATGGGGTGCTTGAATCCCCGGCTGTGGTGTGGCGGGTGGTATCAGGCAGTAGCCATTCTGACACCCTCAGTGCCTGGTCTAGCTCATAACCAATTATGGTGTCCCCGATGTAAAAAGCATACATGCAGCATGATTTATCGGTGGAATTTTGACTGCAGTTACTGATAAGGACACGTTTAGCTACGAATTGTCATGTGAAACATTTACTTCCGTCTCCTGGACTTTTAATTGGAATCGAAATAGGTCATCAAAAATGTGACCTATTTACCTGCCTGACAGTGTCACTGTATCGAAGTGTTTAATGTATGAAAATAATGTGAAGTTGAATGGTTTTGTAAATGTACTATGGCGTTTAATCTAGCGAAGTGCTGTTTTGATTCGGAATTGCCGAATGTTTTTGATTCTGTAGTCCAGAAATGCACTGATCCAGGATGTAAGTGATGTTTGAAAAGTGATATATGAATAAAATCTTTCATGATTTGAAGAGTGCTGTTGAAATACTGGCGAAGAGAAATGTAATTCATGTATTTTGACAATTCATGTTCATAAGTTGGTCATCCTGCTGCGCTAACATGGCATGCACGATCGTTACGACAACATTGGTGTTTGTTCGTGTTCTAATCTGTCAATGTCATTTTCTTGACGGAGTTATTAGTTGAATCCATATGAATTATTTGCTAGTATTGTTTAATTGTGATTAACACTGTAAGACAACGAAATGTGTAACAGTACGTTAATCTCGTCTGAATGACTTGCAGTATTAATTCGGATGTGTATTTCTTGCTCAATGGTATAGTTATCTGAAGGTACTGAAAATAAAATACATTTTCAGGTTGCTGTGGGTGCTGCTCAGCCCTGCGGCCCCGTTACAAGCGGCTTGTTGATAACATCTTCCCAGTTAACCCACAGGTATCTTATAAGGAACTGTGTACGTCATCATTTGTGGCAAAATGATAAACAGTGAACCACTTTTTTTCGAAATACATCCTAACCAATGCAGACGTGTTACCCCTAGTCAGGACTCCAGAAATATGCCAAACATTCGCCCCGAGGCCCGTGGCGAGTTTATTACCTAGTCACAGATGAAGGGCATTAAATTGCTAATAAACATATTCCTTTATTATACAAACATTTTGAACTTTGTCCATTGTGAGAGGTATTTTTAATAAGCACAGTGTTTCGGGGTTTGGCTGTAATCCCGTTTTAGGCAGTTGTTTGTCAATATACTGATAATTTGTTATTATTTTGTATTTTACTATCAGTATAACAGGATCAAACATGGAACTATCCGAGAACTAGGCAGAAATTCTAACCAGTGTGTAAGGTACAAAGAGTATATCAAAAGAGCATTGCTTCTGATACCATTTAATATTAACTTCCACAGTGGTCCCTGTAGAAATATGTTTTGTATGTGAAGGTACTGATAAATGAGTTAAAGTGGTTTGTAAATTGTAGTTTTATTTCTGGAGCCTCACTTTAGAAAGCTGGTGTTTTGTCCAATACCCTTTTGAGAAACCAATGAATATTACATATTTATGGAGAGTCGTCTTTTAATTGGCCTGTTTGTGTCTCTTTAGTATTGATTGCTTGTTTATTTTTGTATAAGGAAGTAACAGCAAAGTTTTGTTAGAGGTATATGAAGCAGTCTTCAGCAAAATAAATGATTCTGTGGTTTACTGCATTTATCCAAGTACAGGGTAATCGAAAATGATGGACAGGATTTGAAACGGCTATAACTTAAAAAGTACTAGACAGATTTACACGTTTGGCACCTTAAAATGTTCAGGAAAGTTTAAAGTTTTAGACTTACCTTAGTACATTTCAATATGTGCACTGTTTGTAGCTCTGGAGATGTCCAAACTAAATTCTATCTTCTGCCACATTTTCTGAATCATGTCTCATGTTACAGTTTCAATGGCTGATGTGATCCTGTCTTGCAGGTGCTGGATATTCCTTATCTTCTCAGCATAAACAATGTTCTTAATGTACCCCCACAGGAAAAAATCAAGTGGAGAGAGATCTGGACTTAGAGGTGGACAGGGTATTGGTCCACCCCTTCCAATCCAGGCATCAGGGGATCTCTCATTTAAAACGTCAATCACAAAGCAACTGAAATGGGGAGGAGCTCCATCTTGCATAAAAATAACCCTATTTACAATTTCTTGTTTGAAGGTTTAATATGTAAATCCATCTAGTACTTTTTAAGTTATAGCGGTTTCAAATCCCGTCCATCTTTTTCTATGACCCTGTACAAGACTCTCCCCCCAATTCTTTATCTGACAAATTAGGGTTTGCCTTATAATCACTCACAAAGTTGGAGATGTTCTGTGTAAATATATGCCTGAAAACTGATGGTTATGCAGGGTTGTGTTGTACTTGGGTAAATATGATATTTATTATGGTACTATAAGCTCCCTGATTCTGGTCATTACTGTTATTTGTTCATATCTTTGTTTTATTGGTTTCTGTAGGATGGATTGGTTAAAAATAACATGGAAAAGCTCACGTTTTATTCACTGTCATCACCAGAGAAATTGGATCGAATTGGTGAATATTTGTTCCAGAGAGCTAGCAGAGACATTTACAGGCGGCGAAATGGGTAAAGGATTGTAGTAGTTGACAAATAAGTTTAATAATAAGCAATGAATGATCATGATAACTGTGACCTATACAGATAATGTTATTTAAAAAATGTTTACCTCATTAAAGCAGAAAATAAGAAAGACAGCATTTAAAATGTAAGTAATTTGTAACATCAGCAAATGCACATTTAACACATAAAAAATAGTCTTATATTGGAGTAATATAAGACTATTATAATATGTCAAATGTATGTATGTTGGTGTCATGAATGAATCATTTAGGCAAGATGCACAGAATAGACAGTATCAAAATTGTATGAATCTTTGTTTACTTCTTAACAGAAACACTCATTTGCCACAGAGTTGATGTTTGTTTTCTGTCACTGTAGTACAACTAAATTTTGTTTAAACATGTTTTTATCACGTGGCTGCATGAGTAAACTTTGACTGGTCTGGTTCTGTTTGAACAATGATCTGTAATCTCCTATGTCCCCTTGGTTATTTTCTTCCTCTAAATCTGTATGTTACAAATGTAATACAAAGTGAATACTTGCAGAAATGTCTCCAGAGATGATACACAAGTCAGATGTGAGGTTCCCAAAGTAATGTTGCTGATTGGGTCTCAGTGTTTCAAGGGATAATAGTGCCTACATCTTGAGGGTCCAAGTGGGCTGCTTGTTCCTGAAGATGAAGGCACTACAGTCCTCTGAAACTTCAGGGACCACTTGCAGAATGACACAGTGTCACATCCTGTAAGACTTGAATCCCCATTATTGAGAGGTCTAACAACCAGACTGATTCAGCATAAGTTTTATTTTTTTATACTTAGTGAGAGTAATTCCACCCGTAAAGCTTTGCTTTTCAATATATGCACATTTCATACTCTTTGCTGTGCCTAGAGCATAGCTGGGAATAATTTTCTAAAAGTTTTTTTTTCTGCTCTCACTTCGGTCTGGTTCGTTCAAAAATAGACCCTTGAAATAATGTTTAGTTTCAGGAACAAACAAATGATGTATGAGCTCAAATCGGGTGAGTACAGAGCATGTTTCAATTGTGGTATTTGTTTCATGGGTCAAAACTTACTACTGAACTGCTGTGTGGCACATGTAATAGTCCAAAATCAGTTTGGCTAAAGATTTGGTGTTTTTGAAAGTTGAGCAACTCTGAATATGTCAAAACTTGAAAGGAAGGATACTTCATTGATTGTTCTGGAGAAACAGATGGTATTGGATAATTTATTTGATAAAGCAAATAACTACATTGAGGGCTCAACTGTTGATAGTGGCGTACGTCTCCTGGAGATTTTGGCCGTTTGTCTTTGGGTCCTATGGGGTGATCCAAGTATCATCAGTAGTCACTGTTTATGTCCCAGAGTTTGGGTTGCATCAGCAGTCTTGCTGAGGGGTCACAAGAGTCCTTTCTGCTCTCGTGTTGCTCACTGTTGACATTTTTGCACATTGTTCTTCATGTTCGTATCTAACGGACTAGCCCTGTGGAGCAGAACTTGAGAAGCTAATGGTGACTTAGGTGGTTGAGCTCCCCCCCCCCCCCCCCTCATGTAACCTGAAGGTACATTCTCCTATTCACAAGAGCCCACCACTCTTCCATATCATGAGCCAGGTAAGTCCAGTCTGCACATTCATATCCTGTTTGTGTCAGATCCACCCTCTCTATGCCTGTGTCTTTCAAGTGTCTCATTACTTTAGTGGGGACTGCGGTAGCGCAGTGGTTAAGGTGCTGTGCTACAAATTGTAAGGTTGCTGATTCGATCCCAGCTAGTGTCAGTGGATTTTTCATTGACATAAAATCCTTCTGATCGCACTATGGCCCTGGGGTCGACTCAGCCTGTAACAGAAATAAGTACCAGGAGCATTTCCTGGGGGTAAATGCAGCCGGTGTGTAAGGCTTACAACCTTACCACCATCCTGTGCCATTGTAATGAAATGTGGGAACCTTAAATTCCTGGAACCCTCTGGGCCACTCCAGGACTGTAATGGGACTGCTTTACCTTTACCTTTACTTTAGTAGGTTTTCTGTCTAAAATCTGCTTACACATCCCTAATCTCCCATGCTACATGCCGTTTCCCTCTCCGTCTTAATGATGTTCAGTAAATGGCATAGCCATGTCACACGAATGTTACCACAGGTGGAGTTCAGTGTCATTGAAATTATGAAAGAAGTTATGTGGAAGTTGTACTTACTCAGTACGCAATTTTTGTGTTGTAGGTTTGTTGTTATTGCTATGGAAGCCATGGATCAACTGCTGGTAGCATGCCATGCGCAAACACTCAACCTATTTGTTGAGAGCTTCCTGAAGATGGTGCAGAAACTTCTGGAATCTGCTGATCCACAGCTACAGATTCTTGCTACTCAGTCGGTGTGTAAAGTATAAGATTTCAGTTTTAAGGCCGTAATTAACACTTTGTACACATGTCTCAATCAATTTAATCAACCGGCCAAAAGTAATTGAGAGGTCGAGATGTATTGTAAACTGGAAGAGAAAAACAAGTCCCAATTTTAAGTCTTTATTCTCCAGTTCTTTGGATGTAAACGGCACAAGAAGGGCTGAAAACTCCTCGTCATGTGTTGTGTAGACCAGCAGGACTCAACAGCAAAAAAGGCGTCTTCAATTCTGTAACTCTTTGTGTGCTGTTGTGCTTGGGAACACACATGCTGGTTGCAAATCGGGGGGCCAGGATAATGTAGTCTGTAGAGTGAAATGCCACAGGGTGGACATCACTGGGTTCACACCCCTGTTGGGGAGTTGGGTGTTAGATTTGATATACCTGTTCAGACTGGCCCCAAGGCTCACCAACCCTTCTTTAAAATGGGTACTGGCTCTGTTTCCTGAGGGTAAAGTGGCCAGGGCGTGGCATTGACCACCCACACCCTTCTAGGGCTGAGGTTGATTATGGGTAGGGCTGTACCGCTGCCTCCCCTCTGCCTGCGTGGTGTGTTACTGGACAGCTGTACATCGTGTGCAACTCACTTCTATTAAGGCACAATCCTATTAGTGCCACCCATGCTACTTAATTCTGTGGAAGCAATACAGATATTAGCACCATCGAGATTTTTTTTGCACAATTTTGTATACAAGGATACCATCACAAGGTGGGCTGGGATAGCTCAGTTGGTATAGCGATTTGCTATGGGCTGGACGTTCCAGGGATCAAATCCCAGTGGGGCCAAGATTTTCTGCACCCGTCCAGACCAGCTCTGGGGCCCACCCAGCCTCCTATACAATGGATACCAGGTCTTTCCCAGGGGTAAAGCGGCCGGGGCGTGGCCTTGACCACCCACCTCCATCTAGTGCTGAGGTTAAAGAAAGTGTAGAGCTATACCTCTACTCCACCAAAGGGCAATCACAAGGTCATCTGTACTTTTACTTCAGCTCCATGTTGTTGTATTGCTTTGTCTGATAAGTGTGCAAAAGATAAGCATACAGAGACCAGTGATGGTAGTTTTACTTGTGATGTATTAAACCATTGCTGTGTCAGTATTTATCGGTACATACTGAAGGTATTTTGGATGTGCTTAAAAGGTTTGTGGAGGCTAGATTTTGAAAAACCATCGAAAGCAGCACTGAAAGAAGTTGTTTCATTTCATTGCAGTTTGTGAGATTTGCTAACATCGAAGAAGATACTCCATCTTATCACCGACGGTACGATTTCTTCGTATCCAAGTTTTCTTCCATGTGCCACAGTAACCATAATCAACCTGAACTTCAAGACAAGATCAGGCTTGCTGGCATCAAAGGTTTACAGGCTAGTACTCTGTTCTTCTAACACTCCATTGTGCAAGTTTTTAGCAGTACTGTTCTGACAGGAGGTAAGAACAGGAATATTAGAGACTTGTGTAGAGGCATAATTAATTTTAGAAAGGCTACCAACCTTGAACTAATGTAGTAGGAAATGAGGATGTTGATGTGCTGGCAGCAATGACATAAAATTAAAAAAAAATAAAATAAAATCTGCTGGCAGGTTTTGAGATTATTTTGGATAGGCTCAAGAATCACTTCTGTTTTATGTTGGTTGTGTGTGTCATTAATGATGTTAGGCAGAGGGTTATGGTCTTCTGTTGTGCTGTGTAGCTAGTTTAACATATCTTTTTTAACACTTCAAGGAATGTAACATTGCACAGCTTTAGTATCTTAAAAGACCATAATCTTCATTGTCATTGCTGCGCTAATATCAAACCTTGCAAGTTAAGTAGAGTTGAATATATACATGTGAGTATTATGTCATTCTTTTGGCTTTGAGGTTAAGATTACTGTTCAAAAATTGAAAGGGTGTAATTTGCCAGGTGTTGATCAGTCTCCAGCATAAATTGTCAAGACAGGAGGTAAAATGTTTCGTGAGATTCATTCTTATAAATAGGTGCCATTATATACACATTCTGTTTTGAAGGCAATGCATGTGATTCCAAAGTTGCGTACAAGACAATCCCCTACTTCTAAGGTGATGAATTAGGAAGAAGTTTGTGTCATATATTTGAGTATTTAAAGTAATTCGTATAATAAAACCAACTAGATGCACTAATTTCTCAAATTTATTTTTGGAATAAAACTCTACATGTTTCAGACAGTTCCTCTGTCCCCAACAGGAGTCTAGCACTGTACACACAGCAATGGTATAAGTCATACAGGTTTGCTGACAGCTTGTGAGCAGGATCAGGACGTTCTGTCCTGATCCTGCTAGCAAGCAGTCAGCATAATCTGTATGTCATATACCTATTGCTGTGTGTACAGTTCTAGATTCCTGATGATGCACAGAGATACTGTCCGAAACATGTAGAGTTTTATTCCAAAAATAAATTCGAGAAATTAGTGCATCTAGTTGGTTTTATTATAATAATATATCACGATGCCCGGTCCTCTGAATGTAAAATTATTCATGAATATCAAATTATTCAAAGTAAGTGTGCTTAAGAACATGTTACACGAGAGGCCAGGTTTGGCAGTAAGAATCTTGATCAGAGCACAGATTTTAATGTTCTGTAGTAGCTGTACCTCTTAAAACCCCCAAAATTTTTTAACCATATTTGCCATTAAAATTCTGATGTGCAATTAATTTTTGAAATGTGTTGATACCATTGACAAAAAACTGCAGATTGCTTCGGGCTGTTTGTAGTGCCCTGTCAGGTAGAATGTTTGTTATGTATGAAAGATTAAGACTTTCTGGAACAAGAATTTTGTATGTACATTCATTGAAAAGCCACATTATATTATTCCATTGCATTTGGTTGTATTCTGATTCTAAATGAAATAAATTAATTGTCGTAGGGTGTGGTCAGGAAGACCGTGTGTGATGATCTGGTTGAGAACATCTGGGAATCAGTTCATATGGACAAAATAGTGCCATCTCTCCTTTATAACATGCAGAATTCAAGGTGAGGTTTATATTTAATGTAGGAATGCTGTAGTCTTCAGCCACATAAAATGCTTGTACGTAGCTAACAAATTAAACTTTGAAAACCGATGTGTGTTGAATGCTGTTACAGTATTTATGCTGTTGCAAGAAAATTGTGTTAACAGTAATTAGAGTGGGTATCATACATGTACTTCATTCTGAGACGGTACACTGAAATAGACAGAAGTTCAGATAATTTGTTGAAAGAATTTTCTGTTGTATATCTGAGATAACAGTCATATTAGTTATGTTAAAACTTACAGTGTGACATACATTACAGGTCTGTGTTACACAAGCCATTGCCCACTGAACGCCCCACTAGTCTGCTGTAACATTGCCATAATTTTCTCATGTAGCCAATGGTATTATTCAGTTGCAGATATGGGCACTGTTTCATAGCGGATTAGTGTTCAGTAATGTTTTGTTATCCATTTCTGTGAGGTCCTGCATACTCATTTGCTGGTGTTATTGTGATGCTGGACTATTTGTCCCATCCCCTACTACATGGTCATTGCTGATTTGAGTCCAGAGCATGCTGACATGATGTTAATCAGACATACACAATGTTTCTGACTTGTGTAAGGATTCAGTTGTACATAAACTGTAATTGGTGTGCGTTGGAATTTACCCCCCCCCCCCACTTATTTATCGCACCTAATCAGTTATGTGTATGTTTTTACAATGTTAGTGTACATGTTTCAAATGTTGATTCTATTATTTTTTTCATACGAAATGCACAAAGTAAAATAGGTCTAATAATTACAGTGTTAGTAATTAATAACAGTAAAATTGTGGTGTGTGGTATTAATTAATTACGTTTATAATTAATAAGTTTTTATGTAAGTCTCAGATTAAATAAGTCACATATTACATAACCAAGAAACTGCCCATATTTATTTCCAACTATCAACAGAGAACAATTTTTTGCCTATCATGGTAACTGTGTAGCTTCTCAGGGTCAGTTGTAGTAACGTACACTGTAATGTGCTTTCACCCTGTGCCATCATAGTGTGTACCTCAATTTTAAAAGTGACAAACGTTATACATTATTAATTTGGCTTAATATAAACATATGAAATTGAGGTCTCCATTTTTCTGGGATGTGTCCCCACATTCCTGATGCTCTGAGGCAGTGTGGTAGTCTCATTTCAAAAGTCAGGTCTCAGCTGGAAAGTAAACTTTTGAAGATGAGTTGAACTGTGAAATGTCAGATGTCAGTCATCTGCGATGTGGCGTCACATCCCAGAAGGACTGAGACCTTAACTGCACCACTTCAAAAGCCTAAATGGAGTCATAATACAGTGTTATTCAAAATGATTGTTAGGGTTTTAACAACTTGTCATACACAATACACTTGAGATAGGAGTATATATACACAATACACTTGAGATAGGAGTATATGTATTTTTTTATTTAATAGAACAACACTCCAAGTTTTTGTTACATACCTTACAGGTGCTCTATATGTGCACCCTTTGTGATTCTACAAACATC
>Ga0123352_10021842_pt1 | contig 10199 bp, 5 predicted proteins | sample TergutLab28metaG_FD_89700 | JGI IMG/M metagenome (GOLD analysis project Ga0123352, IMG submission 89700) | Labiotermes labralis P1 segment gut microbial communities from Petit-Saut dam, French Guiana - Lab288 P1 | ecosystem: Host-associated > Arthropoda: Insects > Digestive system > Gut ...
CGCTGACCACGTGACACCCCTCTATCCGCAAAAGTTGGCACTAACTTCGCCGACCGGCGGCGGCCGCTCTGTCGGTATAGTTCGCGTGCGGACTAAGGCCACGGAGTTTAGTTTAGTTAGTTATTTGATTATATCTGGGGTGGTTCATTACAAAGTCACAGAATTTATAGCGGAATATTTTATTTACAATTTGTTAACTACGTATATTTTGACCCAATTTTGCCTAACTGCTTTTTCTGCAGTTACGGTAAGGTTTAAGAATGTTAACACGAACATTAAAAACAGTGAATATGTTGTACGTATACTAAGAAATTTAGTGTTCAATAATGACAAAGAATAAACAAAACATAAGAGAGTTAATGATATTCTGCCTTATACTGCAGTAAATTATATCTTTTTTTAAACTTAGTTTGTGAAAATTGACTTCAGAACTGGGGAAACTATGCAGCCCTAGCTGTAGCAGTGATCGTATGCATATTTTTTTATTATTGATTCGCTTCTGATCTGCGGGGCCGGAAATCAGTTGACACTATACGTAAGAGAATTTATTTTGCTGTTACTCAGTCTGTGAGCACATTATGCTGTATCTTCATCTGTGATACTATATACGCTATATATGTGTGTCCATTTGTACGTCTGTATGTGTGTGTACACTACTCTGTGTCTTCATCTGTGATACTGTCTATGCTATATATGTGTCCATTTGTACATCTGTATGCGCGTGTACACTATGCTGTATCTTCATCTGTGATACTCTATACTACATATGTGACCTTATGTACCTTTTATCTGTGTGTACACAATGCTGTACCTTCATCCGTGATACTCTTTATGTTATATACGTGTTCCCTCCCCTAGTTAGTATCGAGGTTCTGCCAATAGATGGCGCCACCTGTCCGCCGCGTGCAGCTACCTGTAGGCTTCCAGTTCTTACTTCAGTTCTTCGACTTCCTTTTGCAGCTGAGAATTTTCACTTGTTCTCTTATTCATAGAATCCTTGAGAACTAATGTTAGGTTTCCCAGGTTACTTACAGTTTCGTGGATTGCTTTCTTCAGTTATTTTTTCATGTTCCCACTTTGGTCTCTGAGCTTGACTATCGTGTTCAGAGCGTCCTCAACTTGTTGATTCATCTTATCCACAATCTTGTGACGTCATGTGTTTGTTGTGTCTTCATCTGTGAAACACAATGCTACGTACGTGTCCTTATATACATTTGTCTGGGTGTACACAATGCTGTATCTTCATCTGTGATCCTCTCTATGTTGTAATTGTGTTCAAGAGTACATCTGTATTTGTTTGTATTCTATGCTGTATCTTCATGTGTGATATCCTATGCTATTTGTGCCAGTATGTACTTCCCTACCTGTGACTTTAACTACGACCTATCTTTATCTGTGGTATTCTATGCTATTATTTTGTCCATCTGAACATGTTTATTTATGTTTACACTATGCTGTATCTGCAACTGAGGTATTCTAAGCTACATGTGTGTCCATACGTACAATTTGAATCTATGAGTACACTATTCTGCATCTTCGTCCATGATACCACTATTGTACATACGTGTACATTTGTATATCTTGTACTGTGTGTGTACTAAGCTGTATTTTCATTGGTAATGTTCTATACAACATATGTTTCCATATGTACAACTGTATCTGTTTTTACACTGTGCTTTATCTGTATGTGATATTATATGCTGTACATATGTCCATATGCACATTTTTATCTATTTTTACACTATACTGTATCTTCATTTGTGATACTCTGTGTTATACATGTATGTGTGCTTCTGTACTTCTGTATTTGTGTACACTATTGTGTATATTCATCTGTCATTCTCAATATTTTATATATATATATATATGTCTATATGTACATCCATATCTGTGTGTATTTTATGCTGTATTAAACACTTTATTTTCGAACTAATGAACAATATATTTAAAAGTGCTCGAACATGTTTCGGATCACAGAGGATCCATCATCAGTGAGCCTTGTACAGTGCTTGGCTAAAAATTACAAAAATGATTCTATCGTGTCCGTTGACATGGACAAGGTCGGTTTTATGGCAGCATATTCTGACTGAAATTAGATGAAACAATGACGGTCTGTTTAGAGACAAATTAAAAGCCAAAACTACATTAAGTAAAAAAAGCAGATATAATAAAGTATAACATAGGAATTACCCCATTGTGCGTGTGTGTAGTTCACTATATGTGAAGGCACTGTGAACGACACACAAGCACAACGGAGTAAGTCCTATGTTATACTTTATTATATCCGTTTTTTTCCATTTCATGTTGTTTTGGCTGTTAATTTTTCTCTAAAATAGACCGTTCTTGTTTTTCTATTTACAATCAGAATATGCTGCCATAAAACCGACCTTGTCCATGTCAACGGACACGAAAGAATCATTTTTGTAATTTTTAGCCAAGCACTGTACAAGTCTCCCTGATGATAGATCCCCTGTGATCCGAAACACGTTGGAGCACTTTTAAATATTTTATAATTTTAATTGTTTCTACATGTTATATATTGTGCATTAGTTGGATAATAAAGCGTTTAATTATCATTGATGCACGGTGCAAACATGAATATTATGCTGTATCTTCATCTATGATAGTCTATGTTGTATACGTGTCAAATTAAAAATTTGTATCTGTGTGTACACTATGCTGTGTCTTCATATATGATACGCTATGCTTTGTATGTTTCGGTATATACATCTGAATCTGTGTGTACTTATTCTTCAATTATTTGTGCTCATTATGCTATATTTGATTTTGTGAGTTCTTTATGCTTTGTCTACACTTCTGAACGTCATGCTACATCTGCATTTTTTAAAGTATGCAACCCCTGCATCTGTGTCTTTATCACGGAACATTTGCCTCTGTCTGTACTTTACGTTATATTTGCATTATTGTATACATATATAATAAAATTAATTATGTACGTCAGCACTACCTTCATTGTTAATGTATAAGGCTACATGTTTTGACCCATCAGTCGGTCATCTTCAGGCCTACATAGCAGACTATGTCATTGGTTCTGTGTGCACATTGCGATCCCAATATGCACACAGAACATGTTTATATTAATAAAATACATAAACTCTGCTACGTTTTTTTTTGCAAAAAACTTACCAGATTTTATGTATTTTATTAATATAAATATATTGGGATCCCAATGTGCACACAGCACCAGTGATTTAGTCTGCTATGTTGGCCTGAGGATGACCGACTGATGGGTCAAAACATGTAGCCTTATGTATTAACAGTAAAGGTAGTGCTGACGTATATAATTAATTTTATAATATATATTATTCTAGCAATTCGTGATGCCTTCCTTCAAATTATTGTACACAATTTACTATACCGCCATCTGAATGCACACTGTGTTTTACGTGAATTTACGTACATTGTGTTGTATATGCGTCTGGTTGTTTATTATATTAGCATCTGTGTACACGCCATACTATATGTGATTTCATATATATTAACTTATATATATATATATATATATCTCTTTGTGTGAATTACGCTCTTTCTAGATACGAGTAGATGAACATCATGCCACCCGTGCACAAATTTCCCGAAGACCTAGAAGCAATTTCAATTACTTCGCTCTAGGATGGTGATGTCGAGGAAGTTTCACAATGAAGACCCATAAACAGTAGCCGCTGTTATGCAAAGTTCAACTGCTAGGGCAACTTGCTCACGGAATTTGTGCAATTCCGCATTATGCCAATTCTGCCTCTGTTTGTATGTTATGCTACGTCTGCTTATGTTTACACATTTCGCTTTATGTGCCGTTACGTATATTAGACTATATATGCCTCAATGTATATATTAAATTATATCTGTCTTTGTATGTACATTATAATATCTGCAGGGGACCGCGGTAGCACAGTGGTTAAGGTGCTGTGCTATAATTCAGAAGGTCTCTGGTTCGATCCCAGCTGGTGTCAATGGATTTTTCATTGACATAAAATCGTTCCTATTGCACTATGGCCCTGGGGTCGACTCAGCCTCTAACAGAAATAAGTACCAGGAGTGTTTCCTGGGGCTAAAGGCGGCCTGTGCGTAAGGCTGACAACCTACCACCATCCTGCACCGTTGTCACGAAATCTGGGAACCCTAACTTCCTGGAACTCTCTGGGCCTGTCCAGGCCTATAATGGGACTGCTTTACCTTTATATCTGCACATGTGTATGGTTTATGACACATGTGCTTTGTTTGTAAAGTATGCTCAAGTATAACTACGAGAATATGCAACTCTTACTAGACTTCAAAGGACAACTTTGAAATGTTTCAGGCGGAGATTGTGAGAGACGCGTCATTCGGGTGCGAATGGGTGGGAACTGCTATCCCATTTCAGCGAAGTCTGATGTTCGTCATTACTACAGCTAATAAGAAGTTCCATCTGACAGCGGGAAAGTTTGTTCCGGTGTCAAATATGACCTACATGAACGTATTTAAGATATTTTAATAAAAGATATCCCTATGTGTTTGGAACAATTAATTGATAAATACTACCAACAAACTCTACTATATCTATTGTTTAAAAATATTATGTTACCAATGAGCTCCGTGTTTTGGCCCAAAATATCCATTATGGGACTTCGCACAAAAACATAAAATTGTTATGCATTTAGAATAGCTGAGAGAATGTAGCTACTGGAAGTCACAATGATGCCGTTATTTATTGGCCAAAAACAAAATCCAAAATACTTACTAAACTGCCCCAAGTTAAACATTTGTGACTTGTTTCGGGAGGTGCACGGTTGTGATCAGTGCCGGTGTATCGACTAACACGATTATGGCTTCCCATGATCCCACTCAATCATTCCACGCAAATGCCGGATTCTACTTTAAACCAAGTCAGAAGCATCAATGAACGTCCTATAAAACTTATTGTTCTCTTATCACCATACTTTAGACGCCATGTAATCTGAGTTACTGAAAGTGCCAGGTAAACATCGAACAAGACATAATTTTGTTCCTAACGAATGTGTACAGAAAGAAACGTATACGAATCGATAACACGGCACAGAAGAATATATCGGATTGAGATTCACACATAGCACAGGAAAGTGTAGCAGGCTAAGGGTATGTGCCACAGACAAGAATAGGAAACTGAGAGTCGCCTATGGCACAAGGAAGTCTAGCAGACTGAGACTGAGAATCATATATGGCACAGGGAACTATACCTGGCTAAGAGTCACATGTGTCACAGGAAAGTATAACACTTTAACGACTACATAGTGTGCAAGAAAGTTTAGTTCGATAAAAGCCACATATAACAGAGGAAATTATACTAGTCTAAGAGTCACACATGGCACAGGAAACTATAGCAGGCTTAAGGTCATATGTAACAAAGGTAAGTACAACTGAATTAGGAGCCGCATATGGCAGAGGAAATTACAGCAGACTGTGCGTCACAAAAATGGCACAGGAAAGTATGACAGGCTAAGGATCACATAAGGCACAGGAGAGTATAGCATGCTAAGGGACTCATAGGGAACTGGAAAGTATGGCTGGCTGAGAGCTACGTATGGCACAAGAGGTTATATTAGGCTAAGGGTCACAAATGACAATGGACAGTATAGGAGGCTGGATCGCGTGTCGCATAGGCAAGCTTTACAGGATAAGAATCAATGCAGCCAGTAAAGTATAGCAGGCTAAGAGTCAACACAGACAGTACAGTATAACAGGCTAAGAGTCAATATGGCCAGTAAAGTATAGCAGTTTAAAGGTCATATATGGCACTCTATATTGTACCGGACTCAGTCACCTGTGGAACAGGAATATACAGCAGGCTAATAGTGTTTCACAAATTTAGGATCCTCTTATTTGATTGGGAAGGGAGGAAGAACTGATAAATGAAGAACCATAACGTTCAGCAGAACATACGTGGTATTTTGTTTAAAGTGCATAATGCACAGTAGACACATTATTTTGTATTACACAAGACAACCAATTTGACTTTGGCGCACTTTTGATGTACGACACTTGCTGATACATATTTTAGGAGCCAAGTTCCTATACGCGAAAGCAAACTTATTGGTAAGACCATTAGCCTTTCCACACTTTATGACTGTTCACCAGTAATAAGAATCTGGATGCATAATTCTTATAGGTGTAAAACACTTGGGTAAGTAGATTTCAATCCTTTTAAATTTTAAATTCGAGTTGATAGAGTGGCCTGAGAAATAAAGACAAAAGCAAGGCGAAATATTCAATTGAAAAGGTAGATAAAACTTTGCCATGTATACATTAGCTATGGTAATGTAAATCGACACCGAAGATGAGAAGAATTAAAAGTCGAAAGGCATATGCCTGGTGAAAGTTATTAAAATAAGTGTAAAGAAAGGTATTTCCCATATAATTATATTGCTCATAGTCATACAGGATGCAAAAGTAAAGTTGTTGCTTATTATATAGTGTCTGTATCGTTTGTGTGCAATGCTTGATACGGCCGCTATTTTGGTAGCATTTCTAAAAAATGTGAATTATGTCGTTGTTGCTCACATTATGTTCAATGAAAATCCACACTTGGATATAACACGAATGTATAGACATGAGATCGACACGACGAAACCATGATTTTTTCCTTATTTACTGGTACATAGTGACAGCAATAGTTTGTAATTGTGATAATACAGATCTCATAGAAACAGGTTAGGTAAGAGTAAAATTCATAAATTTGGCTCAAGACAGGTAGTAGTTGCTGCCCACTACGAAGAAGGTCATGACACCAAACGGTGAATTCCCCGACTAGAAGTCAAGAGTATCAGATTCCCGCAAGACATATTAGTTCACAGGATGCTTTAACACCTTTTTTTCCATTAATTGATTCTTAAAATTAAAACAAAACGCTCATAAACACGTTCTGTAAGGATTAATACAGTCTCGTCTTATTTCAAATAAAGACCTTAGGCATTTCCCACTAGATGAATTGAAAAATTTGTTAAGAATTTTGATCCCGGAACGAGAGGATTGGTGATGCTGATGACCCCAAAGTAACAGACGTCACGATAAGTGACCTCTTTAGAGCACCTTCCTTCGTATGAAACTAATAGTAATACATCTAGTCAAGAAATTCCCCGCATTTTATGGAGACCAACACTATGTTCACAGAAGACTGACACTTGTCCCTTTTCAGAGCCACATAATTAAAATCCACGCTCTACTGTCCGATTGATTTAAGAGTCATTTTAATGTCGTTCTACCCACGTAAGCTGAGGTCTTCCAAGTGGATTTTTTTCTTCAGGTCTCCAGAATAAAACAAAAACTGTATGCCCTTTTATTCCTCCCCATATGAGCCACATGCCTGCTCATTGAATTGATCTAGATTCCATCACTTTAGCATTAGTTTTTGTGTAACAATATCACAAGGGCGCTTACTAGTCAATTTGCTCTCAGTCCCCAGTTACCTTCTCCTTCTACGAGCCAAATATATTACTCAGTACCTTATGCTCGAACGTCCTCAACACATTTCATTCCCTTAACATGACAGAACAAGTTTCGCACTTATATAATACAACAGGCGACACTATAGTTCTGTGTACTAAAATCTTGTTTTTTTAGAACAAAGAGAGAGAGACAACAGTTTCTGGAACGAATGGTGCAAGGGATTTCACAAATTTTATCCGCTCTTAATTAATTTAGTTTTAGATGTTACTATTGTTCCCAAATATTTGAACTTTTTCACATTTACGAAGGATTTATTAGTTATACTTATCTTGTTATTCTGGCATTTATTCCGGTGATGAGACTGAAATATCATGAAATCTTCGTAGAAGTGGCGAATAGTGTGGCAGGCAGTCTTGGTGAGGTAAAATTGCCTGACGTTTGTTCACGAATTTAGAGCTTTGGGTGAAAATTTTAGATCCTGAGCAACCGGGAATTCTCCTTGTTTGCAGGCAGATGCTGTCGTGAATGTACTGCAGAACAGTCAAAATTTCTTCATATGTTCCATCTGTATATTTCAGGCGGAGAGTGTGACAGACGCAGCATTCGGGTGTGACTGGGTGGGAACTCCTGTCCCATTTCAGCGATGTCTGATGAACATTATCGCTAGAGCTAATAAGGAGCTCCATCTGACAGCGGGAAAGTTTGTTCCGGTGTCAAACGTGACCATGATGAATGTACGTGTGTGTGTGTGTGTATTTGTGTGTGCATGTGTATTTGTGTGTGTGTGTATAAAACAATGTGAGTAAATTTGATAAAATGAGTCACCATTAATATTATTTTAAATAATTTTGCAATTGAAAGAACTGAAATTACTTCATAGACTTTTTATTATAGCTCCTTCTCTATCACCACTCACATCATCGGGACAACGTAACTGCGCCTCATGGGCGTCCCAAACTCAGAAGTCGGTTACACTCCTGCCATGCCCAGGAGGGAATACCACGAAGTCCACAAGGGCATGTGGTGGCATTGGACAAAAAAAAAAAACTTTATATTATAGCAGCTATCAGCCAAGGACTGACGCTTAACCTGACCGAGACGGATGAATAGAATATCCCGTACTGGGCATGGGTTAACTAGCCTGAGATGTTATTTACCCCAGTAACAGAGACCAAGCATCCCGTTACTATTCGTACGTAATCAAGTTCCCTAAGAACTATATCGTTAGTTCACTTGCCAAACTACCATCCTATGCTCAGGTCAATCTCCTGGCGAAGACAGGGAATGGTGGGAATCAGAAGTGCCTAGCGAATTCACACTAAACCGAACTCAAAGCACATTCTAACGATATGGTCCGTAATGCGATTAGATGGGTTAGCAGTTCCGAAAATTTTGTTGTAAACTCTGCAGTTGTGTCAAGTCACTCTTTTACGTTGTCACTATCCGCACAGACGACAACGATGTGCAGTACATTACGACCCAGCCGTGTGAATGATAGTATCGAACTCTCCAGGGTCCCACAGCTCTTGTCGAAAAAACAAAACGTTAGGAAACTTAGCCACCCATGAACAAGGACGGTTTTGCATAACTCGTAGCAAATCTTTGTTTCCAAAACAATGCCAGCCGATATTCCAGTTTCCCTATAGAGTCTTTCTGTATTGCAAAGGATTTATCATAGCGTGAAGTACTAATTTGATTGTCGTGTCAAAACTGTAGCTTTGGCAGAATTAAGCAGACGGTTTGCTTTTGATAGATACTACTGACAAATTTTAAATCTCACATACCATTGATTCTCAATAATACGTCACTGATTAAGAACTTAGGTTCACGGCGACGAAAAAGACGACGACAACACCACCAACACCACCAACACCACCACCACCACCACCACCACCACCACCATCATCATCCTATTTTATGGAACTTCCTCCAAAACACACAAATTCCAGAATGGTCACAAATTTCGTTGAATGGAATTCGAGCACACAAATTTTTTCTCTCTCAAGTTGCAATTTTACCGCCACGCCAGCAGTTCAACAGTTGTACTCGGAGAGGCCGGTTGAGGAGTTCGCTACGTGACTTCTCTCACAGGCCACTGAAGAATATTTCCAGTCTCCGTCCAACCATGAACTTTAGATACAATAATTATGCTAACAACATAACAGTATTTTTATTTGTGGGCCACGTGATAATAGTTATTTTGCGTGCCTGTACAACAAATAATTTATTGATTTAAGCAGTGAAATATAGCCTGTTGTCAATTGAAATATATGGATAATTTAACAGCCATATAGAAGCAGCTGGAAGCTACTTTGACTCTACTACGTTCCAGGTATTGGGTGATATATAATTACGTAAAGAAGTTTTTGCTATAAATTGCAGGCGCGAGTAGTGCATCAAATTCCGGTCTCTGACAATCTGTCTCTGGCAGACAAATCTTTCAGAACACTTTGAACACTTACTTTTATTTTTTACAAGTGTTGACAAGTGGCCACATTATTTTGCGTTCTACAGTTCGTCTATTATACTTAAAGCAAAGTTTTGTCGAACATGTGACCGCCTCTGTGGTCTAGTGGTCAGAGTTTCTGGCTACATATACAGAGGTCCCGGGTTCGATCCCCGGCGCTACCAGATTTTCTGAGTAGTAGTGGGTCTGGAACGGGTACCACTCAGCCTCGTGAGGTCAATTGAGGAGCTACTTGAATGAAAAAAGTAGCGGCTCCAGGTCTAGAAAACAGAGATTAACGGCTGTGGGGACCCGTTGCGCTGACCACGTGACA
>Ga0123352_10021843_pt1 | contig 10198 bp, 5 predicted proteins | sample TergutLab28metaG_FD_89700 | JGI IMG/M metagenome (GOLD analysis project Ga0123352, IMG submission 89700) | Labiotermes labralis P1 segment gut microbial communities from Petit-Saut dam, French Guiana - Lab288 P1 | ecosystem: Host-associated > Arthropoda: Insects > Digestive system > Gut ...
AAAAAACGGAGAGTATACACCATGTTTAAAATATTCAGTACCTATATTTGTTGAATAAATATATAAAATGCAACTTTAGAGGTTAGCGGTGCGGTACGACAACTATAGTTGACATTAGGCGTCAAAAGGTTAATTAACCTTTTGCCAGTGTCGTACGTCAAGTAACAAAGGACTTGTTTGGAAAGTAGTTACACATATCCATTTACGTACAACTGGAATACATCTTAACAACCTAAATATCCCTGTTCCACATATGTTTTGCAGCTTAAATGTTTGCTTTATATTCAAACAAACATTTCCGTTGTTGTTCTTACAGCATTTGCTTGCGTGTTTGGCTGTGCTAAACCGCTGGGAATTATTTCTGCTGTACACAAGAAGCAAAGTTTGTCTTGTTTATTGCAAACTTTCCTGCCTGTGACGTACCGCCCCGGCAGGCAGAAAGCGGCAGTTTAGCATGAGATGCATGTACGCTGAGAACACAGTGAAGATAAATTCTTTATGTGTTTATACTTTCGTTCCTACAAAGTTATTTTTCTCCCTCTGTTCTTTACATTTTGTTGCTACTATTCAATCATACTGTAAGATCCAATTTCCTTTTATTTCCGTTGGGTTGATGGTTTTATTTATTTATTTTTTGTCTGTCTGTCTGCGCTGCTCTGAGCTGCCGTGTGACCGGGTCTTCAATCAAACTGCAATGTCTCAACCTGCCACGGATAAAACATGAGGCGGAAAATTGATTTTAAATGACTAGACAGTGATTAGAATCCCCGTGAATAGTTCAAAAGAGCGTCAGCAGAAGACAGTAATAAAGAGGAAAATAAATGTAAAATAAACTGCAAGGGAGAGAGATAGGAACAATTCCTTCCTTATCTACTTATTCTTGACTAAATAAGATTTTCCTTAGCTTATATATCTTGGAATAGTAGGTTCAGATGATAATGAATTAGAATGCGGAAGAATGCGGTTGGTGTAGTCTGATTGTGATGTGTTGGGTTGCGGCATAAGAATTTTATTTTTCTTAAGTATAATTTTAGAAGCTTTGTCAAAGTCCGTATGAGATATTATGGATTCAAGAAAGAGGAATAGGACAATGGTAAAATTCACAGTGACGATATAGGTAATTGTAATTAGTAACTAAGTAATATTAAACTTAATTAACTCTGAGGAATGAAATTGATTTATCATTTCATGTACTCAGAATTCCGTTTGTGATAACCTTGCAGACGAGGTGGTGCAGGGAAAGGGAAGTTTAAACCGAGGGATTTTAAGTAATTTGGGGTAACTTAACAATATTATTTGTGGTCAATACTCATGCTTAAATTGTAAGCCCATACAAATGTAAAAAAGGTAAAGGTAAAGCAGTCCCGTTACAGGCCCAGAAGGGTCCAGAGGGTTCCAGGAAGTTAAGGTTCCAAGATTTCGTGAAGACACAGGATGGTGGTAGGTTGTCAGCCTTAGGCACCGGCCGCCTTTACCCCCAGTAAATGCTCCTGGTACTCATTTCTGTTAGTGGCTGAGTCGACCGCAAGGCCATAGTGCGATCGGAAGGATTTTATGTCAATGAAAAATCCATATGACACCAGCTGGCTTCGAACCAGCGATCTTTCGATTTGTAGCACAGCACCTTAACCACTGTGCTACCGCGGTCCCCCCCCATACAAATGTACTGAGTCTAAATAATCACTTGTTATATAAATTTCAGTAGAATCTTCCCAGTCATAAACATGTAAATTATTGTAATATCACATGAAAAATGATAGCGAATAGTGTAGGCCTACATTTTTAGAAAAACGGAGAATGTGGTCTTTGCCAATCATCCAGTTCTTAAAAACTCGAACACTTTTCGGAAAGCCAATTTGTTTCCTTCCTCTGATTAGGAAGGGTTAGAGACACCCTATGGTAACCTGCAGACAAAATTCTTACACACCCTACAAATTCTTATGGGGGATGGAATTACCATTCAACCGTTCTTTACTTCGGCATTAAGTGGGCATAAGTATTTGATTCACGCTGCGGCTGCCTTACTTCCGGGGTTCAAGTCTGTAGTAAAAGTGTAATAGGCTTTGTGTGCCCTGCACACACCGTCTAGACAAACACAAGTAAAGAAATTACGGTATTTGAATATTATTGTGTTCTTATTTATGATATCACAGAAATTAAAACCAACAAATACACTTCTCTCTGCAGTTACTTGCAACTCGTTGATAATGGCTTAAGAAGGGTCGAAAAACGTAGGAAATAATTGCAGAAAATATACATAACTGGTTTATGGATATATGTACTGTTGCACCTATATATCATTTCTTTTAATTACCTTAATCTTCTGGAAAAAGGCGCAGTAAGGAAGAAACATTTTGTAAACAAGGTAAGGGGAATTATGGTTTTCCCTAAAACCAGTGTATATCTTTAATTTGTGTTACTTAAAAAAAAATTACTTCCCCCTTTCGGAATCAAACCACGGTTCTTTGGTTGTTTTGTGCTTAGCGTAGTCACTATATCGGTTGAGCTAGGCAGGCTTCAGTCCTTTAGATACAGCTGCTCTCATTTCGCAAATTTGTGTTCTATTTTTATACATTAAATCACTGGACGATGGATATAATCCTAAATCTTAGTCGTTCCATATGTGGTCTGTCATCGCCAAAACACTGTAGAATTTGATCATCATTACGTTCATTTTTATGTATATCACAAAGACAACAACTTATTCTCATGTGGATTCCGCTAAGGTTGATTTGTGTAGTAGGATTACATCCATGAAGTCCCCGTCGTTTTACATGACAACTTTAAGCGCAGGTCTCCCAAATTTTACGGACTTTCTACGTCAGTCACATGACTGTAGCTGCTACGTAAGCACGAGAATACTGGCCTAGGCACCGTTCTGGTTGTAGAAACACATGGATCTACGCATTCGTGTCTTCGCGCAATATACCGACTTGTGACACCAGCCCAAGTTTGCTAACATTTCCTGCGACTGAAGTCGGAGACGTGTGGACTTAACGCTACCATGACGTCTGTCCAACAAACACCAACGAATCACATCTGATGAAACAGTTACCTCGTTTCACCTCTAGCACTGTGCATGGCCATGCAATACCCCGCTAGTTCCCCTCAGTTTGAAGCCATATAGCGGATGATTAAATGTAGTAAAACCCAATAACAAGAGTGAAAAATTATTAAGTCTTCATCTACTCCAGCATTATGCATTCAGTAACTACAGTAAATATTTTTAAGGTATTATACTGCAAGTTGAAGTTGTACAGCTTCTTCTTGAAAAAAGGAACGAAAGTTCTTTTCTATTCCTTCACACAATTTGCTTTTTAAAATAGTCTAGAAGAAATAATTTCTCAAGATTATCTCTTTTAATCAAATTTATTTACCTCTTTCATTACATGAATTAGGTAAGGATTGGGGCTTAACATTTGTTTGTATGCGTGGATAAGGCATACTGCAGTGCGACGTATGTCTTCAAAGTAACGTTTTAGTCTAGTAATGTACCCTAATTCCTTCAGTTTCCAATTGGTTTAGTAAAGACAAGTACCCATTTTCTTTTGTGTCACAAACACTGCCTGTTTGACACCGATGGCTTGCCCAACTTGAAACCACTGATACACAAATTACTAATCAAGCCGGATGTATATCTGTGGCTCTTTGCTTCCGCCGCGAATTAGATGAAAAATGCACTCTACTGGGTTATTACGCAGTGAGTAATGATAATCCATTACGATACTATTAGCAGCGTGTAGTGATAATTATTATCATTACGCGCTGCTTAATGACCCATAAGTATGAGTTTCTTATATATATATATATATATGTGTGTGTGTGTGTGTGTGTGTGTGTGTGTGTATCTCTGAATTGGATTTGAAAATTCACATTTGATTTTAAACGAATGTGTTTCTTTTTCTCCTGCGAAAACACATTCACACAGGAGATGCGTACTTCTTTATGCCTTCACCATGACCAACGAATCTGGTTAAGGACGAGTTTGTGTAAACGTCATTTAACAACTACTGCTATGTGTGTCAATGTAGGATATATAGTGCCGCCTTGTATGTAATGTCGTAAAATATTTTATGGCTCCCAACGTGAAGACAGTGGGTTCCATGAACTTTTAATCAGTTTTTAGTATCCGAGTTCTTTAAAACCAAAAACTAATCACTGATGAAAATTATTCGCTTTTGGAATGTGACGCCGTGTATTTTCTTAGAAACTTATCAACTTACCAAGTTACATACTGCCTGGTAACAAATTCTCTACCTTGAATGTAAGTGTTTGTTAACTTTTCTGGCTGCTTTATTTACATAAGTTTTTGTACTTAGGGGGCCCAGATTATAACAGATGGTGAAGACAGAAACACCAGCCCCCCTGCGGCTTAGACTGTAGCTTTTCTCATCACTGATTTAGCTGTCACATTTCTCACAGAAAGCAATTCTGTTGAGGTTTTTGACGATTAAAGAAAGAAGTTAGTTGGAAACTGTGAAAGGCTCCCATTCCTCTCCAACTCAAGAGAACACTTCATAGTGTGACTCTGTTATTTTTACAGATCCTGTGGTTAAAACTTACGCGTTTCTCTCTACTATTAGATTGAATATTCTACACTTACAATACTGTAATTATTTTAATGACGGTTACGATAACCTTAAAAGTCCCTGAAGAAGACAGAAGTTGACTGATGGAGAGGTTTTTGAAAGCGAAAATCGTTCATGTGCGTCACTTCGCAATCTTATTCTCTCGCCAAACATAGGCAATTCAGTGCAAGAACTAAATGTGATCTTCTCTATTCTCTATATTTAATACAAGAAATGTATTTCACTCTTTCTCTTCCTCTGATTTTCTCTCTGGACCTGCGTGTATGGTCGTTACTAATTAATTAAGCTACACGATTCAGCTTCGACGTCTCTCACCCTTTCTTATTCTTACATCATCTTCCCCCCTCAAAACTTTTTGTAGTTGCGGTAGCTGCGGAGAAGCGCGCAATTTTGGCAAATTGGGTTGTTTTATGGATTAGATTAAAAGCAAAGACTGTTAAATCTTACGGAAGACAAGAGTAAAGAGAAAGAAAGAATGAACGCCAATCTGTATTCAGTTGAAGTTAATGCTTGTACAGCATCTCCACAAATTGCTAGTATCTTCGCTTTTCTCTTTCTAGTTCCGATGGCTTTCGTGACTAGGGTGGAAAATCTTTGCATCTAAGGGATTAGATATTTGAAATGAGGGGAAGAATTAATACAATATATTCACATTCCTTTACGTTTAGTTTTTGTCGTGTTATACGTCATAATCGGAATGTGCTTGCTGACGTATTATTTTGATTTAAGGACGATGTAGACCCTTATTTGAAAGTAAATTCCTATCTGGTTGGAAAGTTAAACAAATCACCGTCTACGCAGGCTTAGAAGTATGTAATATTCTTAAAATCCCTTCGTGTCTGCGTAAAAAGACTCGTTTCAATTCCTTACATATAATGTCATACTGTGACCTCATTCAGTGTCGTAGAACTGCCTCTATAATTTAAATAACGTGTTTAAATAATCTAAGAAACCTTCAAATCTTTACCACCCTCCAGTTTCTCTTCCTTGGATTAGACAGTGCGATATTCTAGCCCTCATCTCACATTAGTATTTTCTCCGTCACAATGGTCACTTTCATCATATCCTATCTTACTTCAAAACCAGAAGTTTGTAAGCATTTAGTTTACCCCAATCTGGTCGTTGTTTATTGTGCTAACATTCGATTTATATAACCTTAGCCTGCTTCTGTTTATTTAGGTTGTCTAGACGTATGCCACTTGTTTGAACACGGAGAACGGAAGATCATTCACAGGGTCTTACGTGTTCCAAGTTTCCTGTTGTTGTCTGACTTTGTCGAAGCCTTGATAATGCCTTCATCACTCAAGCAGACTGTTTATGTTAGTACAAAGGAAAACAAGGAATTTAAAACAGGCACCATATGGATTGTTGTTCTACCCCGTTATAAAGTGTAAAGACAGCACCAGAATAATCTGATATTTCGAATTTTATTCCTTGTCTTTCAGCCTACAAAAATGACTTTTTTCCGGACTCGTTCAGGAGGCGGACAGGGTTATTTTAACCGATGAGAAATTTATTTAATAACACTCTTTCGGTTTTGCCATGTCTTGTTTGTTGTGAGTATATTTTAATCAAATACTTCATATATTTAACTTTAATTTATTTAGAAATAATAATATTTATTATCTACGTTACTCGTTTTTCGTTCAGTTCAATACCCTATAAATTATACACAAAACACAGATGTAAATTGTAATTGAATTCTGTTAAAATTATATAATATGTATTAGCATTTATTCAGCTATAAAGTTCATACACCAACAAATGCACTGTTTGCTGAACTTGACAAGGTTTTAAAATTTACATTAAAAATCACTTTGACTTGCTCCTACATGTTTCGATCTACGACCATTATCAGGAAGCCTTCATTAGTGGCTAGCTAAAGTTATATTTAAGTTAAAACTCGGTAAACATAACTTCAGCTAGGCTGTAGTACTGAAGGCTCTCTGATGACGGCCGTAGACCGAAACATATAGGAGCAAGTCAAAGTGATTTTAATGTAAATTTCGAAACTTTGTCAAGTTTAATAAAGAGTGCATTTTTTTGTGTATGAGCTTTATAGATAACAAAATGCACAGTACAAAGATAAAAATTAACAAAAATTGTTTATTCACCTGTTCTTCATACGCAAGTCATTACAAAGTATATAACAATTCCACTGGCTAAAAGAGATTTCTTAGACGTTTAAGGACTGTCATACACGTAACGGAAAAATATTAAAATGTTAGCATTAATAGAAGTACTTTGTGTGTAAAATAAGTGTTCTTGAAATGTGTTTGCCTTTCGGCAGTCTGCACATATAAGAGTAGCACATTAAAAAGTTTTTTCGTTCTCACAGACTACACAGTCAGTGCATGAGATGCGTTTCTTACCGAAAAGTTCCAGACGTTTAACAAAATAACACAAAGAATAATTATAATGGCGAAAGTTAGGTGTTGAGGACTAAAATTCGTGCACAAATATTTATCTCTAACGTACCGATTAACTGTCTTAAAAATTAATTCCACGGTAAACAGAGTCTTCGTAAAGCTAGCTAATATGTTTTCATGTAATCAAAAAATGATATACACTTTGACAGAAAATAAACTTTAAAGTAACGTACTCTTTGAAGTAAAGAATTTGCGTGGTTTAGAATAGTATCTTGTAGCAACACATTGCGTAAAATATTACTATGCGGGTTGCATTCCTACATGGGAAATATGGAGAATATACTTCACTTCATTTTTTTTTATCTCAATAATTAACCAACTTGACACACAAAATTTTGTTTTACAATAAGTTTATTTCATGCCTCTACATGTTTCGAGCACATGTGCTCGAAACATGTAGAGGCATGAAATAAACTTATTGTAAAACAAAAATTTGTGCATCAAGTTGGTTAATTACTGAGATAAATGTACTGAGATGCACGGTCAGCAAAACGTCAAACAAATCTTCACTTTATGTTGACTACAAGTTTTGGCAAAATTGTACCACATCCAGGTGAAGTATCTTACGTCTTGCCAGCGACTGCTAAGAATGCATTGCTCTATAGTACGGTTCAAACTGATGTAACACAAAATTGAAACAAATACAAAGGGATTCGATAAAAGAAAACAGAGAAAATGTGCGTATAACGTAATATTGAGGTGCGTTCCTGCAAACATTGTTGCAGAAGGAAAGCAATTATTTTTACATATTCCGAGAGTGTGTGTTTGTAGCCTTAAGTACTCAGTGTGAAATGCGCATGCGCATTTATTATCATCTGTAACCTCCCCGTCTGTACAAAATGTTTCCACATTATCTCATAAACGGCACGATTTTCAAAAAAAAAAAATTGAACATAAAATGTGTGTTTTGATTTTTCTACAGCTTTGTGTGAAACATTTCTCATTCTAAGAAGAACTGGGCGAGATATGATCAAAAATGTATATTGGTCTTCATGTGAAGAGCCCGTTTCTCTTGTCAGATTTTAATGAAACTTTGAATTTCATCGACAGATTTTTTTAAAAATAATCAAGCGCCAAATTTCATGAAAATCCGTCCAGTGGGAGCAGAACTGTTTTATGCAGATGGCAGGACGGACGGATAGATGAAGACATGACGAAGCCAAGGGTCGCTTTCCGCAATTTTGCAAATGTGCCTAACAAAATATATAACAACAAGATACACATTGCCAACCTATAGATATAAAAAAACCAACATAAATTTAAGACTAGTTGTCATCAACAATGATATCTAACTCGGATAAGATCCTGTTAAAATAGAGTCGAATTCTTCTATAATGCCCTCAAAGGGAATGCATATTGTGTCATTATAAAAGAGTGTTTTGTTGAGCCTGGATAATAATGTTACGTTTAACAGTGGGGAAGTTCCTGGATCCACAGTACATCTGACGCTACATAGACGAGGTATCGCATAAACCGATGTCGTTATAACTGGATTCCTCTGTATATACAATGGCAGCAAAATTATCGTCAGACATTTCACCTCCAGTGCTCACCAGTAACAGAGGACATGAGCGTAAGCCAGTTAAAAGAAGAATACAAACTCTGTTCACAATGTTACACAATGAAGGTGATAATCAGATACTAAAATGAGTTACTGTAATTGAAGCTCAATACAATTTTGCAATTTTGTCATTCTGTACTGTAATTTAAATGTATTTTGTATTTAAATTAAATCTGAACTCTAAATACAGGGTTATTCAAAATGATAGTCGGGGTTTTAACAGCTTGTCATACACAATAAACTTAAGATATGAATATATGTATTTTTTTATTTAATAGAACAAAACTTGAAGGTTTTTTTACATACCTTACAGGTGCTCTACATGCGCACCCTTTGTGATTCTACAAACATCAACACGATAATCGAGTTCGTTCCAACTCTTTGTAGCATGTGACAACCTTCAGTTCCGGGATACTTGCGGGAAGAGGAGGAACATAAACCTGATCCTTGACGTAACCCCATAGAAAGAAATCACATGAGGTTGCATCTGGAAAACGAGGTGTATTGTGTATGACAAGTTGTTAACACTCCGACAATCATTTTGAATAAACCTGTTTAACTTGAATGCATTGAACCTTCAGTACCTTGCAGATAGACGAAAGATATTTATTTCTATTACAGTTTCAAGTTTTGTAGCAAACAATATACAAGCATGAAAAAGGTGAAAAATACGGGAAAAAATGCTGTTATTTATTACTACAGAATACACGAAATTGTAAAACTTAAGAAAGTAGGAAAACAGAAGATTCCTTAATAAAACTTGTTCGATTTCATCTCTTCTCTTATGTGTGGAGATTTTAAAAGGCAAATTATTATTTTGTTCAGACTGAGCGAGTTTGCAGACAAGAAGTTGCTTTTCCTGTTACTAGCGCCACCCATGCACGAAAGTGACTTATGCGTCTGTTGCCGGCTGCCGGCTGCCGGCGTAACGTCGGTGTATCGAGTTGTGCCGTTCAACAAGTTGATGACGCCACTGGAAGAAAACCGGAAATTAAACCACGGAACAGTCGAGGGACAATAAATGGTTCTTAGAGCGGGTCGGATGTTTGAAAAATTGAAGCTGCTGGTACGACCGGCTGCGAAGTAACTGTCAGTGGTATTGGCTGATGGCACTTACTGTTAAGTAATGGACAGGGACAGAAAGAAACATCTCACGCTCTATCATTACACACGACATTAGAGAAGAATATGAGAGACTTAAATATTTCCATAACTGAAATACAGGGTGGCTCGGAGCCGACTGACACATTTCAAATGGTCCTAGATAACATATGGAAACAGGAAAAAATAAGCGAAACCGTCAATAAATAGTCCAAGTATGATATTTATCACCCACAAATTACAAGTTTATTTTCTGAACATCAGGCAGATGGCCTCCTTTTAAATCAATACATTGTTGCAAGCGTGTCTGGAAGTTGCCGTACACGTGCCTCCGTAGGTCCTCATCAATAGCCGCAACTTCGTCAACAATGGCTTGCTTGAGTTCTTGAATAGTCATGATACGCCTCCGGAACACACGGTCTTTCAGGAACCCCCACAGGAAAAAATCTGGTACAGTGAGGTCGGGCGACCGAGCAGACCAAGCGATGTCGCCGAAACTACGAACACAGGTAACACGT
>Ga0123352_10021845_pt1 | contig 10198 bp, 4 predicted proteins | sample TergutLab28metaG_FD_89700 | JGI IMG/M metagenome (GOLD analysis project Ga0123352, IMG submission 89700) | Labiotermes labralis P1 segment gut microbial communities from Petit-Saut dam, French Guiana - Lab288 P1 | ecosystem: Host-associated > Arthropoda: Insects > Digestive system > Gut ...
ACAGGTTTTTCTTGGTTTCCCTGTGTGTATAAAAAAATGATGAATGATTCCCAAAATTCCAAGTTGCCACTACATGCTTCTCATGTAGCCCTCCCAACTTAAATCTAGTAGTAACCAATTTCATGTTTTATTTACATGTAAAATAACCACTGCCACCGGGTAACAACCCAATTGCAGTAAATAAATAAATAATATTAACTTCAGCGACCGGTCCGTCGTTTACTTGGGGGGGGGGGGTCCCTTTTGGTGCAAGTAGCCTCACTGAACAACGACGTGTATGTCGACATTTAGGGTAGGGGGGGGGGGGCATTCCCTGCCAAATTCTTTACCAAATCTTTGCACTTCAACCATAGATTTCGATTCGTGATACCAGAGCACACACTTAGCTTTCTGCATGTAAGACACCTTTTTTGTTGGCGCCGCTGGTAATAGATTTCAGAACGTTAGCATGGTTACGTACCTTATTACATTTAGGCTAATAAAATGCGTACATTATTGCTGGAAATGTAAACGCTACGGTAGGCAGTACGCATGTAAAAGATATTTTATAAAGGTGGCGAAGATCTTATAAATAATAGTGGTAAAATTTTACTGGACTTTTCAACGCATAACAAAGTAAATATAACATACGTGCTGACGCCATAGTGAAGGACAACAGTAACTGATTATGTACTAAGAAACAGCGAACTTTACAGCACGGTACTCGATGCGGGAGTTCGTACGGAAAGCGACGTTGATCTGACCGCATGTTGGGAATCTCATACCAGGAGTTCCAGCCAGATGGCGCAAATTTAGAGCAGAGCGAAATAGCGAAGGTGAAGAAATATTAAAGTACACATATTTAGGGATGGTGATGTATAAAGCAGCTATATCATGCATGACCTGATAGTGCTTTCCTCAACTATCAGTTATATCGAGCATAGATGTAGAATGGGAAGAAGTAATAGATGTTATATGGAAGGCTGATTTTGATCTGTGCGGAAAGACGGGGAAGAAACAGTGTGGGAGGAATCAGAATATGTAATGATGAAACATCGCAAATAATTAAAGAAAAGAAAGAAGTGTACTTGAAGTATTCAAATGAAAACAGTCTGCAGGTAGAACAGAAACAATTATGAAATTGCAAGACGAGAGATTAGAGCACTTGAGACTAGAAGCTGGGTACAGCACTTTCATTTATTTGCAGCACAACCTACATGGACGACATCGAATGACTTTTAAGGTGCCAGAATAACTGACTAAAGAAGAGAAACACGCCCCCCATGTAACGCGATTACAGAAGACTTGGGTGAGATTGATGTAAGCAACTGAACAGACCCACAATAAAACGCAGTCTCGGCTTGCATTAATGAACACGTGGGTCTCAAATAGCCATGGAAGAGGTGCTGGAGGTGCTCAGAAGCTAGAAACAAAGAAGTGTGTGTGTGTGTGTGTGTGTGTAGCGGACAAGATTGGTATGCTTAGTAGTTGCTGCAGCCATGAGCATACACCGGAAGAATGAAACATTGTGTTAATCTTTCCAGTTTTACACGAGGGACGACAGAATAGTGAAAATTACAGAACCTGTAAGTTGGGAGAATGCCATATACAAAAAAAAAGTATGCGAAGAATGTATGTCAGATGAAGCCCAAAATGGGTTTAGGAAAGGGCAGTCATGTACGGATTTTACCTTAATTTTTTTTATAACAAATTGAGCGACCCGGGGTATGTTACTTACCGACTGGGCCTTCCTAGATCTTGCGAAGGCCTGCTACAGAGGTATCAGAAATAGACTGTGGTAAGTGTTGGCCGACAAAGATACCTCAGTATGTAGTAAGAGTGGTAACAGCTTATGTCTGGGTACAAAAAAATTGAGGTAGTTAAGGAGAGGTGTCAAACAGGAAAAGCGGAAGGAATAAATCAGGGGGAGAGACACGACCGTTCTGTATCTCCCACACTTTGTAATGTATGTGGGCAGTATCAGTGGCGAATCCTGATCCGGAGGTCAGGTCATGCGGAAAGGTACAGATGTCTTGCGTTTACTTCCTCCCCCCCCCCCCAAGAAATTAAATTCCATCAGCCAGCATTGTCCTAAGAAAGAAACAGCAAAAATATAATAATAATAATAATAATAATAAGCAATATATGTGTGATCATACGCAACTCTTCCATTATGCGCAGAAGAGAGAAATCCAAAATTCGTACCGGAGCCATTTTGTTAATTTCAAATGAAATTCTGCTCTCCGTTTGTTAACTCCTTAGGTTAGACAAAGGCGGGGAAGGTCGTTCGTCCTTTATTATTATCGTCAGTATTTTTGCTGCATTTCTTCATAAGAGGAAGGGTTATTAAGCAGTGCCGCAGTATAACATAGCTCTCTGCACCACACTGCCGCGGTCCTGTACAACAGTACTCACTGTGTCTTTAGATTGCAACTTGCAAACAAACGTAGTGTTGCAGCACAGCAAACAGGTAAATGTACAGGGGCACTGTGTCCTGGTCGGGTGGCACTGTGACTGCTCAGAAAACAGCCACATTCGTACAATTAATTGTCATTAGCGACTTTTAACACGGTCCACTTACTTTGCAAGGAAATACACCCTTATATCGTCATTCAGACTGACGTCCAAATGTTATGAAAATTTTTATCCTCTCATTCTTCCGTAGCCAACCAATCGCGCATGAACCAGGCACCGTACATGCGGAAGATGAAATAATCAGAAACAGATATAGGTATTCCTAACAATACAAAACAGTAACTTCAGTTGCCCACAGCGTGACTGTTGCGGAAGCAGGTCTTCAGGGTTGCTGTACCATGTGTTTGGGTGATTTCTTCACGACATTTCGAAGAAAAACCGACCGCTTTCAACTTGTTGGTTACGAATCAGTTCACGGACCTGCAGTCCTGAAGGTACAGGCGGTACGGTACGTTCCTTCGAATTGTGGGGTAAAAACTACCCAACCAGACGGCGCAACCAGCCAGTACAGTTGCCTGCTTCCACAACTCGAAAACACGTTTGCAACTGTATAAAGTCTTTAGGTCGTTCCATTGGGTAAGCGGCAAGCTGCCCGCTTGACCTAGCCGTACCTTTTACTGGAATGTTCCTCTCTCTATTCAAGTGACAAAAATGTAGCTGTTTTTCTCATTGCGCTGTGGAGAACACTCCACATTGCATCTGTATTTATGTCTACCTGTCCCTCTTTCACACGCACACGCACCCACACGCGCGCACGCGCCTCCAACGGCAAGTTACAGGAAGGGAATATTCTGCATTCCTAGCCTTGAGCAAATGCAGTGTATAAATTGTGTAGTACATAAAGTAATGATTTTGGAAAAAAATAGTTACAAATTTCCTCCCTTTCTTTAATAGAGAAAGGAAGCAATTTTCTCCCTTTCATTGGCATAGCGGCGCAGTACTAACTATACCGGAGAATTCGCCACTGGGCAGAAGTGTTCGGAAGCAGTGGCAAAATAAATTAAGAGATCATTTCACAATAAATCAGAATATTTCAGGTGCCGTTTTGTTTGCCGTGGGTCAGGCAGTACTTGCTAAAGCAGCAGGAAAACTTCAGCGGCCGCATACAGTGTTTTTTGTATAACATGTAATGTGTAAGGTTGTGGCTGTATTGGAGCTAGAACCGACATATCACAGCAGACCAATATCTGTCTGGGCATACACCACCAGACGTGTGTGGCTACTTTTAATCCTTCATGTCTGTCCATACTTCTAGCTATTAAAGAACTTCTTTTCCTCAGTCTGCTTACTGTAGGTGACGTGAACGTTACGTTACCTACTCGTCTAAAAATGAATGTGACGAATTTTTGCTGACAGATACTAACCTTTGCTTGAAGTACACGAACAGAAGGAGGAGGAGAATGGATTAGCTTTGGGAATCAAGAACTGGTGGAGAATATTTGAAACTGTGCACGATATCGACAGAATTTCCTGATAAGTTCAGAGAATATTACAGAATGAACGTAACGTTTGATTATATTCTGGATAGTGTGAAGGATGATCTGCAGGTTATTCTGATTTCAGAAAGTGCACTGAAGCAGAAGAAAAACTTACTGTTGCTCTTCGGTACGTACTGGTTATTGTGGTAAGGATAAAATAAATTACATTTGCAAAATATTACATGTCATGATAATTCAGTGTAATCTAAAGGGAAATTACGCAAGAAACAGTAAGAGCTACACTGAACTGAAGTATGCTGCAGATTTACAAACTTAAACACAAACATCAGTGATACTGCATTAACATTTCAATTCGAAAATTTTCAAATTTACATATACGGAACTGATAAACCATTCTTCTTCGTCTACAGTAAGGACACACCCTTTAGAAGTTTTCAGAATTGAACCTGAAACTGACGTTGCAGTAAATCTGCGCTTGAGATGTATGCGTTGAAGAGTCTGAATCCAGAGAATGTGTTGCATCGAGACTTGCTGAGCTGAGGGCACGATGTGAGATGCTGCGTGAACAGTATTAAAAGACGGCAAAAGATTCTTAAAAATTCGAATTCTCCAATTTACACTGCTTAGAAATTGTAATCCGAGTTCCCTTCCTTGAATGTCCAGTTTTTGAAGGACGGTAAAAGACTCAATAGGAACATGTAGTATGTGTCTTCGTCGACTCTGGACTTTTTTCATCGGCCTCTCTTCCAAGTGTTTAATCTTCATTTTCTGCAAATGTAAAGCTTCTTCTTGAAATCATATCTTTTTTCTTGTCTCTAGATTTTTATTTACTTGGCGTTCATCAGAAACCCCTTCACTGAATTCATCATTGTCATTATCATTAATCGAAACATTTGTTGAAGCACTATCATATTCAAGATTTGGGGTACTCCCAAGGGCTGATACCTCAGCTGCTGGTACATTCGATAGTGTGGGTTGTCGGATTATTACAGTTTTTTTTTCCCCGCGAACGACATCGCTGTAGATTATCGCCATTTCGATTCACGTGTGGTCCCTGCTGCTTGGCCACGTTTTGTATCTTGTAGCCTTTCCAGCTCTCTCCAATACATACCTCTCAGCGTTTTCCACATCTTTTTGCGCTTGTTTACCTGAAAGAACGTTTTAGGTACTGACTGCTGCAGACTTTCACGACATAAATTTGTAATATTTTAGTGTAAGAACGCGTGTCTTCAGTTTCTTACTGCCACGCAAACATTTAAGAAAGTCATGTTTCGTTTAATAAATTAGTGTATAATACAATCCGTAAAACAATACACTAATCAGTAAAATGTCAAATTTAAAATTTTATTTTTAATAAATGGGAATGTTTGTGTTCTCTGATATTTTTCGACAGGACAGTCTTTCCGTTCTCTTGCTTTCTCAATTCGGATGGATCATTATACAGTTGGAAAAATAGTAAATGAAGTTAGTGGTGTTCTTTGGACCTAGCATTCATCGAAGCACGTAACAGTTCCGGACCCTAACAGGTTTTTGTGTACAGCTGTTAAGTTTCAAGAAAGATGGAATTTCCCTTATGTTATCGGCTGCATTGATGGCAAACACATTTCCAATAAATGCCCCACAAAAGCTGGCTCATCGTTATACAGTTACCGTTTTTTTCTATAGCGTTAACGAGGCGTCGCACATTCTGAAAGCAGATTCATTTTTATAGACACGGGTGTTAAAGTTAAGCAAAGTGATGGTGTTAAATTTTCTGGTTCTACTGTATATCACTTCTTGGAAAACTTTGAATCTGCCTTACCAAAGCCTGCAAGTTTTGAGGTGATGAGGCCTATCCTCTGAAGACGTACCTATTGAAGCCTTTCGCGAGAAAGAATCTGTCATGTGAAGAACGTGCTGTCAATTGCAGTCTGTCGCGAGCAAGGAGATGCGTTTCGCGTGCCTGTGTTTCCTAACAGCAAAATGCCGATTGTTCAGTGAAGCAATTGAAACGAACGCCAATAAAGCTGAAAGAACAAGTAGGGCCGAACCATGCAGTTGTAAACCTACTGTACTACTAGGTGAGATACACTTGTGTCCGACTGTATGTGTAATACACAAAAATTGTTTGTTGTTGCTGATTTCATATCTCGGCATATTGTTGTCTAGTGAAAGGTCAACCTTGTCAGAGGACGGACACAGCGACGTCAGTAGTAGTTGGAGATAATACCGTATTGTCTCGAATTTAATACGCCCTGTAATTTAAGACGCACCCACCTTTAAAAAAGGGAGTTTCTGGAAAAAGTTTTTGCAAGCGAATGTATTTCGCACTTCGTACAATTTCCTACTCCTTGATCGTGGCCACTTGTTCTTCGAGGACATTTATGTTTTGAAGGCTTACGAATATTGAAAAATGATACCTCGAATTTAAGGCTTACCCTAATATTCAGTTCGAAAAAACTGTAAAAAAAGTTCGTCTTAAATTCGAAGTAATACCGTATCTAGTCGGCGTCTTGACGTCTCGAATTTCGTTTTTTACGCACTACCGCTTGTGGAGAATGTGCGAACCAAGTGTGGAACATACATAATTTCGTGACAAAGCGTCGTGTTACGAAACGAGTTGGTTGGCCTATTTGAATGAACTGCTGATTCTCCTTGACAGCTGACGTCGCTGCAAGGCCCAGGCGTGCATTCCACTCCGTGATAACGTTACAACCAACAGTGGTATTGGTCACACGGTCACCGCTTGCTGTTTGTTCGTATAGCTAGATTTATCGCTAGCGGAAAGGACGTTGCAGCTCGTCTGGCTGCATTTGTTAGGAGCGTTCGCAAAATTGCGAAAAGCGACTATTGGCTTCGTCATGTCTTTGTGTCACCGTGGAACAGCCCGGCTCCCACTGCACGGAGTTTCATGAAATTTGGTAGTTCAATATTTTTCGTAAATCTGTCGAGAAAATTCAAGTTTGATTGAAATCTGAGAAGAATAACCGGTACTTTACATGCATACCAATACACATTTTTTATTATATCTCGCTCAGTTCTTCTTAGAATGACAAATATTTCAGACAAAATTTGCAGAGAAAATCAAAACACATTTTGTGTTCAGTAACTTTTCACTTCCGAAAATTGTGCCGTTTATGAAATAAAGTGGAAAAATATTGTAGGGCGGGGCAGGCCACAGATAACTATATGGCGTATGCGCATTGCATGCTGGATACCTAAGGCAACAAACACACACAATATGTAATACTTATTGCTTTTCCACTGCAGCAATGGTTACGCGAACGCTGCGCGATGTTACGTTATACGCGCATTGCCTGTCTAGTTGAATTTCGGTATAATTTTTTTTTGTTAGTAAAAGACGCAGAAAATGGAGTCCGGAAATTTAAATTTTAATGGTTACGTACGCCAAATAAAGTTGCTTATTTACCTTTATTCTTATCGTGCATAGTGTAAACACATAACAAAATACAGGCTTCATTACGAACTACAGCTTTCATTTGGAAACGTCTCTGTAGCGAGATAAGAAGACAGTTGTTTGGCTGTGCTGCGTGCTGCACTTAATGTAGCAAAAGGGCACGTATAGTTGGTAGTGTTGACACGGAGGCCAGTAATATACGCAGGATAGCAACGGACGTATTCAGCCTGTACGCACCAGCCCCTCGCCGTACGGGCTTAATGCATACCGCAAAAATTGTCGTTTATACGAAAATCCATAAAGCCCAATCAACTGGTCCACATTGTCATCCGACACGCATTACAGGCCATTTGTCTGTAAAAAAAAGAGTAGTCCTGAAGCGAAAAGACATACGCATTACCGTTGTGTGATAAAGTTAATGTGCGTAAAGCGAGGAATGTTTGTTCCTGTTTGGAGTAACTCATTGTGATGTGAATTAAGTTCGATAATTGAGCGAAATAGCTTGGTGCCCTGAAGGAATCATAGGATGGCACTTAATATATACTTAACCTTTCTAACAGTTCATGTTCCTACGCTGAATGACCATTTTTAGGCGCGTTCGCAAAAGTGTGAAAAGCGACTATTAGCTTCGCTATGTGTGTCTCTGTCTGTCCAGCTGTCCGTCCGTCTGCATACAACTTGGCTTCCATTGGGCTGAATTTCGTGAAATTTGATATTTGAATATTTCTCGAAAATCTGTCGAGAAAATTAGTTTCATTAAAATCTGACAGGAGTAACGAGCACTTTACATGAAGACCTATGCACTAGGTCTTGCCATAAAGTCTGTTACAACTTTCATGTTGTCCAAAGCTGGAGACATTGAGGCGGGAGGGTTGTAAGGATGGTTGTTTTTCGACTACTGCCCCTTCAGGTACTTGTGCCCAGGCAGTTTGCTCTCGTCTGTCACAGCGTCAGCATGGAGTTGGGTGTCATGTAAAAACCATGTGGCTGTGATTGCCCTTCCCATTTGCGGAAGATCCCATTCTCAAATTTTCAAACTGAGCCGTCGACCTTGGAGGGCCTGGTTCGAGGCTTCATTTCCTCCCCTTATTTTTCCTTAGAAGGCTATCGTCTGTTGATTGGGCCGTAGTGGAGATGTGAAAGGCATGGGCGTAGCTTTCCGAGGTTTCCTCTGGGGAAACGCTTATTGTCTCGATCACTCTTGTTTCAACTCCTGTTTTGATCTTTTCGTCTTGGGTTCAGCTCTCCGACTGTACTTCTGCCCGGGGCAGGAGCGAGGAGCTCCTTCTGCAGCTGTTTGTTTCAAGAGAGACGCAGACGTCGGGGCATGTCCGGAAGGTAAAAGTTTAGTTTTGGTCTTTTGTATTTTTGAATTGACGTTTTGGTTTTCTTGGATCATGTACCCCGACGTCTGCCTAGCCTTGCCTCGAATAGGGGCTGACACGGGTGTACCTTCCCGTGAGTAATATGTATCATTTTGTACAAGAGTCAAAATACCCATGTTTAGTTACTGTATTACTCTCTGGTAGTATTCTGTTTACGCACGGCATTGGCCGATTACTTGGCTTATTGTAATACGTATTTTGTATCTGCTGTGATGTCATGTTGTGATATTGTAAGTTTACGAGGGGCCGATGTTTCTATCATTGTGTTGTGTTTGCTGTGTATCGGCCGTTGTGTACTGGTAGATGTACGTGGTAAACTTACGTAAGCCGTTGGGCTTGATCACTGTATTACGTGAAACACGATCGGCCGAGTGCTTGTTAGAGCATGTTTTCGGTTTTCCATTTTCATTACTGTTGCATTTGTTTTCAATTATGCTTTAAGTTTATCAATACAATTGTTATTACTGTGTTAAATTGTATTGTACTCTTGTTGAACTAATCATTCCCCACAAGACCCGATTATTCGAGTTTCGGCGGCTCAAAGGACCGAGGGCTGAATCGTGCAGGCCCCCTGATCGACACCTAGTGACGCTGCCCTTGTGGCTAGCTACCTGGGTGCTCAAAACTCTTAAAAAACCATTGAAAATTTCGCGAATGTTCATCTATCCGGGTTGAAGACAGGGCTCGGTAAGGACGCCTGAAAAGTATGAGGGCTGAAGCCGCTATCAAAACAGTACGGAGCGGATTCGCCGAAATCCTCTCTGGAAACAGAAGATCATGTCCCGAAAGCTGAACATATCGACCCAATCAAGTCGTGTCCCATCGGGGACGATCTACACATGAGAGCGCACCTCCACTCAAAAGGACATCTCCTTACTCCTGCTTTGAAGGAAATCCGACGGACAAGAGCAAAGCGTCCCCTCCAGTGGCACGCCGAAAACGGGCATGAAAACATTCTCATCACGGACGAGAAAATTTTCACCATCGAGGAGCAGTATAACAACCAGTACTACAAGGTTCATGCTCAAACGTCCCCTTAGATTCGTTCTGAGGTTGCAGGGAGGCCATCGCCCTTCCTACGTCATGGTTAGGTGGGAGGTGTCCCATCAGGGGGTGACTCATCTTCATTTTTGCATGAAAGGGGTGAAAGTGTGTCCGAGTATATCAAGAGGACGTGCTACAAGGAGTTGTGAAACACCTTAACATGGCCTTTTTCACTGGTCGGGAATGGGTCTTCCAGCAGGATTTAGTTCCTGCCGAAAAGGCCAAGACAACTCAGGAGTGGCTGCGGAGGAACCTTCTGGCCTTCACCAGCGCCGAGAATTGGCTTTCGTGGAGTGCAGACGTCGTAATCCTGGACAAAAAAGTGGTGGCTGTTTTGGAGGACAAGGCAAGGCAAAAGTGCCAACAGCCTGGAGAGCCTGAGGAGATCCCTTGTGAAGGCAGCGATAGAGAGCCCCCTAGAGACGGAGCGTGCGGCGACAGCAGTGGCCGGAGCGTCCCAAGGCTTGCGTCGAGGCATA
>Ga0123352_10021847_pt1 | contig 10197 bp, 6 predicted proteins | sample TergutLab28metaG_FD_89700 | JGI IMG/M metagenome (GOLD analysis project Ga0123352, IMG submission 89700) | Labiotermes labralis P1 segment gut microbial communities from Petit-Saut dam, French Guiana - Lab288 P1 | ecosystem: Host-associated > Arthropoda: Insects > Digestive system > Gut ...
AGGGCTACACGAGAAGCATGTAGTGGCAACTTGGAATCTTGGGAACCATCTCAGCATTTGCTTATAGACACAGGGAAACCAAGAAAAACCTGTGTCGAGGTGGCCGGTCGCAGGACCTTCCGAATACTCGCAGGTAAATCTCGGTCAGAGGATTTTTTTTTTTTACCTGAAAGTGATATGGTAAATTCTGTGGACGCAGGCAAGTTCTTGTCAGTCACAGCGTGATTGTGTGATGTACAGATGCTGACTGTGGAGTTTGCATTTGACCTTGACAGTGGTTTGTACTGAGGAAAGCCGACTGTCTTTTTTTGTGACCAGTAACCGATGTATTTCAGTTACAAATTAATGCACTGGGCTGATGTGTATTCGCGTATTGTGTATGTAAGATAGTACGGTTATTTTCTATAGTGTTCTGTGTAGCTAGAGCTATGTATAAATTTGACTTCTAGGGTGGTTACAAACGAAGGATCTGGCAAATGGCGACCGGTATTTGTTAAACTACGTCAAGCAGTGTTAGAGATTCGTGTTTTTGACAGGATCTATATGCTTTACAATTGTGGCGAGTGTTAAAGGACACTTCCCACGCCTTGCAGGCCAAAGGCCAACTTCATTCTCTTCGGTTAAGAACGTTGCTTTCTTTGCATGTTCACGTATTCCACCCTGGTAGCTGATGAGGGGTAGGTTAACATATTGGACAACAAACAGCCAGCCTTGAGGTGTGCCAACAGCTCTCTAGCCTTGTAGAATGATGGCACGGAGGGTAATTTTAACACCTCGAGGAAGCTGGAAATGTGAAAGGATTGGAGAACCTTGGGGGCACTTCTGTTGTTGTCGGAATGTTTACGTCATCGACAAAGATGTAATTTTGTGTGTGTGTTTGGAAGGCTATACTTGAAATATAAATATCATGAGGAGAAACACAGAAACTCTTATTACAGTCAAGTGAGGAGGTCGGTAGAGAAAATAAACTCCTAGAAGGCTCATTTTTCTTCACTGGAGCAGAGTAATGGCATCCGAATTGTCGCCACTGCTGTCAAATTAATCTTCTTGACACTAATAATAATAATTTTTTACGTTTTTATGCTCACGAAACAACCAAATGGTCAGTTACAAACTCAGCAAGAGTATAACAAGACAATAAAAACAAAGACAGTAACAAAGCCCAAGACGCAAACAAAATCCAAGACAGAACAGAAACAACGGAATTTAGTTCGATACAGTTAGAAAGCAAAGTTAAAACGCGACAATAACATTGTACGTGTTTTTAATGCATATAGTTAAATGTCTGTTAATGGCGTTTTACAGCTGACATAAGAATGTGAATAATACAGAAACATTTGTTTTCTGAATGTTTCAAATGTGTCTGTGGACATTAACAGCAGAGGAACATCGAGCAGGACCTTTTTTTAAATGAAGATCTGACACTGAACGTACAGATAGCTTTCTACAGTTAGCGGTGTCCAGAAGGGAAGGACAGTATTTGAATTCGTGGTAAATATAACATCCATAAAAACAATGAATTGAAGTGGTGCCATCTTCGACCTATAATGTACAGTTTTTCATATTGTAATGCATTACATAATCTAGTGAAAATGTTAAATAATAATAATAATAAGAAGAAGAAATTAATCAGTGTAATGATGACCAGCTGCCTGATGGGGCAATAGTCAGCAGTCACAGCAAGCAGATAAGCCTTATTATTGCCGGTGATATTCTCATTCAGTTACTGTGCGCTGAATTGGTTTGGCTAGTTTATTTAACCAATCTTCGTAGTACCTGAAGACAAAGTAATGTATTCATCCAAAATTCGTAATCACCTTTCGGACTAAAATGTGTAACGTAACATAATTATGAATTACGAAATTACAAAATCGTGCATACAGTAACATGATATTGATGGAAAACACTGATTAATGGTGGGTGGTGTATAGCTGGATACTTGTTTGACCACCTTCGAAGATACTAACCAACCAACTGACTGACTGAATAACTAAATAACCAACTAAATTATTTTATGGAGCTGAGCGCTGCTTGAAAAGCCAGCATTTCCTCAGCTAGTCAAGAATTTTCCCACATTTTGTGGAACCAGAAATGCCTCCCCCAACAAGAGCTGTCCACTTGACCCTACTCAGAGCCACGTCATTCCACTCCACGTCCTCATATCGTGTTCAGATCCGTTCTAATACAATCCTCCCGCCTACCCTTAGGTCTTCCACATAGGCATTCTCCTTTAAATTTCCCCAATCAAGAGACTATGCATTTCCGTGCTCCCCATGTGTGCTGCATGCCCCGCCTGTCTCATCCTCCGTATGATAACCGTTGTAGTGCAAATCATGAAGCTTCTCATCATGCAGTTTTCTGCAGTGCAGTGTCGTGTTACTTCCTCCCTCTCCTACCCCAAGTACTGTATCTTCCACAGCACCCTATTCTCGAACACTGTGGGTCTACATGTCCCTATGAAAGGAAAATAAAAAACAAAAGGAATTTTTCACCTACCTGATGTTCTTTTTGTATTCAGCGTAACCAACATAAAAACGCCGTTATTTTTACTGACACTTAATACGGTCAGTAGTTGATACGACGTTGAAGAATAATTTATGATAGTTCTTTGGTATACAGTGGTACAGACAAGGGATTTTGAGAGTAAGGTGCCCGTAGGTGTGTGGTCGATGATGGCATTGAGCGCGATATAGAGTCAGCCCGCTGCGTAGAATGCAGGCTATTTTAGTGAGATCTTGTAAACGAAGTTGCTTTATAAAGTAGCATGTGGTGCAGCCCTGCAGAATTTTGAGTACGTTCGGCGATCAACACTGTTGCTTCTTCCTCTTTTTGGCACGATGCATTAGCTTGTATTTAAATAGCCTGGCGTTTTATTTCCATTTTAGTAGTGGCACGTATGGTTTCAACACTTAAGATGGCAGGATATGTTAAAAAGTATGCAGCCTAACTACAGATTTACGAGTATATTATTCAAAAGGGTATGTATATTTACATCGAACCGAACGTCACTGCAGAGTGGGTAGGTAAAAGGTAAATCAGTCCCATTACATGCCCGAAGTGCCCAGAGGGTTCCAGGAAGTTAAGATTCCCAGATTACGTGACAATGGCCCAGGATGGTGGTAAGATTGTCAGCCTTACGCACCAGCCGCTTTTACCCCCAGGAAATACTCCTGGTACTCATTTCTGTTGGAGGCTGAGTCGACCCCAGGGCCATAGTGCAATCGGAAGGATTATGTCAATGAAAAATTTCAATGACACCATCTGGAATTGAACCAGCGACCTTCCGATTTGTAGCACAGCACCTTAACCACTGTGCTTACGTAAATAAAGAAATTATTACCAGTTTTAACACAACTGTATCATTATTAGACGATAGTCTTTAATTGAGCTACATGTTTCGACATAAAATTAGATAATAGTCAGGCTCTTAACCAACTTTAAAAAATGATGAGGAAGACAATATGTAAATAATCGTTTGGCAGTCGTAAAAGTTTTTTTTTTTGAGATGTATGAAAATAAGATACAATATAATAGTATGTCAATCGGAAGTTTTACGTCAAATGTTTAGTAGTGTATTTCATTTGTTAAGACATCAGTATCAGTCCAAGTGTTTTCCTAGAAGTACACGGTTTATAATTTTCATTAATTGAAATATCCCGTAGACCGATAATCATTTCTTTATTCACATGATTGCCACCCAAGGAATGTCACACTTGAAGCTGTAACACATGAAGGGTAGAAGGTCTGCTTCGTATTAGAGATGTCCAGGGCTCAAATCCCGACAGGGATACTGGCAGTTTTGACGGGTCTTCTCTTTTATGTTTTGCTCGCCGTGCATCCCGGTACGACTCTGGGTAAATGACCAACTTGATGCACAATTACGTTATATAAAACGTTTATTATTATAATCCTCTACATGTTTCGAGCAACGCTGTGCTCATCATCAAGAGGTCGAATTGTATTAATACAGCATCTGGTGTAGTACTCTCTGTAAGTGACCGTCCGGTGTCCTGAGACCTGCACACCGGACGGTCACTTACAGAAAGTACTATACCAGATACTGTTTTAATACAATTCGACCTCCAGATGATGAGCACAGTGTTGCTCGAAACATGTAGAGGATCATATTAATAAACGTTTTATATAACGTAATTGTGCATCAAGTTGGTCATTTACCCAGGGTTTTCTTATGCTGGTTTCTTTCCGCCCCCACCCCCAGCCAAGAAAATGCCTGTATAGTACCTGAAATCAGACCCTGACCGCTTCCTTCCACGCCCTTTCCCCTTCATTATACACTTACCTTTATCATTCGATTCTGTGGGCTGTTGAAGGATTTAATTAAGTTTTGAGTAGGTATGACCTAGTGCGTATAATGGCGGTTTCATGTCTTATCGTTTACGAAAATGTTGCTTTGGATCTTACTGAGGAAGTTTTTGGTTTCAGCAGTGTCGTTCTGACATGAGGGTTACAGTTCCTTCCATTCTTTGAGAAAAGACAAGTGGGGTGGAAAGTGGAGAGAATTGTACTGTACAGCAAAACTGTGAAATTCCTTCCCAATCTCAGACACTGAAATGTAGTTCTTAGTTTGGAATACAGAACTCAGGAGAAACCGCGGGAGTAAATAAACGGTATTAAAGCAGGAGTATTGGTAGGGTTTATGTTGTCTGTAGGCTAGAAATGGGAACTGACACATTGTAACCGTTGTCTTTCGTTATCGTTTACTGCTATTCAGCTGCTTTAGTGGTGAAACTCGCTTTCAGGAGATGCTGTAGTGTGGAACAGTCGATGTAGACCCTGCGCACGTTTCCCTGTCAGATGACACAAAACAACTCTGTCGAATGCACAACCGTAACTTTCGGAGCTGCGTTGCCGTTTGTCAGTGTCTCCTGCCCCTTCATTCTCACTTTCTAACCAGTAGTATGGGCTCACGTGGCATCACTGTTACTTTTAATTTCTTGCATTTTCGTGCGGGGACATACACTATAGCGTTTCTTTTGGGTGAATGGAGCAGTTTTGCCTTGAGTTGAAGTTTAATAGATAAGCATATTATGATCTTTTTGTTATGGCCCCACTACTCCTGTTTTGGGTACAAAGGGGCATGTTGTAACAGAGAGAGACAAGTCTGACGTCTAACCAAAGCCCCTCTCGTAAGGAGGGAGGGGAACACGCCTGACAAAGAGAGACTAACCTGACGTCTAACGTAAGCCCCTGTCGTAAGGAGGAAGGGATACACGCATGACAGAGAAAGACAAGCCCGACGTCTACCCCAAGCCTCTGGTGTATGGCAACACAGTGGAGCGGTTATAATAGGAAAGGATAAAGACCCATCTTATCCGGCACGCCATATGTCTAATTCTGAATGTTTGCCGAGTTAGAGCGGTTGGAATCTACAAACACAAATGCGCTGTGAATGGTACAAAAGAAAGAGAAACAATTTACTGTTACCTCAATTTAAATTTTAATTTAATGTTTAGACGACAAATTTGTTACACAGAAATGACGGGTTTTTTACAGTTGACAATAAAAATTTGAAAATCTCATCATGTATGCGAAGATCGCATGTTGTGTGTCTGGGTTGAATTTTACGTTTATTTATGCGGGCAGCAGCATCCAAAATGCGAGAGAGTAATTCGTCTCCTGTGTCCACCTTTATTTTGTAAACTTCGCTCTTCATTCGACCCCACAAACAAACAAACATCCAACGCATCAGAGACGAGGGAGGGACGAACAGTGCCTGTCAGGTTCAAACATCTGTATTTCGGTAACCATTCAGAATTAGACACATGTTCGTATGAACTTTTGCTCCTAATGACCGATACTATCACCTTCAAAAAATATTGACTTTCGTCCTGATTAGCCCTGCGTATGTACCCCCATTGGAAGCCGCTGCGCACACTATGTTCATGGTCCGGATGCTGGCCTATCCGCAGGCCTTGGATAATAGTTGTATTGTTGACAGAATACAAAGACTTCGGCTGTGCGGTTGCATGGAGCCGGTAGCATCCTGGACCCCTGATGTTGCGAGACGACAGCCGTTACTTGCAGCTGTGTCTCTGGTGCCCGTTCGGCACGTGTCTCCATTATTGCGAAACGTGTTATCCGATAGCTCAGATAGTATCGGCTATGCAAATTCTAATAATTCCTCATAAGGCAGCGGCGTAGTTGCTTGATAAACATTTGTTCTGAAGATTATGATGGTTTACCTATTTTTAGCTTACCTTCCTACCTTAATAATAGGAGTGTGGCCTTCGACATAGCCATGCTGTCTGGGGCCAGTATTCCCCCATTTGGACTTTTGAACCAGTCCTATTTACGAACGTTGGTGTGGATGTTATGCAGCTGAAGACCACCTGAGTCACTCATACGATTCAAAGGTCTAGCAATCGGTAAAGAAAGCTTGGAGGATGCGCTTAATGCAGGGTCATGAAATTATGTATGGTAGACCTAGCAACTTCAAAATTTAAAACAAAATGGTGGATACATAAAATCTGTATTGAGTTTTTACTGTGATCACGCTAACGAGCGAATCATCGCAGTGAGCCAGGTGAAATGTGGTAATTAGATATATTATCAATATAAAAGTAAATCTTGTATGAAGTATTATTCATAAGTTGACACGCGGCGTTGGCATCGCCCTGTTTGTAGTTGTAACCTCAAAAATCAGAACATAAGTCGACCGAATGTACTCATGTACTAAGGACTGATTTCTTCAGAATAATGCTGTTGATGTTAATACTAAGGCGTTTTACAATTGCTAGTCAGTAGAATTTGAATGGACCAGGATTCGGTCTTACGACCGTCAGCGAACGAGTCTACAACGTTTTTCCGTGGGTGGCGCTGAATGTTGCTGTTGGGCTTTGAGTTTATATTGCTGTGAAATGGCAAGGTCTGTATCGGCACAGAGTAGAGTTATTGAATGCCTCGTTCATTGAGGGCGGCTACCAGCAACGCTTTAATCTTTTATTGATGTTGTTTTTCGTATGTTTTTGTTTTATGAGCTCATTGTAAAACTGAAAAAGTGCGAGATGTGGGGTTCTCATGACGGTGACTGTGATGTTTATTGCGGTAAAAAATTACTATGAAGGTGGACGTAGTTAATTCCAGCGAAACACTGGAGAACTGCCACGCTCCAGGGCGTCAAATACCAGAGAACAGTTTTCGGAAAGAAGCTGGATCGTGGGGAAATTGGCTGTGACCATATCTGCATGAATGCTGCTCAGTACGTCACTGGGTACAGAATCCACTGTCTTATGCACCCAGAACGAAGCTACGAATGTAGTCGGAAGCTTTAAAGACGCAGGACATGACGACGTGTACTTTGGTAGACGATTACAGATGCTGGATCTGCGTTTCGTCATAGCGCAATGTTCAGATGTTTTGGGACGGCAGTATGAAATCATAGTCACGTTTATGATGATATGTAGAGCAGATTGCATTGTGGGAATGCTTGCTAACATTCACTCCAAAAAGGTTCTGTCGTCTGGTCTTCTTTCCCAAAACATAAACAAGGTAGACATTGTACGTATAACGTAACATTGCGGCCCGTTCGCGTAACCACTGTTGCCGTGGAAAAGCAATAAGTATTACATGTTCTCAGTGTATGTCTGTAGCCTTAGGTATCCGGCATGCAATGCGCGTGCGCCGTTTTGTATTGTCATCTGTGGTCTGTCTGGCTGTGCCATATTTTTCCACATTAATCTCATAAAAAGCACGATTTAAAAAAAAAGTTATTGAATATAAAATACGTGTTTTGATTTTCTCTACAACATTTACCGAAACACGTCTCATTCTAAGATAACAAATGTATATTGGTCTTGATGTAAAGTACCCGTTATTCTTACCATATTTTAATCAAACCTCAATTTTCTCGACATATTTTTTAAAAATCCTCCGATATCAGATTTAATGAAAATTTGTCCAGTGGAAACTGAATTGTTTCAAACAGGCGGGCGGGCGGACGGACGGACGTGACAAATCTAATTGTCTCTTTTCGGAGTTATACGAATACGCCTAAATATTACATATGTGCAAAGGAAAATGTACCGTAGTGTTATGTGTATTGACACTGGCTTTATGTGGGTGTAAGGTCTAAGATATAGATCACGCTGAAGTTCCATGAAAATGGTAGCAGCGAGTTGCCGCGAAATGTTAGTTCCTGTCTGCCAATGTAAACGGTGTCAAATCATACAGTCGTTTTAAACGTGAATTTAAAAAAAAAACTGGCGGGCAGCCTGGACTGTGATGGACTATGTCGTACGGACAAATCAAATTTTTGAACATTTCTCCGTGCGCCACTCTTTTTAAGATGGGCCTACTGAATTGTCTGGGACGTCGACGGTGCTGTGGTAGGTTGTAATGTGGATTCTAAATTAAATGTATTGGAAGTTTTTTTTCGGTCAGCTGAGATAGTTTGCCCTTGAATGGAAGCAGGGTGAAATGACGTCATGAGGCTAAGTGAGACCTCCCTCCGCTTCTCTCCTCCATGTGACGTATGTGTAGGGCACGGCAGTATTGAGCGAGCGGGCATAGTGGAAAAGCGGGGAATTGGGGCAGTGGTCGGTTGGTGGTGATATGTACGGGCGCTGGGAACTCTCCAAGGGCGATCTGCAGTACAGTCGAACACTTTCACAAACAGTTCAAGGGCGCAGGCTTAAGATATTGTTCTTGTGGCTACATCAGACACCCACAAACCCATAACTCAGTGGCTTGAAAGTCTGTAAGCATATTTTGTGCCCCCGCCCGACCGCGGAATATCCCCTGTCGCTGTCCAATGAAAAATTTGTTATTGTATAGCCCTTTCACCATTTCTGTTCTGAGAACAATACAAAACGCACAAATGTACTCTGTGGGCTGAGTGGTGAACATGGTGGGACGTAGTGTAAACACTGTGCCTGGAAGGGTTGTGAGCACTTTTGTTTGTAAGTTTTGAGGTGAAGGCCTCACGGTAGGTGGTACTGTAGCTTAGTAGGTGGGTGGGTAGGTGGGAGCATTCCTGGGAAAACTGCCACTTCAATGTTCGATGTAGGGGGTTTCTATTATGCAACGCTGCGTGAAGCCTAATAGGCGCCGAACTAGTCTACGCCTGCTCGCCCTCTACAAGCATGTTCGTAGCGACGTAATTTGAAACCCACGTAGCCTGCGTTACATTCAGAATTGCGCTGACTGTGCATTGTTCGTCCTCAGCTTATTTCAGTGTGCAGTATTATATGTGTCTGCATCAAAATGGCCGAGACAGACAAGAGGGCACTCCACCGAAGGATGACGGCTCACCCATATCTGCGGTATCCCATAGATCCGCTTTGAACCAACGTACGTACTTCCAAAGCGCTTCTCTTCGTTGCAGTCGATAAGACTTTCCTTTCGTTTTATACAAATATACTGCAAATATGTTCAACCACAAACCATCCCCCCCCCACCGGTCTAGCGCCGACGATAAAGAATGAGTGGAGCTATTCCTCTTCCCCCCAAAGGACCATTAAAAGCTGGAACCAATTACCTGCAGGCTTACTAGCGTCTTTCCCCTGTAAACTAAACGCGTTTAGAAAGAGGGCTAAGAATGTAGCAAGGGAATTCAAGTGGGGATTGAGTGTAAATAAGTGAAGTGATGTGAAATGTAATGATGTGTAGTGAACCGACGTGATTTATGTGAAGTGGTTTTGTTTTGAAGTGAAGTGAAGTGAGTTACGTTGAAGTCCTTGGGTACAAAAGTATCATGCACATTAGGGTGACTGAGGGCACTTGATTGTATTGTGAGTATTTTATTTCGTGTGTATCTTGTACTGTGGTTTTAACTTGTTTTGTAATGTGTGGGTTTGTGTATGTTTTGGTTTTGTAATGTGTGGGTGTGTGTGTATGTGTGGGTGTTCTGACAATTGTGTGGGTGTTTTGATAATTTATGTACTTGTATTTGCTGTGTTTTGTGTTGTTTGTACTGTGCTTTTGTATTGTTTCGTTGAGGTATATTTATTCTTATTTGTTACTAGTGTAAGGACTACTGCCACCGAGTGAAAACTCAGTTGCAGTAAGTAATAGTAGTAATAATAATAATAATTGCAAAGCCTTAGGCATTGAAACCACAGACAAATGGTACACACACATGCCCAAGCCAGTGTGTGAAGAGGGAGATGTTACAGTGTTGTGGAATCAAGCAGTACACACAGACAGAGAAGTTACAGCAAATAGGCCAGATATAATAAT
>Ga0123352_10021852_pt1 | contig 10195 bp, 7 predicted proteins | sample TergutLab28metaG_FD_89700 | JGI IMG/M metagenome (GOLD analysis project Ga0123352, IMG submission 89700) | Labiotermes labralis P1 segment gut microbial communities from Petit-Saut dam, French Guiana - Lab288 P1 | ecosystem: Host-associated > Arthropoda: Insects > Digestive system > Gut ...
CCTCAGAATATTTCCACTATAAAACATTTATTCATGAAAATTGCTTAGAAAACTAAAATGACAAATTCCAGGAGAACCTCTCGCGGCCCGGTATAATTGATGCCAGGGCCCGGTACCGGGCCGTGGCCAGGCGGTTGAGAAACACTGATTTATGGCGACTGGCTCTTTGAAGAAACTGCCTCCGAGCAATTAGTTTCATGCAACCTAAATCCATAGTTGCAAGGAACGAACGCTTTGATTCTGGATATGACAAAAGGACATGGAGTGTACATCGGATTTCAAGCAACTGCAGTTTACTGCTTGAAACTCAGCGCACGTGTTTTGCCCGTCAAATACCTGGATAAATGCGCTAGTTTTATGCACCCTTTAAGTTTCACGTCGCATGAGACTGATCGCTTGAAACCAATTTTCGTCTTGCTTGCGACGCGAAATTAAAGAGCACTGAAAAATGTGACGCTCTTGTTCTGTTGACCGGTCTAACATTCAAGCATGTGACGCAGGTAACAGCTATTTAAACTGGACAGTTGTGTGATTGACTGCTCGTCAGCTTTGTGCTGTCGGCCGTCCGTGCTCTATGATTGACCTGCTGATGTCCGACTATCGTACTTTTCCCCCTGTAATTCCATGAATTGCACATCACCATTAACCTTTTAAAGCCTAGATGTCAGTATATATACCACTAGTCTTAACGTTAAAAAATGCTACATTCTGCCCACAGAGTATTTATACGTTCTGTACACTCATTCATTCAGTAATCTGTCTTATGACACGTCCAAAGCTTCCTCCAAAGTGAGCTGTCCACACAGTGCGATCTAGAGCTTTCTCCTTCAAATGAGAATATCCTCTCCTTAAGGTCATCCAGTAGCTTCCTACTTCTTCTTCCTCGTCTTCCTGTCACTTCTTTTATCCTTCCTTCGATAACCTGTTGTAGAAGGCAGTTTCTACGCAAAATGTGACCAATCCATTTAGCCTTCCGTTTATCATGTAGAATATTCATCTGCTCCTTGACTCTAAGTAATACTTCTTCATTTCTCACATGATCGGTCCAACTGATCCTTTCCATCCTTCTCCAGCACCACATTTCAAAACCTTCCAGCTGTTTCTGATCTACTGTCCGAAGCGTCCAAGTTTCAGCACCACATAAAGCTATGTTCCAATTGCAGCACTTCACTCGTTTCTTCCTTAGTTTTAAATCCAACGTGCTAGTAAAAAGAGCCCTCTTCTTGTTAAATACAGCTTTTGCCATAGCAATCCTGGATTTAATCTCACAAGTACATGCTTTGTATATATCTTAAAAAAATGAACTTTTTCTTGTACAGCATAAACTGATTGGTTTCGTAACTGAGGAGACAAGTGTTTACTGCGCGGTACGGACTGGGTCTTTAAATACAATATTAGATTTCATCCTTAGATAGTTAACCAGTATTTCCCATGATACAACGGCTAACGATGCACTTTCCCGGCGGTAAAGAGGCCAAAGGTTGGGGATGACAACCCACCCCTACTGACAGCCGAAGTTAAGAGTGAGTACAGCTACACCTCTATTCTCCCGTCCGTCCCTTCCATGGGATGTTATGGCGTGACCTTTCCCTTAAATAGTATGACCTTGAAACGTGGTTTTTTAATTTGAGGGAATGGTATGAATAACAAGTGCTGACAAATGTTTGAAGACGAGATGTTTGGACAAGAGAAATATGAAATAAGCAAACAATTCCGGATACTGCCTGACAAGAATCGACGGAACGTGCACCAACCGCGTGATGTTAAGATGAATAAAATATTGGAGGCTAAGGTGGGTTCAGCAGCGAGCATCTGCGATGGGAAAACAACGAAAGCACACGGAGAATTGGTAGGGAAACTTGTTGAGAAATGTCAGCTTGAAAGACCGAGAAGACGAAGGGAAATATTGTACTGTATTTTGGGGAAGTAGATTGTGCAAATGGGCGTTGGGTGGAATGAGAGATTGCTGGGCGAAAGGAAAGAAGTTCCATCGGCTGACCCTTCGAACATGACGGTTCAGCTGTTACCCTTCCCCCCTCCAACATTCTTTCACCTGTACCACTCCGCTGCAGGGGTTGTTAACACTTTCTGTGACATGAGCACCTTTGAGAGTCTGGTGAAAACTACGGATCCCTTCTTAGAAACATGGATTTAAATACGTAAGGTAAAATACATAGACATTGGATCAACGTATTACAATCTATATTACAATTTGTGTTACAAAGTAAACCAATTAAGCTCAAATACATTTTTCAAAATATTAAGAAATAACAAATATACAATATTGTAATGTATGTGCTTCTTTAATAATAATAATAATGGGAATAAAAGTGAATTTAAAAAGAAGCAAACTTAAATTACATTCTTTTTTCTTAAAAAAAATACATTGCATTGCTAAGGGGAATGTATTCTGGTTTCCCTTTCTTAGGCTACAATAATTTTAGATGGTGAGATTTATTGAAGTTAACAAAAAGTTTGGAGTCTGTTGGCCATAAATTACTTTGCTGCAGAATGAACAGCCAAATTTCAATTAGTGAAAATAAAGTAGTAATTTTTTTCCCATCCAAGATCAACGGACCCCCTAAAATCTACCCAGTTTAAGAACGTCTGGTCTAGTTATTTTTTAATGGTTTTTGATGACCAGCGCTTTGCGCTGAATCGCCTACGTCACAATGATCAGTAGGGGAAAAAGACGGCAGGCTAAGCAGTGTAGCCACATGCGTCATTGTCTGCCGTGCACGGTATTAATTTCCGTGACGTCATTTCATTTCAGCAAATTGTGAAATATCCGTCCTTGTTCTTAACAGTATTGCACACCACGTCCACATTAACAGGACCTTAACACACCTTATACCATTTACTTAAAACTTACAGTGAGTACAAAATTAAGGTTTCATGTCGATAATCACGACCACAGACAGTTTATTTTGGTTGCCACTTAACTTACTGAGATCCCTAATACTATACAATGCTGCAATCGGCACAGCGTGGCCGCTGCTAGTCTCGCCTCGGGACGGCCAGGCAGTTTTATCTGTTTCAAAAACATTTACTCTCTCCCTCTCTCTCTCTCTCTCTCTCTCTCTCTCTCGAGTACATTAATAGTTTCAGTTACTGCGGACGTTTTTGAAACGGAGAGTAAACACCGGATGGTGCATGCTCAGTGCTTCCGTTCTGACCAGCTTGACTGTTCGCCCACGCGTCAACACGTGGCAAGTAATCTGGTCTTTGTAATGCGATTTTCCTTGCGTGTAATTGTATTCAAATCTGTGGGCTTTAAAACACTAACGGGTGGTGGCAGCCACTTAATCGATCATAGTAGTTCCTGAACTTAGCTAAAACGTACGAGCAGGCTAAATCACGCCCTTACAGCCAGGGTGCGCCATCGGTACTGTAATTAAGGTTCAATATCATGGTTATTCTAAGTGTTTTGATGACCCTTAGTAGCACGGTCTCAGTGATGCAAAGTGAACTGTCATGTCTGATGAGCACTGCACGCTGGTAGGTTTGTCTTAACTTAGAATGTTAGCAGAAGGAAACCTCAGGCACGTGTTAAAATCTTAGCGAAACGCCCGTCAGCAAGATACTGGTGGACGCCGGTGCGTCGCTGCATGCTGAGGTCTGCGTATTGTCTTTAGTCACTGCTATTAATTCACATTAATTTACTTTCATCTTACTTTCCTTTTTTTACCTTTTACTAATTTGGTCTCATTTTAACCGCTTTTTCTTTATTATTACTTTATTCTTTCTGTCCCGTTAGTCTATCTCCCCTTCTACATGATCCTTCTTTTATCTGACAACTATCATTTGTCAATTACGGCCGCCATTCCGCAAAGCCTGTGGATGATCAGATGAGGTGGCTTCGTTAAAATGATAAACGAGCCGACAGGAAGTGACAGCCGATGGCTGTCAGAAACAAATGAAGATCCTGCATTGTGCTGTCACTTTTCCTTATTCTGTACGCCTATTCATTATGTTATTGTCATTGCGTATTTAGCTTCTCCTTTCCTCCACATTTGTTAGGATATGTGAAGCCGTAGTCAGTGTAGTGACTACAGTAGTGCATTAGTGCATGCACGATCTGTGTGCGAATCCCAACAAGGAATAAGACGTTCCTCGTTTCTCCTAGTCGTTCATAGCAACTCTGGAGCCTATCAAGCCTGCTTTTTAATGGCTACCGGGCTTCTTTTCAGGAGTGAAGCTGCTGGGGCATGACGTTCAACACTCACGTCGATCTAGTGCAGAGGTTAAGAATCAGTGGAGCTATACCTCCATCCCCTCTGTATACATTCATGAAGTGGACAGGGACAATTTCGCATTTACCACTTTTTACTCTTCCTTATTTATTTGTGTCTTTTCCTTCATTATTCCTCATTTATTTATTTATTTATTCACTCATTCATTCATTCATTCCATTTCATTCCACTCCATTCATTCACTCCATTCCATTTCATTCCATTCCATTCATTTAGTCATTTATTTATTGCTCTATTTATCTATTTATTTATTTATTTGGCGGCCGGGATGGCGTAGTCGGTGTAGCGACTCGTTACGGTCTGGACAATCCGTGTATTGAACCCCAGTAAGGGCGAAAATTTCCGTAACCGTCCATATTCGCCCCGAGGTCCACCCAGGCTCCCGTACAATGGGTACCGGCTCTTTCTCAGGGTTAAAGCGGCCGAGGCGTGGTGCTGACTACCCACCCCTATCTGGTGCCGAGGTTGCAAACGGGGTGAAGCTATACTGTATAGCTACCTTCCGCCTCAATTCTGTTCCTGTACAGGCATGTAATGAGGTGACTTTGACCTTATTTATTTCTTTATTCTTTCATTCATTTCTTTTTTCTTCCTTCTTTCCTTCCTTCCATTTCTTCTTCTTCACATGCCTTTCGTTCCATCGTTCTCCAATTCTTCATCCCTATCGATATGTAACTACAATTGCAAATCTGAACTTGTTTCCACTTTTGGCTACATCCTGTGTCTTTGCCTCGACGGCCTTCCTGAAAGCCACATCCTTGTGTACGTCTCTACAGCCGCCCACTGACGCCGGCTATTCAATTCCATGTCAAAACGCAGAAAACAATTCCTACTGGCCCGTGGAGGCACGTGTAGGGGCCGGTACTTTTAAATTTGCCGATAACGGAATGAGACCGAATGACGTAACATTCCATCAGTGTCCATCAATGGCAACAAAATCCTTCAATACGCCACAAACTGTAAGGTTAGTGTACTCTGTTAGTGTACTCTTCCAAACGACGCTGACAAACTAGCTGTAACAGTCATGCTAGTCTTGTATTCAGGAGAAGGCCGGTTCGAATCTCGCCTGCATCGCCGATTTTTCTGAAAGATATTTGTTGTTTTCTTCAGTAACTCTGTGGGGATGTATGAATAGAACCTCTACCGGGCCACGATTGCTTCCTTCCAGTTGATGAGTCATCCTACTTCCGACTTTTTGTAGCCCATGTTCCTGACAGCGTCGTTAAATAAACATCACCAACAAATTAATAATAATGGGGCACTCTTTCAGTTAAGGTCGATCAATAAATCAACAGAAGTTAAGAAAGAGGGCTACTCAAATGGCATGGGAAATGTGAAATACCTACAAAATTTTAAATTCTGAAGTCACAAGGGAAAAAGCTAGTTGGAAGACCTAGTTATAGACGTGGGTATAACATTAATAGTGAGCAGATGCAGCTCGGTCGCTGTAGTGACTAGACTGTGTAGTCGTAGTTCAGTTCCCGGTAGGTGCAAGAATTTCGGAGATCCAACAAAGACCTACTCATATCGCGCCTAATTTATGCGAGGCAATGAACACGTTGGAGCGATGGAACACGATTTGCGTATACAAATAAAGCTGTGATGTGACTGCTGAATTTATCTGGCCGGGCAAAATGGTTAGCCTCAGTAATAAAACTTGCGTTCCATAAAGCGGGGGATTTCTGGAAAAAATTCTTCGTTTAGTTCAGGTTTCAAACTCAAGCAACTTACTGCCGCTGTGTGTGTGTGTGTATGTGCGTGTGCGTGCGTCCGTGTGTGTGTGAGTACGTGTGTGTGTGCGTGTGTATGTGTGTGTGGTGTGTGAGCGTGTGTGTGTGTGTGTGCGTGTGTATGTGTGTGTGGTGTGTGTGTGTGTGTGTGTGTGTGTGTGGAGTCGCACAGTGTCTTTGAAACTGACAAGTGACACCGACATAATCTCCATATTTTGGATCCCCCCCCCGGATGTCTAATTTTTTAAATAAAGCACGACGTTTCGGAAGCCAATTCTTCTTCCGTCTTCAGGCAAGGAAAGCACCTAATCTGGTGGACCCCTTTATTATTCTCAGTCACTATATCTAAGTTGTATCTAAGGAATGTTCTCGCCTGAAGACGGTTGCAGAAGTGGCTTGCGAAACGTCGGATGGACAAAGTCCAAAAGAGAAAGATTCTGTCAGTGCGCCATACACCACCGTCACAGCCCTATAAAGGTGTATTGCACAAGTGAGTCTGACTGTATACTTAAACAAGTTTGTTAGGCTGTATAACAGTGCATAGCTGTGTGAGGTGCTGCAATTTGAACGCTTCAGAAATTAGATCAGAAATACCAGGAAAGTTTCGAAATGTAATAGTGGAAAAGGATAGAGAAGATAAGTCGGACCGATGGTGTAAGAAAGCAGTACAACGTACAATCAAGGAGGACAGGGGTACCCTAAATACCGTACAAGGAAGGCAGGTTAACTGGATTGGTCACATCTGGCGTAATAACTGCCTTCTAAACAACGTTATTGAAGGAAAGATATAAGTGACGGGAAGACGAGGAAGAAGAAGTAAGCAGCTACTGGATGATGTTAGGGAAAATAGTGGACACTGCAGATTGAAAGAGGAAACACTAGATAGTTCTCTGGAGGTCTTATATCTATAAGAGGCTATGGACCTGTCGTAAGACTGGAATGACTGAATGAATGAGTGAATGAATAAGAGTGAATCATCTCACGAGAAACAAAGGTTCCAAAGACTCCAGTGTTCGTCTGTAACTCGTCTACAATTTCCGATAACGTAATGCGGTTTCCTTTTATGTGGAGGGGAAATTCTGATGTGGCGAGGTCTCATGCTATTAATAAACAGCTGAAGGACACTAAAGAGCAAAGGTTATATTACGTCCCTCATATCCTTTTCATACGTAGGTGATGTACAAGATCTGACCTAGCCCGCGTCCTTGCCTAGACTGACATTCCGGTCGTTCTTTAGAACTGCTGAGGGAAAGTTCCGATCACATTGTCACTGAATGCTGCAGGCCTGCAGACTGACACATGACGACAAACAGCGTAGCTCGTTTTGTGGGTTGAGCACAGCAGAGCGGGGAATCACGTTATCAAGCGGCGAGTCAAGGCAATAAATACAAATGGTCACTGTGGATCCACTGGCACATTAGACAAATATCCATGGCGCATCGAGGCTTGCCACGTCATGGGAACTGTGCACTTGTACAAATGTTGGCCACTTGCCCGTTCAAAGGAATGGCCAGTGTTTGTTTACTAATGAAGTCGAGACTTGTTGTTGCTTTCCCACAACTCTTTTATGCTTGACGAGAAGACAAAGACAGAGGCTTGTTTGTGGTGTGTCGGGTGGTGATGGATACGAGGCGTGGGAACGCCTTCACATTGATCGGATAAATATTTGACAAATGTAACCCAGTACAAGAGTTGGCCAAATGTATGATAAATACACGCTTAGCTCCTTGTAAATACACGATTTTTCATCTTCATCATCATCATCTTCTTCTTCTTCTTCTTCGTCTTCTTCTTCTTCTCTTCTTCTCTTCTTCTTCTTCTGCTACTACTTCTTTCTCTACTACTACTACTACTACTACTACTACTGCTGCTGCTGCTATTTCTACTTCTTCTTCTTCTTCTTCTTCTTCTACTACTACTACTTTTTCTTCTTCTTCTACTGCTACTACTTTTTCTTCTTCTTCTTCTTCTTCTTCTACTTCTTCTTCTACTTCTTCTTCTTCTACTACTACAACTACTTCTTCTTCTTCTTCTTCCTTCTACTTATCATTGTTGTTGTTCACACTTCTGCCATTTCCACAAGGAATAGTTGCGTGTTACATGCGCTCTGGCATGTGGTTACCTCTATTTCGGAAAACACATTGGCTCCGTCTTCAAGGTAGAATTGCTTCCATGCTTTCAATCCTTTTTACAAGGCTCAGAATGCAAATTTATTACTACGTATCCTTTAGTCGTTTCCTCCTCTTCCCGGAACTCGTGTATTAATCGCTTTAGGAATCCGTTTTCTTTCATCCGTTCTATATATTTTTTCTCCAACCTTACTGGACGTTTTATGGGATGAACTCTGTTCGCAGTTTACTCAAAATTTCATCTCTCTGTAACTGTAATACGAAGATTCTGGCACGTATAATTCTTGATATTCGTAATCCAGTAGCGTCGATCCCTTTGGCCGCGCGCTTGCTGGGATCGCGGGTTCGAATCCAACCGGGGGCATAGATGTCTTTTGTGATTGTGTGTCATGGGTTAGAGAACTCTGCGTCGCGCTGATCATTCGTCCAGAGGAGTGCTACCGAGAGTGGTGTATCTCTGAGTGTGATCGTGAAGCCCCGATAATTAGGAGGCCCTGACCAATTAGGAGCTGTTGCCCCATTGGAGGGGGGCGTAATATCCAGTAGTGTAGGAGAACACAAAACTTCATAACTGTGGATATTCTCTTTACTGCTTGAATCAAATCATATCAAAAAATAAACTTCCGCCCACAAAAGGTTATTGGAAATTCACAGTAATATGTTTTCAATACCTTGACGATATTATTAAAGTTTTCCCCATTTCGATGCAATATTTTTACACAAAGTACGTGGAACAATACCTCCACTCTCGGCTGCACGCAGCATTCCATGAGCGTTCAAGCGAGAGTGGAGGTATGGTTCCATGGCTTCCTTAATCTTGGCACTGCATGGAACTGAGCGGTTAGCTGCACATTCCGTCAGCTTTAACCCGTAGAAAAGATCCCCGTTGCCCATTGGATGTGGCCCCTGAACCGGTATGGACACGGAGAAGATAAACATTTCTTTCTTCTGCCGGCAGCCGATCCCCGTTTTCACAGTCGTCCACGCCAATGCCCAGTTACTATACCCCGTTCTATGAGAGTTTTTCTAGTTCATTGGACATTCAACCTTGGCAAATGGTATATACACGCTGTCCCGAAAGTTTTAGGAACAGTCATCGGGTGACGCGGAGAAAGATTCAAGAAAAACGGAGAAATGACATCAGTTCTAGTCCGACTGTCAACTGTTCTGTTACTGGCTACTGTAGGCCAACGAATGCACCACGTCAGGGACCTCTCTTCATATCCATCGGCTTTTGCAGCCCAAACTATAATCGAGAAACCCAACAGTCCGGACCAAAATAATATTCCAGAAAATTTCTAAGATTTCAAATCTCAAAAGCAGCAATTATGGTGCGCAAGAGCCTTAGGAAAACTAACGTAAAGCTTCTTACAATTGTTTTAAAGAGATACACTGCACATACAGCACCGAGGTGCTGATAAGTCCCTAGCCCTACCAGGAAGGAGACAAGCACGGAAGCAAGTCAGGGACGCGCGCAATTTCAACAACATCGAGACGCGAACTGTCATCATTTTTTTGCCCGCTAGGCAAGGCGTCGAAGGAAATTCAAGCCATCCTGACAGAAATATTAGCTTGTTTCCATCCTGGTCGGGCTAAGGACTTATCAGCACCCCTGTATATACAGTGCGTACAAGGATAAATCACAAAACTGTTCCTGTAACCAATTTGAATGAATATTTACAGTATGGTACAAGTGGAACTGAATAACATGTATGCAAATACAGGTGCAAATAGCGGCAGTGAAAAATTATGAACAAAAGAAACACTGCGACTTCCGGTCAGCTAATTAAAGTAGTATATGCTTCGTACGCTTATGTTTATATTTTTTGTACAAGTTAGTCACGTCGGCTAGAGTATAATTCCCTATTTTATAATTGAAGAATAAGATACCAACTTGATGTCACCAGTTATTAAGTTTTATTTAACTTTCTTCTATGCTCAACATGTTTCTGACATTAATACATCTATCATCAGGAGCTTGCGACTTTTCTATTGTATCACCACATTGGTCGTGTGTTCTTGTTTCGATGTGTGTTGGAGTTTCGGTGTGGCTGGGTTGGGGTGGTATCCATGTGGCAGGCTA
>Ga0123352_10021854_pt1 | contig 10195 bp, 7 predicted proteins | sample TergutLab28metaG_FD_89700 | JGI IMG/M metagenome (GOLD analysis project Ga0123352, IMG submission 89700) | Labiotermes labralis P1 segment gut microbial communities from Petit-Saut dam, French Guiana - Lab288 P1 | ecosystem: Host-associated > Arthropoda: Insects > Digestive system > Gut ...
AGTTTCCTAGGGATAACAAACTCAATGAGAATCTTATATAAGACCTCCCTCCTAACTGAATCATAAGCTTTCTTGAAGTCTATAAAGAGCTGATGAACATCTTCATTTTATTCCCATTTTTCTCTAGTATTTGGCGAATGCAGAATATATGATCAATAGTCGATCTGTTGTGTCGAAAACCAACATTGATGATCCCCGATAATTTCCTTCGCATATGGAATTAACCTCGACAGCAGGATGTTGGATAAAATTTTGTAAGTGGTTGGCAATAGTGATATGCCTCGATAATCATTACAATCTGTTTTATCCCCCTTCTTATGAATAGGTACTATGATCGACTCCTTCCACTCTTCAGGCAGTTTCTCCTTCTTCCAAATAGAAGTAATACGTTTATGAATCTCCAAGCAAATTGTTCTACCTCCTGCTTTAATCAGTTCTGCCAATATTTGATCAATACGTGGCGATTTGTGACTTTTTAGCTTGTCGATAGCCAGCTCAAACTCACAGACACTTAGCTCAGGTACTAGTGGTTCTGCTGTGTGTATTTCTGCCTGCCCAACATCCTTAACCCCATGCACGTTCAATAGCTGGGAGAAGTAGTTCCTCCACCTAGCCAAAATACTGTGGGTGTCTGCCACCAAGTCACCCTTCTCATACTTTACTATATTACATCTAGGCTGGTACCCATTCTTAAAGTCACTGATGCCCCTATAAAAGTCCCTAATGTTTTGGGTCTTACTGTTAGTTTCAAGTTCCTCAATTTTAGCTCTCAGATATGCCTTCTTTTTGTTCCTGAAATGTCTGCTAACTTCACGTCTTACATTGTTCAGAATATATACATTGCTTTGGCTTGGATCCTATATCCACTGCATTTTAGCCCGCTTCCTTTGATCCAAAAAACCTAAAAATTCTTAATCAAACCAGGGTATATTCTGCTTCAATTCGTGCAGACCCAGACTCTCTTTCACTGAGGTTTGGATATTCTCTTTAATGTTCTCCCAAGTCCTATTTACGTCCTCGTCATCGTTCAAGTTCTCCAAAACTGCAAACCTGTTTGTAATCTCAATCTGATACTGTTCCCTAACCCCTGGCTCATTAAGCTTCCTCAAACTAAATCTTTGCCTATCAAACCTCTGTGCGGCCTGTTTACCCACTGTTAATCTTTCCCTAACCTTTGCAATCACCAGACAGTGATCTGTATCACAATCAGCTCCCCTAAAACTTCGCACATCCAGTACACTCGAATGCAATCTCCTACCTATCAATTTGTGGTCAATCTGGTTGTGAGTCTTAACCATCAGGGTAGGTCCAGGTGTATTTATGAATGTTCCGGTGAAGGAACATCGTGCTCTTATAACAAAGAATTGTGTGTACTACACGTACAGTCGAACACAACTATATTTTACCTAATAGTACAGTAGGGTTACAACTACATGTTTCGGCCCTATATGTGGGCCATCTTCAGGTTGTGATTTAACTTACAGAGCAGCTATAAAAGATACGTGGGTTGTTTTTTGAGGGTACTGGGGATTGGGTTGGGGGAAGAGGGGGGAGGAGGGGGAAAAGAGATCTCGTTGTTTCAATAGTGGGTACCATGACCTAGGGCTGTTACAAGTGGATTATCATTAGTTGTTATGTACACAACTAATGATAATCCACTTGTAACAGCCCTAGGTCATGGTAACCACTACTGAAACAATGAGATCTCGTTTCCCCCTCCTCCCCCCTCTTCCCCCAACCCAATCCCCAACACCCTAAAAAAACACCCCACATATCTTGTATAGTCTCTCTGTAAGTTAAATTACAACCTAAAGATGCCCCACATATAGGGCCGAAACATGTTGTTGTATTCCTACTGTACTACTAAGTAAAATATAGTTGTGTTCGACTGTATGTGTAATACACAAAATTCTTTGTTATTGAAACAACACAACGGGGATGGCGCACCTCAAGATCGTGCTCTCAACCACCAGAATTTTTGATATGGCGAAGTTAACTAGTCTAACCCCATTATCATTACTATCCTCATGGAGACTCTCCTGTCCAATTGTTGGCTTGAAAATATTCTCTCTCCCCACTTTTGCATTACAGTCTCCTAGTAATATTTTCATATGATATTTCGGGAAGTGACCGAATACCTGCCCTAATTCCTCATAATAACTATCTTTTGCCTCATCACTTTTTTTCCTCACTTGGTGCATGCACATTTACAACAACAATATTACGCCAGCGACCTCTCAGCACTATATATGACAACCTATCGCTAACAAACTCTACTCTCTTCACTGCTGATACTATTCTACGGTGTACAAAATACCCGTTCCCAATTGGTGATTTTCATTTCATTTAAAATAAAAAAGCAAGCCTGCAACACAGATCATTTGTTGCTCTGTGACCAGAGAGATAGCGAATTGGTGGACGACACAACACAAACACAGACTATGAAATGACTTATACTCTCTCCACATCATTTTCATCAATCCAAGAAGTAATCGAAGATACCAAAAGTCATGGTAGAAAGATTAGCACACCTTATTCCTATCTGGGAAGTCCGGTGTTCAAAACTTCAGTCCGAGTACTTGCAAATTTAACTAAGCATTTTTATCGTATTCCTTAGTGGTTCCAAAAAGAAAGTCTAAATTAAAATAGAAAAGGGATAGTTCCCTAAAACAGCTTTCTCAATATATAATTCACATATTATCCCTCATAACATAATACAGTAAATAAAGCTTTGTTAAATAAACCAGCCATAAGCTAGAAGACGTGACAGGGGCTGAAGCTAACATATCCCACCGGGATGGTGCTGTCATAGGCCTTGACGTTATAGCTGTGACGCTTGATGCACATTACTGATACGCTCACAGTGACAGCAAGGTTGTGGAAAATATTCCTTCTGGGTCTAATATCCTTTGTCTGTCTTTAAATGCATACTAACTTTCACGCTCACGCCATGGGACGCTCAAGTGAGCGCGGATATTTTTTGGAAGAATACGTGACCCAGAAGTAATGAGATTACCTCCACATCTTTATTGGTTAAGTTTCTGAACACGTATAAAGAAACATAAAATTCATTCAAGGTGCCAGTAGCTTTCGTTGTGAATGCTCTGTCTACCTAAATCTCTGAGCATGCAGGTAACTTACGCCAAGTGTCAGCGTACCCGTAGTGCGGGTCTGGCTTTTAGAGTGCTAGGCGCTAGGTTAAATAATATTTCGAGGTGTTTACGCCATACCGACTTGTAAATACACAGCGTAATAGGCCAGAAGACTTGAATCCTCTTCATTACCGACATGGGATCCTGAAATCTCGCTGCCTGTAAAGTTCATTCTTACGAACTTCTGCATCAATCAAATCCAGCAATTCCCGTATGGGAGACAGTAGCGGCGTGCTGTTAGGAGAGGAGAGACGCGGGCCTCAACATAGCACAGAACCCAACAGCCTTAAAACAAAGGACTCATCTCAACAGAGGGTAGATAACTCTTGTGTCTCATCCCAAACTCACTTCTGGTACCTAAACCCCTTCCTTCTGACACCTTCATTCTTCTCTTCTTTATTTCACTTTCTTTCTGTTGCGTATCCTGGGTCACTGTCCTATTTCTGTCTCTCTCCGCACCACATTGCTTAGAACATTCTCTCTTCTTCACTCAGAGCCACGCGACCGACACACGCCATTCAGCTGCGCGCGCGCCTCTGGTGGGAGATTCTCGAATCTTCGGGATAATAAGCAGCATGCCGCCACTTCTTTTCCGTACCTTTGAAATGGCTGTGTACGAATGTAGCTACATCAAGAAACACCAAATATTTATACATCTATCTTGTAAGTAATTTACCGAAATATTCTGGACTCTTTTATGTGCGTAATGTCGGTTGTAAGAGTATTGTTATTAACTGCGGCGGTTAATTTATACAAGTTTTGTTAGAGTAATATTTTGTAAAATGTAGAAGAACAAAATGGCGGAATGCAAATATTTTGTAGTGCCTGCAATTTGATGAAGAAAACAAACGAACCGTTGGAGATAGGTATGTGATATGTGGTATGAAGGTAGACCATAAGCGTAACTAAAAATTACATAGGAAATGTTTACAACAATTTCAAACATGGTGACGAGCTATACTCGACCACTTTATCGCATACAGAATCTGTACTGAAGTAATTAGTTCTTCAGAAAAGCAAAAAGGAGCAAAAATAACAATAGATTCTAATAGTTACTCGGGACCGAACTTCTGTGAACTAGGAATGCAGTCTGTAGATTCTGCTCGGATATCCTTATTATGTATTGCTTGGATGAGTTCCCAGGCTTCGGAGGGTCAAACTGTCACAATTTTTTTCTTCAATGAACGGCAGGTCTATACGGAGCTCCACAGACAAAGATCAAATTTCTCAGTTATTACTTGTCTATGCGTGGGTGAGTGCTGACAATGTATAATTCTTGAATTCAGACGTAAACTACAAGTCAAAAAACGGAAATTTGTCCGTAGTAATGTAGCAAAAACGCGATGAAATGAACTCATAAACAAGCACACTAAATCAGCTCGTACGAGAACAACTCGAGTTATTTTAATCGCAGAGGATAATCTTCGACTACATACGCCGGCAGACGATTCAAAGTTGACGACAACCACAAAAGATGAAGAGCAATGGCTGGGGAAAGATGCGACCATGGCCTATTTCAGTATATCGCAACATTTGGAGGACTAGCAAAGAGTGCGACTAACCGTCGTCTGATTGGTTGCTTTATCGGCTTAAACGTGAAACTCGGAATTCCTAAAAATCAACCGCGACTCCTATCCACTTGACTGCAAATTTCCGTTAGAGGGTGAAATGTTCGTCACCGAAATGCACAACTGTTTGTACCAGTAAAAAAAAAAGTAAAGTTATCCCTGTGCAACTTGAAGTTTTATGGAGAGAGGGCTAGCACAGATATTCCAATTCTTAAACTGGACACTAAACGGATGTACGTGATCGGCTTCAAGCTTCCTACGCTTCACCCCGGGACTCGGTACCCAGACAGTACGAGGTCCGGTGGGCCATTTGAACCGGAACGGACGCTTATCAAAAGAGAAAGATGTATTGCCTGTCTCAGGAATCGAATGGTAATTCATCGGCTGTACAGTCCGTACCCTACTTACTACACAGATCAAGCTGTTCCCGGAAAATGCTCGTTTGAAAATTCCGGGAATTCTCTTACGTGTAATAGTACGTAGCTACATGTCGACGCCTCCCGACAATTAGCCCCATCTGCCAGACACAAGTCAAAATGTCTTCCGTGAGTGATTCAACACATAGGCGTCCGCTTCGTCAATCACGAACAGTTCGCCATGAACATTCACTCATTCCGTAGTCTGTCTTACGACAAGTCCATAACCATTTCCAAAGCGAGTTTTCCAGGGTGCGATCTACTGCTTCCTCTTGCGGTCTGCAGCACTTTGTCCTTTCTTTAAGGTTGTCCAATAGCTACTTACGTCCTCCTCTTCGTCTTCCCGTCCCTTCTATCATTTCTTCTACCTTACCTTCAATAACGTGTTTTAGAAGGCAGTCACTATTGAAGTTGTGAGCAATTCAGTTGGACTTAATTTTTTTACACTTGGGACGTTCAATTACTCCCCGACTACGTGCGACTTCTTTATTTTTCACATGATCGGTCCAGCTGATCTTCTCCATCCGTCTCCAGCACCACACTTCCAGACTTTTCCGATATTTAGATCTAGTGTCTGAAGTGTAAAATGAACACACAGAAGTCATTCTGCCACTCGTTCAAAAAAATACAGTATGAGAAAAAGTCATAAAATAAAAGGATATTAATAATTAAAAGTGAAAAGACACAATTTTAATTGATGTTACTGTCGTCTTGTGTTGTTGTTTTAAACCAAAATAAGACCTCCAAGCCAAGGGTTTAGAAAAACAACGTGCGTTGACAACGCTATAAACTGGCAGTCAACAACACAGTTCATAAATAGCCTGAACAGTATATTAAATTAAAGTCAATCTTAACAATCGACCAACTTAATGCATAAATTCTTGTTTTTTGATATGTTTATTATATTCCTCTACATGTTTCGAGCACTATGTGCTCATCATCAGGAGGTCAAATTGCATTACACAGCCTCTGCTATCATCATCACACTCTGTAGGTGGCCGTCCGGTGCGCACGAGACGGCCACCTACAGATTTGACAATACCAGATGCTGTATAATACAATTTTGACCTCCTGATGATGAGCACATAGTGCTCGAAACATGTAGAGAAATAAAATAAACTTATTTAAAAAAACTAGAATTTATCCATTACGTTGGTCAATTGCTAAGATTATACTGAGATGCACGGTCAACAAAACATCAACATTAAATTCGGGTGTCCGATAAATTTGATGCAATACTCTGCTGCTCGAATTCCCAACACTATTTCTGTCCCCTACACTACAAGACTATATTTACTTCTATCCACGTATGTTACCACATTTGGATGTGACCTTTACAATGGTGATTTTAAAAACATGAGGTAACTTCGGTGGAGGGTGTACCGACTGGAGTGGGGTATTATAAAATATACCCCCGAGGGGGGTTGTGTTGTAAGTTCGTGGGTTTCTAGGAAGGTGTGGCGGGGGGCAGGGAGAGGATCAAAACACACCGGGCCATCTTCCCTTCTCTCTCTTATTCGTCTTCCCATTCTATCACATTTAGCTCTTCTCTTTCTGTATTGAAGTTGCAGCTGCTTCTATCAACTGGACTCTCTGCTAAATAACATTCTTTCTACCGTCCCTTGCGTAGCAGGATAATATTAGTCGTTAGTTCTCATGGGTCCAGACAGCGATGTGTACAATGCTCACACACAAAGCCACGGTCTTGACATCACTGCAAGCAGAATGTTCTGTAGTCGTTGCTCACAGAAGGACATCACACCCCACATATTATGTTACAGACCAAGATCAATGCTCAGGATACTACCGCTTCGATTCCCAGACGAATACCGACTATTATAACTAATGTTCTACTACCTGCTCACAGCTGAACTAATCATTTCACATTGTGGTGCCCTAAATTCACCCATGGTCAGTTCTTTCTACTTCCACACGAGTCTCCATTCCTTACTTCTTCGGGTGACCAAAACAAAAAGAACAAGATGTGTGAGGCATGTAGCACGTGTGTGGGAAAAGAGAAATACATACAAGACTTTTTTGGGGAATATAAAGGAAGAGGCAACTGTGAAGAACTAAGCGTAGACAGGAGGACAACATTAATACTGATCTCAAGGAAGATCGCAGAGTGGACTGATCTAGCTCAGGAAAAGTACAGATGTCAGGTCACTGGTGAGCGTGGCTTTAATTAGTTAGTTAGTTAGGCAGTTGGGTTGTTAGGGAGTTAGGTACTTAGGTTGCTGGGTAGTTACTCATTCATTCAAGCAGGCAGTCACTCAGTCATCCATTCAGTGAGTGAGTGAGTGAGTGAGTCAGTCAGTCAGTCAACCATTCAGTGAGTGAGTGAGTGAGTGAATGAATGAGTGAGTGAGTGAGTGAGTCAGTGAGTGAGTGAGTGAGTCAGTGAGTCAGTCAGTCTCCATTCCTTACACAGTGGGTCTCCAAACCGCGTCCCACCAGACTGTACTGAGGCCCGAGAACTCATTTGTTACATTTGTATATGCTATAAAATTTTCACAATAATTTAGACAGTTCGTTATACTACTTATGGTTGTTTTTCCACGTGGGGCCCGCGAACCAGCCAACAATAACGGGTGTGGCCCTTTGCCATAGAAAGGCTGGAGACACATGGCACACACCTCACTCAATGCTCCTCTTTGTATTTTTATTTTCTCCATAAATGATCAACAACAAAAAAAAAAAAGCAAAGTCGCCAAGCATTTGCGAGACAGACAGGATAAATGACGACACCAGGCTTCCGGGATATGAACGCCATGAAGACTGTTTTAAATGACATCTTTGTGATGGGCTTGCTGACTGAATTTTAAGGGTACTTCTACCCTGAAGATGGAGACAGCAAGAGCCTTTGCAACGTTAGTATTCGTTTTTCAGTCTCCAAGCGGTCATGTGTGTCTTAACAAATACAACATATAAACATAGTTCTGGTAGTTATGAATAATAGCATTTTCCCGAAGATCTGGATTTGTTGCGTGGGAAAGGTGGAGTGGAGGGTTATCCAGAATGAAAATGTATACAAAAGTATGAATCAATTAATGACCCCTATGTCAGAAATTCGGTGCAGTTGTAACGCTGTGCCACTCTCACCCGGAAAGTACACGGTTGAAACCCGGCAAAGGTGTAGGACATTCTGACAGGTTTACGATGCCTTTCCTTTCGGAAGCTGGGTTAGTAAAGCAAAGTTGTCCTTACGCTAAATTAAACAAGACGCCATGAAGGAGTGGGGAGAAGCGAAGGTAAACATCTTTAGCTTGTGCATTATACAGACGTCATCGGTCAACGGCATGGCTCGGACGCTTTAACAGAGAGCACAGCCCACGTTATTTATCGCACGGGACGCAGGATGAAAACCAGAGGGGGTGCAGCAGCGTCGAAGAATACAGTAATCCTTTCTTTTACACGGATTAGAAATTCGGTCGTCCAGCTACAATTAAAATGAACCACAATCAGTGGATTTTAACTTCATCATTATTGACAGCTCCATCTACATTTCTGCGACGCTACATGATATATGCATTTAAATCAGTGTCGTAAAATAACAATCCGAATTCTGTAACCCGACTCAAGATTAAATAACCTTTACTTCAGCTACGACATCATTAGAAAACAGGTCTATACTACAAGCAATGCAGAGCAACTACGACAGATAAATGTTACTAACTGCTCCCTCATGAGGTCCACAAGAAGTATTAGATGCCCCTTGCAAGTAAAGAAGGAAGGCCACACTTGGAGGTCATCTCGTCCTTGTGACCTATCAGAGGTGTGAAGATAAAGCAATCCCTGTACAGACCCTTACAGGCCCTGAGGTTTCCAAGGTTGAGTCTCCCAGATTTCTTGACAGCTGGCATATGCAGGTGGTACGGTTGTCAGCCCTAAACAACGGCCGCCTTTACTCCTAGGAAATACTCCTGATACTCATTTCTGTCAGAGGCTGAGTCGACCCCAGGGCCATAGCGCGGACGGAAGTACTATGTCAATGAAAAATTTCAATGGCACTATCGGCAATCAAACCCGCGACCTTCCGCCTTGTAGTGCAGTGCCTCAATGCGCTACGGAATTATTTTATAAGCAAAAGCTTTCCGTACTTAAACTTAGCACATAACCCACCCTCTAGTGGAAGCTGGTTGGCAATGTCTTGTCTGTGCCCATGAACTACCCGCTGCAACAAAACAAAATCTGCATTGTACTATTTTTTTTGGGTAGAGAACATCCCGTTGTGTTTGAAGTATAATGATAAAATAAAATTATATATGTACTCAGTCTGACACAACAATACATTTATAAGACTAGTGGCTACTAGATTCGGTCATAACATCATCAGGCGATTTCATAAAAACTTAAAAAGTCTGGCACATATTGTGCAAAATCGTCAGTCTACATGGGATCCCAGTTACATTTGTATTAATATTTATTAACAGCTTAAAAATTATTAACAACCTGAAAATGTGTTATCTGTAGCACGGTGTGTCGAAGTTCTGTTATAGATGCTGTGAGTACATTTAAAATTGCCATTTTAATTAACAGCCTTAAGAAATATTAACAGCCTCAAAATGTGCTGTCTACAGTATGATGTGTCGAGGTTAGGTTATGTTGTGATTATACTGAAAATATATAAAATTGTCACATTGGTTGAAATAATCTCGGGTCTCACGTCATCCATAACAGAACATCGTCGACACATCATACTACAGATAACATATGTTAAGGCTATCAATAATTTTAAAGCTGTTAACAAATGTAACTGGGATCCCATATAGACTGACGATTTTGCTCTATATGTGCCAGCTTCTTTAAGTTTTTGTGAAGTGACCTGATGATAGCCGTTATGGCCGGAAATAGCAGCCATTAATATAATAAATATATTTTGTGTTAGACTGAGTAAAGGTAAAGCGTTCCCGTTACAGGCCCGGTGTGGCCCAGAGGGTAGAGATATAGCTCTACTCTTCCATGACCGCGGCACTAGAAGGGGGTGAGTGGTCAGCAGCACGCCCCGGCCGCACTTTACCCCCGGGAAAGACCCGGTACCCATTTTACAGGAGGCTGG
>Ga0123352_10021857_pt1 | contig 10194 bp, 6 predicted proteins | sample TergutLab28metaG_FD_89700 | JGI IMG/M metagenome (GOLD analysis project Ga0123352, IMG submission 89700) | Labiotermes labralis P1 segment gut microbial communities from Petit-Saut dam, French Guiana - Lab288 P1 | ecosystem: Host-associated > Arthropoda: Insects > Digestive system > Gut ...
GGCCACCTATAGGTGTGATGATACCAGAGGCTGTGTAATGCAATTTTGACCTCCTGATGATGAGCACATGTGCTTGAAACATGTAGAGGCATGAAATAAAACTTATTGTGAAACAAATTTTGTACATCAAGTTGGTCAAATACTGATATAAATGATCTTATATATTTTGTGAGTGTGAATTGGATTGCTGCAGCTCAAGACGGGGTCAGGTTGTGGCTGTTGTAAGCACGGTTATGAACATTAGAGTTTTATAAAAGACAGAATTCCTTGACAAGTTGCGAGATGCTGTATTCCACAGCGCAAAGACATGTGCTCGACGTACACCGAAGCCACCCACTGGCATTTGCTTCATCATGGATGTTTTGTGTCAGGCTTTTGTTACTACTTTCAAGAAGAAGGCCTTTTGGATTATCACAGTCGGTGATCCTGCAGTGGATATTTTGGCTTCATTAGAACAGAAGCAGTGATAGTGTGCCAGTAGCCAGCTGTCAACACAAACGTGCCTCCATCTTGAAATGTCAACCTGTCACTCCAAATGATCACCGTACCTTTGTGAAGTTGTTCCCAAACATTCGAATGGGCTGTGTCTTGTCGCAGTGTTGCTGTCTGCTCCCATCTCTTCTCCTTTCGAACGCCACTGCCTTTAATTACAATTCCTTTCTTGCTCAGACAGGGCATCCGAATTGCGAGTATTTCGAAATGCTTTGGCAATACCAAACTCTGTCACTGTGGACGTGAATGAAAAGAAACGCTCTGACATCTGTGTGTCCCAGGACAAAAGAAAGACCTTATGCAGACCGTCGTTGGTCTTACAGAGTCTATGTCATTATAGAAGAGCATGCTTATGGTGTACTCTATACAAACGCTTTAATAAATTAGGGAACACCAGAAATAGTAATAAACCCTGCAAATATTATCTATAAAGTTCTGGTTAAGGAATCGTGTCCCAGTGCAGAGATGTGGAACCAAACCAGTTACAGACCTACGCTCCTGAAAACAATAACTTCTTGTTCGTTATTACACAGGCCTACTAGATGAAATGTCCACAGATTTTTTAAAGATCAGGTAAAGCGTGGCCTTAATTTTTACGACAGAAAAGCAATTGGGAGGGCTATAACTAACTAACTAACTAACTCAACAGTGCAGAGTACTTCCTGAGAACAAACAGGTTCTCAGACAGTCAATACATTTCTAGCATTTTATGGAACACGGAAGTTCATTACCGCATCCATAACAGCCCGCCACTTGTCCCTATCCTGAGACAGAACAATCTAGTCCAGGCCTACCCATCGCACTCCCTGAAGACAAATATAAAGGTGAAAAGGTAAAGTGTTACCATTACAGGCCCGTTATGGCCCAGAGGGTGGGTAGAGGTATAGCTCTACTCTTCCATGACCGCGGCACCCATTGTACAGGAGGCTGGGTGGGCTCCAGGGTCGGCCTGGACGGGCGGCAAATCTCGTCCCCAACGGGATCTTGAAGATAAATATGACTCATTGAATTCACGTCATTCATTCATAGAAATCTATTAAAATATACGAGCGTTTGAGTAAAATCTTCATCGTAGTGAAATCTCAGATCTCCTAACATGACTTTAGACGGCTGTCTCCAATATCTTCAGACATATTCAGCAGTAATATAACGCACTCGTTGTGTTTGCAGTAGTATTCTCTGTAGCCCACGTTATAAATACAGAGGAACATCAAGGTTATTTTACGTGGGAGAGATTACACAAAAACCAGGTCGTTTTTATCTTCCACATACTCAAAGTCTTTCAGTACATAGGGTAACAGCAGTAGGACACAATGTGTGTCCTACTGCTATTTTAAAAGAAAGACATGTTAATATACATAACACATTATAGGTCTACACTATTACACTTAGGGAACAATTAACCTTTTCGTCATTGAGGTGGTAAAAAGGTAAAGGTAAAACAGTTCCATTACAGGCCTGGACAGACCCAGAGGGTTCCAGGAAGTTAAGGTTCCTAGATTTTGTGACAACGGCACAAGGATTGTGGTAGGTTGTCAGCCTTACGCACCGGCCCCCTTTACCCCCAAGAAATACTCCTGGTACTCATTTCTGTTAGAGGCTGAGTCGACCCCAGGGTCATAGTGCGATTGGAAGAATTTTATTTCAATGAAAAATCCATTGACACCAGCTGGGATCGAACCAGCGACCTTCCGATTTGTAGCACAGCACCTTAACCACTGTGCTACCGCGATCCCCATTGAGGTGGTAGGAACAATAAATTGAGACCAAATTTACTGAAGATAAATGAAATTTTTGCGAAAGAAATTAGAACTCTTCCAGGCATTTTTTGAAGTAAGAAAATGTAAAATTTTGACGTGTCCTTCAAGATTCTGAAGATACACATACTAACAAGATGTAGATGGTGGGTTTCTCTAAATTGTCGGTAATCTCTCACTGAGCTGAATGAAGCACAAGACTGTAATCTAATATTTAACTGCAGTGGAAACACATAATATCTTACTTTTATATTTAGTTCTAAAATTGTAATAATTTCGTTGCTAATTAAGCATAAGTTATTAATGCAATTTATTTTGAGAAAGTAAATTTTATCTTTCTGAATAAACCGTTTCAACCTCTGAATTTTATTCGTAAGAACAGAGCAAAGAATGTCTTTCTTGAAAATCAGATACAACACACAATACACACACACACACACACACACACATACGTGCACACACATACATATGCGCACACACACACACACCACACAGACACACACGCGCGCACACACGCACACACACACACACCACACAGACACACACACCACACACACACGCACACACACACACATATGCACACACACACACACATACGCACACACACACACACACACATACGCGCGCACACACACACACATGAAAACAGTATCAAGTTTTATAATTTTGCTCATCTCTCCTCAAATATTAATTGAAAGACCGTTCAGCATATAATTTTCCAGTGTCCACAAGAACACTGAAATAACATTTTTGAAAGGTTATTATCTATTCTATATCCTAGAAGAATGCAATGTTGCAAATTGCTCTCGTCTGAATTTTAACACTGTTTAGTGTTGTTGAAACGTACAGATTTATCAGAGAAACATGCCGCCTCATCAACGCGGTTGATTCATCTACCCTGATGACAGAAATCCAAGATTCTCCGAAACGTTTTTAAATTCCCACCGAATTACATGATAATACAACCCAGAAAACAAAAGTCTTCCTCGTCACCGCCTTGCTATCCCATGCGGAAATACAAAAACACACGTTTGCCCTTTCCAGCACCTTGTCTAGAACCCTACGTTTCCATGTCTTTCACCAACAGTGATACTGTCTTCTTGTATCGCACCTTTCACTTGTTCATCAAATTTGTTACAAGTCATCTTTCATGACAGTTTAAAATAATAAGCATCAGGTACCCAGAGAGGACAATTCTGCGAAAAGAATCCTCATCTTCGAAAAATGCATTTGGGTCAGGATGATGGAAAGAGATGTCGCTAATACTGCACGCAGCGGGAGGCCGTGTCACCGGTCCCAAGTTACCACTTTCACGTGGCGTTTATATGGTATTACCAGACCGTTAATATTACCAGTGGCGGATTCAGGTTTATGTGTTTTAAGTACCAATGTGTCGTACTAGCTCAGTCAGAACAGCGAACGGCTACGGGATGTACGACCGGTTTCGGATATCCGGCAGGGACAGAGGTCTTTTTTTGGCCATGATTCCGGACTGGCTCTGAATTCCACCCAGACTGGTATTTAATGAGATTTTTGGGTTCCTTTCTTTGGGGTTAAACAACCGGGGCGTGATGCTGTAGCTTCACTACCATCTAATGACAACATGAAGAACGCTCGGAGCTATAGTTCTATTCATACATACGCCCTATTGCATGACAATAAAGCACGAAGATATCTTTAGGCCTACCTTTCTCCTTATTCTTTTAATACAGAACGAATTTTTTATTCTATTTTGTAGATTAGACCTTTGCTTCCTGAAGACTACTGGAGCACAGAAACGAAACTAATGCATTTTATCATATTTTTACATAATAAATCACTAAAAGTGACAATGATAACATTCCTGGCTAAGGAAAAGAACGTGATGACTCAGAACTGATGATTTTAGAGGAAAATAAAATTTATTATTTGATAATTTCACTATAATCTTCTGTTCCATATTCTGGTATTTGAAAGTTATAATCTTGGCCCGAAGGTTGTCTGATTTGACACAAGTTTTGTAGATTTTCGGTAGTCCCACAAGGAAAAAGCTGGGCGACACTATCAAAGAGGCAGCTCGTCTGTTCATGTCCTCCTTCTCCTCTTCATTAACGTTTTGTTTAATATCCTTCTCCTCTTCCTGTTCCTTCTCCTCTTCTTTAATTTTCCTCTTCTACTTCTTAAACCCCTGTCCCATTCATTTTCGTGCAGTCAGGTAATACGTTCCTTAATCACGACAAACGCCACAGTTATTTTGTCCTCTCCTCGATTGTGGGTGGAATCTTTTCTCACTGTCCGTGTCAACTTTCTTCTTTGTGCCTGATTGCAGGTGAATATCCAGAGCTGTGACGAAATCAGAACTCGACTTTTACCAGTGATCGATCAAGCTGTGTTTCCAAGCTACAAGAGATCTGGATTATTTTCGCGTTCTTTGTTGTTTGCATGATGAAAGGACATCACCCTTCAGTCCACAGTGACAATAGCGCAGAGCAATCTGGTCAGTCTGCAGAAATATGCAACCGCCTTGAACGGACCTGTGGGAGCACTCAGTCACCTTCAGCAGGAAATATACGTCAAGAAAACTTCGCTCTAATTCCATTTTGCTTTAAAAATGTCTATACTATAGCTACTACTAGACACCAATACTGTCTATAGCAGTTCTTGGGCCTATTATTTCTTATTCTTCCTTCACCAAAATTGAGTTTATGAAAGGAACTGCTGTTTTCAAAATGTAAAACAGGTCTTCCCATAATCCCAGCAATACCCAGGCCACTCAGATCGTTTCACTTAGCATTTTTCAGTAAACCCTTGTCTTTGTCGACTCGCCAGGAACTGGACGGTCCGGGGATCGAATCGTGGTAAGGGCGAGATTTTCCGCACCCGTCCAGAACAGCCCTGGGTCCTACTCCCTCTTATACAATGGGAACTGGATCGCTGTCCTGGGGATAAAGCGGCTGGGGCGTGGAGTTGACCACCCACCCCATCTAGAAAGAAAGAGTAAAGCTATACCTCTACTCCCCCTCTGGGTCTTCATGGCTTGTTCTTGGGTGAGATTTACCTTTAGCTTTACCTTCACCATGTCTTTGTATTCTGTCTGTCTCTTCCTCAGTTTTGCCACATTAATTCCACATTACTTCATAACTATTATTATTATTATTATTACTAACTGCGATTGAGTTGTCACTCTGTGGCAGTAGTCCTTGCACTTGTACAGACAAAACAAATAAGAGTAGATATACATAAACGAAACAATACAAAAACACAGCACAAAAAATATAAACACAGTAAATACAAGTACACATATTTCCAAAACACCGACACATTACGAAACCCACACATACACACACCCACATATTACACAACAAGTTAAAACAGTACATGACACACCCAAATGAGATAGTCACAATATAATCAACTACCCTCAGTATAAAGTCGCCCTAATGTACATGGTACATTTATCCCCAAGATTCACTGTAACTCACTTCACTTCAAAATAAAATCACTTTACATAAATCACGTCAGTTCACTCCACATCACTACACTTCACATCACTTCACTTATTTACACTCAGTCCCCACTTGAATTCCCTTGATTGTAACTACATTCTTAACCCTCTTTCTAAAAGTGTTTAGTTGACTAGGGAAAGACGTTAGTAAGCCTGCAGGTAACTGGTTCCAGGTTTTAATGTTCCTATTTAAGAAAGAATATAAATTAGCAGGTTCTTAACTCAGACCTTTGCCCCCAAACAGATTATCCTGCCTGAGGTTTTTAAACATTCCTTATTTCACCCAGGCAAATTATTTGACAGTATACTACTTCGAAATTAGATAAGACGGCCGTATTCCCCATCCCTACTGATTTGTCACTTACAGTCATCCTGAAGTGAAGTAACAGAAAAAGCCTCCATAAGTAACCAACGAACTTGAAGTCCTTTATGACATTTAATTTTTTTCCCCCGAAGGGAAGGGGAGTGCCTAGCCGACGGTTTGGACTAGCAAGGAACTCTGCTTCGATTCCTGATGGAGGCAAGCAAATTTTATTTGCTCTGAAACGTCCAGACTGGCCCTGGATTCCACTGAGCTATATATACAGTAGTTTTCGCAAAAAACGGCCGGGATATGAAGCTGACCACTCGCATCCATCTGGTCATGAGGTTAAGAAAGAGTGGAAGTATATTTCCATTTCACTCTGCGCCTCCACGACTCGCAAAAAGACATATTTTCTTCAATTTTCTTCACTCAGTCCCAAGTTTTCTATTTCGTCTTGAAGCAGGTGACACGTCTAGGATTATGTCTTTGTTGCATTCTAATTTACTGCTGCTTAAAATTATGGCTGGCCAATATGCAGACCACAGGGAAGTATTTGCGACCTTCTTACACCTGAATAGTTTCAGGAATGAAATTTAACAAACGTAACAGATCTACAGAAAGTAATGTGGCAAGTTTAATAACAAAGTAATTTTTTATTTTGTAGAATAACCAACCAATGCACAACTGTGCGTTGTGCATTGGTTGGTTATTTCACAAAATGTTTAAAAAATGTTAAAAAATAACAAAATAAATATTTAGAAACAACAACTCTTCGCTTTTAAGACAGCACGCAATAAAACCCATCTTGTTTGTGTTTTACCCAGTTCTGTATGCCCCATACGGCCCACTACCTTGCCACGCAACCGTACTTTTAGGGTAACTTTTTCATTTAGCGCAACAGCCCTCAGTGGGCCATGGCCTCCTCATTCACGAGGTTTCCAGATCACATACAACGAAACACCGAAGTCGGTAGGACTCCTCTGGGCAAGTGATCAGCTCGTCGCAGAGACCTCTACCTGACAACACACAACACTCACACCCGGTTGGATTCGAACCCACAATCTCAGCAGGCGAGCGACCGCAGGCCTATGCCTTGACCGCGCGGCCATTGGGACAGGCTTAGGGTAACTTACTGTTTGTAAATAACGGCCTTCTAGTTAATTCGCCCCCCTCCCTCCTTCCTCTTCGTCTATGTACACACCAGTGCGTCCCTCAGGCGAGCCAGAAACTGAAGATTAGCAAAGTAAGGTTCTCAGTGTGACTACAAACCGAATACCGCAGCAGAAACTGGGAAAATAAACAGCGGAGAGAAGAATACTGGGACGATTGGAGAAGAGCTGGGAGACACAAACTGCATTACAGGGGACTAAACTGCAGTCAGATTCTTATTAATCTGTCCTGCAGGCTGAAGATTGTCGTCTTCGCGGATGTGACGCCGTGTAGACTGGTAGAATTCTACCGACCTTGCGTGGAAACGTACCGCTGCCACTTCTGACCCACAAGTGAATGCAGCAAACACCTTCAACCTCAAGCGTGATTTCAAGCTTCCGCCACGTAGTAGATTAGAACTGCGCTCTTCTGGATCATTATGCAGCGAATGTGGTAATTTCTTAGCGACGTTTCGGTACTACCTATTGTTCCATCTTCAAGTGTCAAGAATCCAAAAAAAATCCCTTGAATTGACCCTTGAAGATGGGACCGATAAGTAGCCCCGAAATATTGGTAGGGTATTACCAATAGACGCTGCGAAACAACTCAGAAGAGCGCAGGTCTCACCTGAAACTTCACTTTTTTTTTTTACTTTTTTCTGAAAGTATATCCAAGTAGTGATATAAATTAATAGGTTACCAGTATGCAGTTTGTACTCAATTGCACTAATTAGGCCTACCCAGTGACATTAATTTCCCACGAGGGGAATCATTTATGTTGATAAAGAATACATACATCAAAAGCAGATGGTAACTTTTTATTACCTTTTCTGAACCGTGCATCGTGATATACATATGTAAGTAGAACCAACAAGATAAAAACTTTTCTCTTCAGTGATTCAATTCAACTATATATTTTCTTCGCCATGTTTCGAACAACTAAGTGTTCATCAGCTGGAACACTGTACTAGACTGCTTATATAATTGCATGACAAAATACCGTAAAGCTGCATGTGCAAGTCTTCCTGATGAAGAACACTTAGTTGTTCGAAACATGTCGAAGACAATATAGTTGAATGAAATCATTAATGAAAAATTGTGCATTCTGTTGGTTCTTCTAATATAAGGTGGGTAATGCAATGTACGTTCTGCCATAAGTGAAAAATAAGAGACTGAAGAGGGGTCGAGGCAGATATATATAGACATATATATATATATATAGACATATATATATATATATATATATTACTCAAGCAATAAGCACTGATACCTCTACATTTCATTGAATATCCTAAGCCAATAATTAAATTTTATGTTATTTTTTATTACAGGTGTAACTGCTGGAATGAATCTTGTAATGCAGACGCAGTGTGTTTTCTAAAGTGTACTAATTACATTTTTTGGTAAGGTTTACGTGAAATTCAAGCATCCTACCATCAAGCACATTTTTCTCATATTACACGGTTAGGATTCTATTCAGAAGCACGCACGCACACACGCACACACGCACACACGCACACACACGGATATTAAGAGATGAGCGTGTTGCTAACGCAAGTATATTGTCTAATAAAAGTGGTAATATGGCAAACTTTAATGAACCACAAACATGTTCCTTGGGGTACAAGAGCCTTGGGCGCCCAAAACAGAAACAAAACACGAAATATGTGGAAACAATTAAATTTTCCACACGGATCAAGAAACAGTGTAACTTCACAGAAGATATTACAATAAAAAAAATTGCATTCGCATACATTTAGCGAGTGGGGTCGTGGGAGACCCCAGAAATTATATCTGACCTACCACAAGACTAGTCCTTGGGGCCAAGCAGCGAGACGGCCGCTGTCTGCAATGAACCTCTACGTTGCTTTGAGTTACGGCCGAAGCCTTTGTCTTGCAAATAAACACAATTTTTCTTCTTCTTATGTTCTTATATTCCCCTTTATTCTCTACTCCTTTTCCAGTCTAACATCTTAGACTGGTGTCGAACGTGCAAGTGAACAGGTCACGGTAATTATTTTATAAGCAGCATTGAGAAGCAAATAGGCCCAACTCATTCTGCAGGTCTGGCTGAGTGTAATAGCTTACTGCCTTTACTTCAGAGTAAATCAAATGACAGTTGCTATGTAGAATGGTATGTGTATGTGTGAGCGTAAGTTGTAGAAGGAGTTACTTGCAAATGTCCACGTTAAAGAAATATTATCCATAGTTGGCACAAGGGTACAGACACATTTAAAATGAGTTTTACTGCAGATTTCTTCGTTCATGAAGTTATGTTGATTCGTCACTGTGGATCATTTTTCCTTGTCTCCTCTAAGAACATAAAATTAAGATATTAATTTTGTCTGGTATTTTGTGTGTGTGATGAAAGATTGGTATCTTTCTGTGATGGCAGAAAGTAGATTGAATCTAATTTAAAAGGCATGTGATAAGGAGAAGATTTACGCCTGACAGAAAGTAAAAGGAGAATGAGAAAAATACGTTCTACGAAGCTTCATAAAATGTATTACTCTCTTAGTAGGCTTAAGTAAAGTTGCATATATCAAAGTGTGTATGATGAGCTGGTCGTGTAACAAGAACTCTTCGACGCAAGTAAAAATATTCCTGCTACTTGCGCGGGAGTATCGGTTTCTCCTTTTAGTCCCGAAACTGACAACCTGCCTTAGATTTTGCATGGCTTTTCTCAGTCGCTCTAGGCAAATACCGTTATAAATATGCAAGGTGCCACATAAAAATAAACGGTTACACTTGTTGATAGTTGAGCTACACATTTCTCAACGTCATTGCATTTTATTAAAATATAACCAACTAATTGCACCAATATGTGATACTAAAATCTTATTTACACATTAAAACACGTCACTTTGTTAAAATAATTCCTACAAATCCTACATGTTTCAGTCTGTCAAGACCATCTTCAGGGAGTTTTGTTTTGCCTTATTTTGAAGTTGCTAATGCTTGTATGCTTAATATATATGGTACTGCAGCAGCATGTCTGTAATCAATATA
>Ga0123352_10021859_pt1 | contig 10194 bp, 7 predicted proteins | sample TergutLab28metaG_FD_89700 | JGI IMG/M metagenome (GOLD analysis project Ga0123352, IMG submission 89700) | Labiotermes labralis P1 segment gut microbial communities from Petit-Saut dam, French Guiana - Lab288 P1 | ecosystem: Host-associated > Arthropoda: Insects > Digestive system > Gut ...
AGTCACGGAGCAGGCATTTAGTCTATAATCTGAGAGGATACAGGGCAAGGATAGATGCGGAGCAGCCATTTAGTCTATAATCTGAGAGGATACAGGGCAAGGATAGTCACGGAGCAGGCATTTAGTCTATAATCTGAGAGGATACAGGGCAAGGATAGATGCGGAGCAGCCATTTAGTCTATAATCTGAGAGGATACAGGGCAAGGACAGTCAAGGAGTGGGCACGTAGTCTATACTCTAATCTACGTAACTCTCACAAGTAAGTTGTTGCGAATATTTCGGATGAATCTGGTGTCTCGGTCTTCGGTATATTTCATTTCTACCATGAAGAAGGAGGCAGCAGAATCTTTCTGATAACCACCTAATAAAATACACAGCTTTGTAACCCATAAACCCCAATCTAATTCTTCACCTTGGTGGAAGTTTCAAGGCCCATACCTCCTACAAGAGAGAAAGGCCTCGATTAGAATGACAGCCCGGTCAGTCTTGTTTAAGGAAAAAATGAATATTTATTGCGACAGCTATATGAAGTACGTAAGAACAATGTGTGGGCAGACTGCAAAACTTTTAATATTGGAGCAGACGTTATAATTACTGGGTTTCGAAAGGTCAGCAGTGAATACCAGCATAACACTTCTCTTCACTTGCTCGCTGTGAATCAATGAGACTATTCCGGGAAGTCTGGTATTTAATATTCATAAATGAACTCTGGTTCTCTGTTATCGAAACAGAGTTTGTCCAGGTCTTATCGTGATTGATCGTTGTGACAGAAATCTGGGATAGCGCAATGAACTGCGCATTGTACGGCCTCGTAGTATTTCGTATCGTTGTAACTGAGTATTTGTGTCTGATTTCACAATACAAAGTTCTGTTTGGCATGAAGTAGCGACGTCTGCAGTAATATGAGAATTGGCAAGGGTTTGGGAGCAGTGTTTAAAGCTGTGTCCTACATTTGGCTTATTGGGGAATCGATCTGGCACTTCACTAAGTGGCGCAGAGCACAGTCGTCATATATATATATATATATATTTATTTATTTATATTTATACACACACACACACACACACATACATACATACACACACACACGAAAACAATTTTGGCCTGGTAAACCAGCTACCTAGTTCCTTGTGGCCGTACGGTCTAATGCGTAGGTCTGGGGCTGCTGGTTTGCTGGAATCGCGAGTTCGAATTCCACTAAAGGCTTGGATGTTCGTCTTTTGTGTTTGTTGTGTGTTGTGTCGGTAGCGGTCTCCGCGACGGGCTAATTACACAATTAGAGGAGTCCTACTGGGCGTGCATGTCTAATTGTGTGTGATTTAGAAACTTCCACGATGGGGCGGCTTTAGCCAGATTTGAGCTGCTGTGACACAGTAAGTTTAAAACTTCTACAAACATTTCCCTTAAAGATACAGCGATGGAAACCATTCAGTGTAAAAGACTTTGGTAGGAGATAGATTATAAGGGCAAAAATCTAGTGTTTCCATATTCCGATGTCGAGAAGAAAAAGGAAATAATATGTATGTACAAAAAATAGCAGTTCATTGATCTTTGTAACCAGGTATCCAAATTAGATGGCCGGAACGGTACAGTCGGTGTATCGACTAAGGTACGTGCTGGACGTCCGAGATGGCCAAGATTGTTCATTCGGTATAGTGACTAGCGTACAGGCTGACGTTTGGGAAATTATGGTTCCATCCCATCACGGGTAAGAGATTTATTTTTACCCCAAAGCTTCAAGACCGGCTCTGGATTTCTTCCAACATCCTATTGAACCGATACCGGGTGCTTAACTTTATCTAGCGTCTAACTCAAGAGCGCCTTTTGTTTCATCTCCACTTCCCTACCTACCATTTTGTGCCTAGCGTCAACTTTACCTTTGTCTCTTCCAATGCGATATGTATATATATATATATATGAGAACAAACATTGGACGACTGCCTTGTACTAAGATAATGCGCTTCATTCCACTCTTACCCGCACCTATTTCTTCTCTAGCGTATTTTGAAGTACACACATAAACATCGACAAAAGAACACTTTAAAGGCGTTTGCCCGTATCTCAATTGACAACGTCGCGTGACGTCATGTACAGGATGGGGCAAAGTTCATTCATCATTTGGATTTACTTACTACTCGTACTGTGGTGACCCCGGAGAGGGGATTGAACTAATTTTGCCATTATTTCAGCTAGGGACGCCATTCATTAAACATGGCTCAGTGGCTGGCTGTACACCACGTTTTCGCCTTTTTAAAAAAATGACGGCCCTGTGACAGCAAAGTAACAAATATTCAGACGACGTTTCAACGGTGGGAGACATGGAAAAGTTCTTGGCCGCAACACCTTCAAGAAATGGGTGCAGAAGATGGAGCAATACACTTACTGCTTGGCGAAACCATTTTGAAAATATACAACACACTAGTTTTACCTAAATTTTTATATGGGTCAGAAAATTGGACTCTAACAGCCTTACAAAGACGAAGAATTGAAGCGGCAGAAATGAAGTTACTGAGACCTCTGGCAGGCTACACCCTTTATGACCACATAACAAACGACTACATACGCTGCGAACTACGGATTACAGGCATACTGGACAAGATAGATGAATAAAGACAGAACTGGCTTCTACACTTGTAAAGAATGCCACAAAACCGAATCCCTTTGAAATCACACCACTACAGACCACAAGGAAGGAGAAAAATTGGAAGACCGAAGAAGCGTTGGCGCGAGCAGTTGTAACTCTGGAAACGGAACGGAACATAGGGGCCAATCCTTGATGTTTATGATGATGATGATGATGATGATGCCTGGCAGTCGATGAACACCTTGACAGCTGTGTTTGAACATCACATAATCTCCCAGTCTTTTTGCCCGATCTGTCAGTTTGTGGTTTCTTTTTGTGGGGCTACTTGGATATGAAAGTGTTTCTAATGTGTTCGGCAGATTTACATAACCACAAACAGAGAATTTCTGATGAAATCATTTCTATCCAACCAGCCTTGTTACTTCGCTTAGTGGGAAGTTTTTTTTGAACCGGGTGCATCAGTACATCAATCTTGATGGAGGACATGTGGTGGGTGTTACTTTTAATTAGTTACTTATCATTTTCCTAAAGCACAGGTTGTAGCTTCCTGGTCATGGTTTATGTAAACCGGAACATGTTGGAGCAACGTTTGTAATTTTAAATGTTTTAATAATTATTTAATATAATCTGTGTGCATTAGTTGTAAAAATATAGAATTTGATATTTTATGCAGTATTTAACAACAGCTTTGACATTAACAATAATCTGTAGTTTGCTGACACGTATAAGATTATATAGGGTAATAATTAGACTATTTTACTCGATATTTTTAAAGTCGTACTTTATACAGCGTCCGGTGGTATGACGACTGAAACATAATAAGAATATGGAAGTTTCATGAAAGCCTAGAGATCATGTCAAAAGTCACTCAGGCTGGTCAGTCTCCGGAATGGGGATGCAAGCCATTGCCTTCAGGAAAATACAAAGCCGAATTAAAGTCAATCTTACATGAATATGATGTATGAAAGGTCACGGAAGAATTGTTATCATCCTTATTATCATTATCATCATAATCTTCTCACAATTGTCATCATTAACTACGATTACAAATTTTTGCCGTAAAACTAAACGAAAACCGAACACAATGTTAAATTCACACCCTGCATACCCCGACTGTGTGCCTCCCATAAATCCAACCCCCCGCCGGTACCTCAGGGTGACATGGAGTTCCGTACCCTGGGTCACGTGGGAGGCGGTAACAGGTGTGGAGTGGACAACCTCAAGAGGATTACCACGACACACGCTGGCTAACGGAACTCTGGTTTACCGAAGCCAAGAAGGAAGGTATCGTGCTGAAGGCTGCGTAGCACTAGGCTAGCGATAGCAGCGTCGTAAACAATTGCCTGAGGGAACCAGGCCGCACCCAGTTGTATGTAGAATTTCCGTTCTCGTGGGGCTCCGTGTTCGTTGACCATAATTTTTCCCCCTCTTTCGAGGGAAAGCTCCTTAACTGGGAAACCTGAAGGATGTGTAAAGGAAGGTTCTGGAAACGGGCGTCTTTCTCCATATGGGCCCTGTTGGGGGACCAATGAAGGGAGGCTGCTCTACCGAGGAATTTCATAAGAAGGTGATATTTTGTTTCGTCGGGATACCTTGTTTATTGGGATATGTAAAAGAAGGCTATTGAAACAGGCAACTCCCTTCACAGGGGCTCCGTTGGAGAACCTGGACGGGGGCCTCTTTACTTGGGACTCTGAAAGTTTAATAGGATGGCTCTGGTGACGGGCATCACTGTACATAGGGGCCCCGTTGGGGAACTTGGAGGGGGGTTCATTTACTGGCGACTTTGAGAAACAGTACAAGAGTGCTTTGTAAAGGGAGCGTCTCTCTCTCTCTATGGGAGCTATGTGGGGAACCTGAAGGGAGGGATCCTTGAGTGGGAAATATGACAGCTATGTAAGGCATGTCACGGAAGACTCTGGAAATGGAGCATCTCTCCCCTTATGGAGGCTCCGTGAGGGAACCTGGAGGGAGAGCTCTTATAATGAGACCTCTGGAGAGACATGTAACAAAAGGCTTTGGAAAACCTCAGGCACTTAGCAAGATAGGGCTCAGCCAATATGTTTATAGGGCTAGGGTACCGTCATCTAACAGGATACAGTCCACAGTTTTTAGCGGCCTCCTGACTGGACATAACACCCTGAGAAGAAACCTCTACATAATGGGGTTGCTGGACAGTCCCTCATATGGAAGGTGTGGGGCGGAGGAGGAAACCTCAGCTCACGTTTTGCCTGAGTGAAGCCTTGGCGATACTCAGACGCACCTATTTGGTTTCCTTTTTCTTGGGCCCTGAGGATGTTAGAAGTCTACGTCTAAGGGCAATCTGGAATTTTATTAAAGGAACAGGGTTCCAATGAATCGGACAGCAGTTTAAAGGGCATAAAGGGCCTGTCAAAAAGGCTTTGGTGCATCGGGATCAAAAGGGCTCGAACGTATTTACTATTCTATCCTACTGTATTCTATTCTATTATACACCAGCTATCTCATCACTAATGTTTTATCGGTGATTACCTGCATGTTTGCCACCTTCGGACGTAACCCGGACGGAGACTTCCCTTCCACAGCCACATCTCACAAGGATCACACAGGTTCTGTCAACATACTGAAGTTAGCAGCGTTAAGAGAGCTGAGTTGTAGTCATTGCAGCTGTGAGTGGGGAACGGGGCTGTTAGTAATACAATGACATATAATTTACTGAAGTAACTTATATATTAACATGATATATATTAACATTACTTTCTCTGATCATTGTGTGTGCTCTTGGAATTTTCAAGAATCTACAAAAACAGAAAGAAAAACAAACCACATATTCCATAAATAACATTTCTAATACGAAAGGTGGAATAAACTCTTCTTGTTACGAAAAGAAGTTAAATAAATTCTGCATGCATTTTAATTTTGAATACTTGGAACACTACTAAGTTGTTGTATTCCCAAAACAAATAATAAACACTAACTCAGCAGGGATAAAACTACTTGGATATCCACATAAAGTTGCTTGACGAGGTAGTCTTTACAGCACAAAAAGACCCTTCTCACGTCTTACAGTGGTGTTACTGACGGCGATCCTACTCTAATTCTATTGTTCCCTCAACGATAACTTCAAAGTTTGTGGTGTTACATAATACCGTCGTGTCAGTGTCCATTTCACGAGTTCAGTGAGGTGGTGCCGATGTTGACGGCCTGTGTGTTGTCTCCGCTCTGGATGGAGAAGTGTCGGTACGAGATGTATTCTTGAGGAAGCGGCTGATCGCGCTTGCTCGAAGCGCGCTGTTTCTTCAGCTTGAGGTAGCCCAACACGGACACTAGCACAATAAACACTACAAACCCCATGCAGCTGCCAACGATGAGCCCCAGGCGCCGCGTGAGAATGGAACCGCCCTCGGGAGGACTCTCACCCACAGTGGGCGCCTCTAGTGTGCGCACGTCTGTACATCTTGTTGAGGGCGAGTCGCTCAGCACTGGATGGGTGGTATTACCACCCATCGCCCAGTTTCCGAGTCCCATCACGCAGATGAGATAAAGAGTGTCTGGCGACAACTTTCCCAGCTTCACGGTGCGTGCTCCCCGCTCCAGCAGCTTTCCTCTTACCTGCAGAGGCAAACTCAACAACTGAAGACAGAAACAGAATTCCGACGGCAAATTATATCGCACTAATACACACACACACACACACACATATATATATATATATATATATATATATATAAGCCATGCCAAATGTATAGTCTATAATGTTTCACGTAAGGAAATAGTCAAAACAAATAAGATCTCAATTTCAAAATAGCAAAACATTTTTGTATTTCTCTTTACAGCGTTTATTGCATTTGTTAGCCTGATGATGCATGACAGTTCGCAACACGTCGCTTCATTAAACACTTAACAAACTAGCTGTGTCCTTAACAATACATTCTACTGTTTTTACACGGTATAAGCTGATTTTCCTAATGGTGGTCTAGGGCCCAAAACATGCCGGAAGATAAACGGCAAGCAACATATTGTGGCCTGTGGTAAATACATTTTCAATTATCAGTGTACATGGTAGCCAAAAGTCTCTCTGATCCCCAACCTGTTTCTACCACACAGCGCACTGTAACACAGAGGGTACATATTCCCCTTGGGGACAACCACAGAAACATTAATTTTTTCTATGTTTTGATAATTCGGCAATATGTCTAAAAGACCTGTAGGTCATATATGGTAGGGTAATATTGATATAGCCAAAGGGCCTGGAGACTGGAGTTTAGTTATTCACAGAGCCCATCTACTAGCAGTACAAGCAGAACGCCACAAATAACATAAAATGTAGCGACCCACGCATAGGGCACGCTACGTTTGTAACCATTTCAAATATCAGTGGTCTTACCGTGTTCCACACTCTTAACATAAGGAGGCGCTGCATTTTTACATACAGATTGCAATTAAATGTTTCACCTATTTATAAAAATAAACAGCTATTAATTTCATGAACAAAACGAAACACAAATACCTTTATGTAGTGACAACAGGCTATATTTACAAAGTACATGCTATGCTTTAAATATTATTTAGGTGCACATCGGACTTACGAGTGTTAGCTAGACAAAAACATGATTTTCAGCTGTAGAAAACTAAAGGTAAAAGGTACAACAATCCCTATACAAGCCTGGAAAGGTCCCTAGGGGTCCAGGAGGTTGAGGCTCCCAGAATTTCTAGATAACTGGTATAAGAAAATGACAAGGTTGTCAGTTCTAAGTACTGGCCAACTTTATCCCTACGAGATACACCTGGTACTCATTTCTGTTATGGGATGAGTAGGCCCTAGGGCCATAGTGCTGCCGGAAGGATTAAGTCAAAGAAGAATCCCAATGACCTCACTGGAAAGCGAACAAGTTACATGCCGTAGAAAAGTGCCAGTATAATTTGTAAGCGGGTGTGCAGAGTGGCCGAACAACCGTCACTGCACAGCTGCATACGGAAATAGTAACTTTAATGCCACTATGAATAAATCACTCTTCTACTTTGAAGGAATATCCAGCGACGTAGTTACAGGTACAGGCAGGCTTACGGTGAGTAATGGAACTTTAGTTTATTCCATTCACAAGAATACAAGAAATCAAATAACAGTAACACTATGGGATCCTCTTGAAACGTCCACATCTGTCCAACCCTCCAATTGAAAATCTGAGTCCCCTTCCCTCAAAGCCTAGGTACATCGGGGCTGAGAGGCCCCGAACCCAATGTTAATCAGTCAACCCCTTCCCTCTGCTGTCAATTCTCCAAACCATATCATTTCATACCCATTTACACGGCACGAAAATATTTGAAAACTGGACACAACTATGGAAGGAAGGTCGAGAAGGCAGGTTAGATTGCGGGTGCAAATGTTTTCCAGACAGGAAAATAAATTTGGAAAAGCTATGAAATACGGGCAATAAACGGAGAAAAAACTCTCACACAGTCGATCCCTAAATATTAGAACATATTTCTGGGAATGACTACAAGCACAAGCAAAAAATGATTATTCAAAATATAAGCAAGATTTTATTCATGCATACATACATACATACATACATACATACCGCGTCATTCCTGTCTAAGGCGTGGTAGGCAACACGGAAGCCGTGCAGGCCGGAATGGTTGCGGCTCTGCCAGGACACGATTACACTGAAAGGCTGAATGTCCTGAATAGCCAACTTGAGGACTAGAGGAGTGGAACAGAAACGAGGTGGCTCCAGGTCGAGGAACAGCAAGCCACGGAGTTCAGGGGGCTGTTCGCAGCGCAGTCCCCTGGTGGTAACGCCTACCAGCTTTTGGTGGTCTTGCAGCCACTCCCATAATTCCTGTGAGTCACAGCCACAGTGCAGTGGGTTCTCTTCTGTGCGCAGACTGCGGATCTGTGTCTCCAATGGACGGAATGCGCTCAGCGGCAGCTTCTCCAGATAGTTCCTGCTCAGGTCTAACAACCGCAGCTTTTTCAGAGGCCGGAATGCGTCACTGGCTACTGTAGAGATCCAGTTTCCGTACAGATGCAGCTCGGCCAAATTTTCAAGGTAGCGAAACGTCCACTTACCAACGCGTGACACTTGGTTATACGACAAGTCCAGAATCTGGAGCGACTTCAGATCCTGCGGAAACTCCTCCAGCTCTTTGAGTCGATTATGTGTTACGTTTAGGAGCCTCAAGTGACTCAGACCTTGTAACCTCTCCTGAGGGAGCAGCTCCAGTTCATTTACTCCGAGGTCCAATGTCAGAAGACTGGGTAAGCTCCTAAAGGCGCCTGGAGAAATTCGGGAGATCCGATTCTGGTCCAAGAACAAGTGCAGGAGCGCTGGGAAGGCTTCGAAGTCCTTGCTGGTTACAATTGTAAGGTTTGTGCCACTGATGTGAATTTCTTGCAGGCTCGGATACAGCCGGACGGATGAGAGGTCATGTATGCGTGACATGGGATTGCCAGTAAGATTGAGCCACCCAAGTCCAGGCAAATTCAAAGCTGCTGTCGGGATTTGTCGGAACTTATTCTGGGCGAGGTCAAGGCGGCGAAGAGAAGGAGACAGATGGAAGAAATTGGCGGGCAAGGCGGCCAGTGAGTTAGCGCTGAGGTCTACACTTGACAGCTGTGACAGATTGGCAGAAGCAAAGCCGGTAAGTGACGAAATGGAGTTGCCGCTAAGATCCAGTTCGCGGAGGCGAGTCAGGCCACCAAGCTTCGACATGTCCACGGTCGCCAGCATATTGCCTGACAGGGAGAGTACCTCCAGGGAACTGAGGTTACCAATGGAGGAATACGGTACTTCGACGAACAAGTTGACAGCCAGGCGCAGTTCCTTGAGACCCTTCAAGGATTCGAACACATCGCGGCTTAGCTGCTTCAGCTGGTTGTTACACAGATCAAGGTGTACAAGGTCCTTGTTTGAGCTGAGCAGCGCGCGCGGCAACTTGCTGATATGTGCGCTGTTGAGCGCCAGAAACTGAAGAGAAGGCAGGCCTTCCAGTGCGTTGCCCTGTACCGCACTTAGGTTGTTGCCTGATACACGCAGAAGTCGCAGTCCGGGAATATCTAGCTGCCGTAGCGAACCGGCACTCAGGATGTTGTATTCGAGGTTCAGCTCATTTAGGTTGTTCAACCCTCTAAATGCGCCGCTGTCAATGCGTGATACTGAACAGTTCCGAAGATTCAGCAGTCTGATGGGTAGCCCCTCCTGGCGACATACGACACAACATTGGCATTTCGAATCGAACTGGAATGGCAAACCTTATCCAGCCATCGTTCCGAATACTAAATAAATGTATCTTTTCAGAGCCACAGTATTTGACAGGAAACACAAATTAATAAACAACGAAAGACAATATCAAAGTACGTTTGCCATAGCAAGTACGAGGGCTATCCAGAAAGTAACTTACGTTTTGGCGTGGCGTGGCGATGGGCGGGGCTAGCGCCGCCATTTTGGTGCCAGAGCGTCCCCTCACTCAGTACACATCCAGCTGTGGTAGCGTGCGGTTTGTGGTGCTTCTGCTTTGTTAACAGTGAATTTTTAAAATGTGTGCTGCAATAGAAAATCCCGCGAGTTGCGAGGTGCGTTCGGTGATTAGGTTTTTGTTGGTGGAAAACCACAAACCAATTGAAATTC
>Ga0123352_10021860_pt1 | contig 10194 bp, 11 predicted proteins | sample TergutLab28metaG_FD_89700 | JGI IMG/M metagenome (GOLD analysis project Ga0123352, IMG submission 89700) | Labiotermes labralis P1 segment gut microbial communities from Petit-Saut dam, French Guiana - Lab288 P1 | ecosystem: Host-associated > Arthropoda: Insects > Digestive system > Gut ...
AATCAGATAATGTGATTTTAATGGTTTGACAAGTATGTGCAATTAGTTGGTCTTAATAAATATTGTTATCACATTGCACGGTAATAAAATGAAAAAAAAAATTACCGGCGTCTTAAAATATACGCTGTCATGAAGATCGGTGATACGCAGAAACTTAATGAAAGTTGTTCAGACGAAAAATGATGATTCAGACATTAGTTATTACTGCAAGACGGAGGAGCTGTTTGATGTTTTGGAAACATCACATGTCAACGTAGGACACAGAAGGACAAGAGGTAAAAGACACTGTTTTGTTTGTGGTTAGCAAAAACATTCTCTTTATCTCTTCCTTTCTAAATTTTTGTTTCGTTATTTCAGTAATGAAACTGAAAAAGAAGTATTGTAACGTTACTGGGCAAGTGATAGACCTTTATTTGGCACTATGTGAGCAGTGTCAATTGAAAAAGATACCGAAACGGGGATTAGTTGTACGTCCAATCCTTTCACATTACATGAATTCTCGGTGCCAGGTAGACTTGATTGATATGCAGTCTGAACCAGATGGATATTACCGATTCATTAAGAACTATCAAGACCATTTGACCAAGTTCACAATTCTTCGTCCCCTGAAGAGCAAAACCGTCGAGGAAGTGGCCTATCAGCTAATGGATATCTTTTGTACTTTCGGTGCCCCATTCATACTGCAGAGCGACAATGGCCGCGAATTTGTGTACAAAATAATACAAAACTTGGCTGATATTTGGCCAGGAATGAAGCTCGTGCACGGAAAGCCGAGACATTCTCAAAGTCAAAGATCAGTTGAAAGATCCAACCAAGATTTTCGAGACGTGCTGGTTGCTTGGATGTCCGACAACAACACGAAAACCTGGTCTGAACGACTACGGTTTAAACAAAGCAAGAAAAATCAAGCTCAGCATTCAGTCATCAAGACAAGCCTTTATGAGGCTATGTTTGGAACGGCGCAGAGGATCGGACTAGGGGATTCTCCGCTCACTGAAGACATGTACTGTTCAACAGAAACTGTAGAACTGGAACAGCTCTTTAATGTAGGAATGAATAATGGTCGATACAAGGAAGACAAGGAAGAGGCCAACCAATAGGATAGAAAAGATGAAGATGAAAATCAAATCAATGACACTTCAGAAGAGACAGTAGACAAGAAAGACAACAAAAAAGAATATCTTGTGATTTGTGAGAAGGAGTCATCAGGCGCTCGCTCACAAGTGTTCAGTATGTGACCAGTTTGTTCATGCTGTTTGTGGAAATTAGTGAAGACAGTGAGGATTTCGGACTGAAAGTCACTTGCAACCTCTGTGTAAGGAAGAGTCGAATCAACATTGAGCGAGAAGGTGTAAAATCTGGTCAGGAACAACAAGCTCAAAAAATGGTTTCTCTCTCCAACTCAAGACTTTCAGCAGTTGATATTGGGACAAACGTTGTGGTCAGAGTGCCTGACCTTGATCGTGGACGTCTAGCCCCCAGAAATGTCCTAGCAGTCGTCGCTGATGTCAACTCTTCCGGGCTTTATCTGTTGGGCACGAAGGAAGGCCTACTTGAGCGGCTGTATGCTCGGAATGAATTCACAACTGCTGACAACAACTTCATCGACGCACATGATGTGCCCTCAGGTTCACTATCTCTTCGGTCAGCCTCAATGATAACGTCTGGAAATAAGCAGGAATTTATAAGCTGCCATTGTAAGAGGTACTGCATCGATAAAAAGTGCAAATGTCTTTCGAAAAATATGAGGTGTAGTTGTGTCAATTTAACAGCTCCCGCAAAAATAAATGAGCTTCGCCAATGTTCTTCATTAGGCCTACGTTACGTGTATTTTTTATAAATAAATTGCTAAACTTATAAACAGTTCATTGAAAAGACATTTCACGTTGTGACTGTTTCTCTCATGCCACAAAGCGTTATGGTTTTTAAAAACAGCCACAACACGCAATTTCGCGTTGTAGCTGTTTCTCTAATGCCACAACGCGTCGCCTTCGTTTTTTCGCTCAATGAGCGTTTTCGATCTTTGGGCGTAACATAATATCACACAGTATGTAGACCAACGATATAGTGGCTAGGCACACAAACCAAGATAATTCCAGCGTGTAAAGCTATGAAACCGAGTCTGCGTTTGTTGTTAAACATCAGTAAAATGCGGGAAATTATGTGTACAGTACAGTGGCTGAATGTTTTGCTGAATAAAATTTAAGAAAGCAAGGCTAGACACACAAAGACGGTTATTTTGATAAAACTTATCTTGGCAAGAGTTAATTAACTGTAGCTTGTTTTGCCGTTAAACGCGGTTCAAAGGCACTGAATCTCTCTACCAGCTGAGCGATTATAAATTTTACAATGAAGACCCTGCACCATGCAGTGTGCGGGCGGTCAGCATCACGATCCGAGAAGTTCCTCTTACAGAAAGGCACTAAATAGGCTCCGTAGCGAACCCGAAGGTGAAGTCGAAGAAAAAATTCATAAACTACCTGCAAGGAATATAATTCAGGCCATCCAGCGACTGTACCTGTGTACGTGAAAAACTACAGGCGATTGTCAAGAGCCCGGAAAAGCGTTGCCTGTGTAGGTTACTGGACGCTGTCCGCATGCCAAGCAGTCGTCAGACGCACGCCATTCCGTTTGTTAGGGACGTGTCCAAATGTTGCAACTAGAAGATCTTATTATTATGGTACACATGGTCCAAGTAGTGTCCTAACATTTAATTTAATGAAAAAAAACTTAAGATTTATTCAATTAATATGCGACAAACAATGAACCGTTCCTTTTACTTCAGTGTAACTGTCAGATTTAGTGTCCGTACTCCTGTACCGTGTTCAGGTGGTCCAGACTTAAAATATCGGACAGAAAGTTGGCAGATTTAAATTTATTTATGATTTTTCCAGACCCCCCCATGTAGATGTCAGTATAGTGCCTTATACTGACCACATCCATTTTTTTAACTAAATACTAGCTCAGTACAGTGAAGTATCCCAACACTGCATACATTTATGATTTTTCCAGACCCCCCCATGTAGATGTCAGTATAGTGCCTTATACTGACCACATCCATTTTTTTAACTAAACACTAGCTCAGTACAGTGAAGTATCCCAACACTGCATACATTTAAACAGTTCTTAGCTTGCATATGGTTTTCAAAGCATAACATATATTGGCACACACACACACAAATATATATTGAAACGCAATGCCATACTGTTATGATATTTTTCTCTGTGGCTAATATTAGGCTCACAGAGTGCTGAAATAAGCTACTAACAAATCGGGAAAGAATCTAATAAAGTGACACAGTGCCACAAAGTGAGAGGCTTAAGAGTCCAAATAAGGGAATGCATGCGTCTTGCAACACGGTGGACAGGGACAACTTTACATTTTTTTTTATGAAACTGTAACGAACAGAGCGCTACAGCATACATAAAACTTAAAAAAAAAATACATATTTTGAAAGTATGTACACATGCTTTTCTCTCTCATGATTTCTTTTCCTTTCTCTCGAAACATCACGAAGCCACAATAGGCACATGCGGTGACGTAACGAGCCCGCATCTGTTCAGTCCCGTCTCCCATCTCTCCCTCATTTCCGGGACACTTGCCTTTATTATGCGTACAGCTAAACATCCCACGTCCACCCGTGTGGTTTCCCCCTGACAGTACATCCCACATAACCTGACCGTCAGATTTTCATCTAAACGGCAGACCTTATGCGGCGTTTAACGTGTCAGCTGGCAAGCGTACTTAGAAGGATGCACTAAAATGCTGTCTATGTAGTCAGCTCTAAGGCAACTGTTGCTCTGTATAGGTGACCTTTACCCTGAACCTAATCTACGAGGACAGCCGAACTTATAAGGTTCCTAAAAGCATACATATTAAAAAAAAGAGAGAGAGAGAACGTCTGGAATCTGACACGGTACGGTCTGGTAGATGAGTTGCAACGTTACATAAACCTGCTGGCTCCATCTTTAAGATTCGCCGAATCAGTTTATCCGAAGTGTTGGAAGTTTGTATTTGGGTCCGTTTTAACCAAACTACACGGCGTCACAACCCAAGAAGACCGTAATCTTCATAGTCACCGCTTTGATAACATAAGACCTCACTTATTAAAATAAGCTCTGAATAACTCCACAGACTATTATCTTGACACGCTATTAGTTACTGAGCTCGTCACGAAACTTCCAGTGTTTCATAAAATCTGAAGGTTCATTGCCATGTTTACAAAAGACAGAACACATAAGCCTAAGAAGACCAACGCCGCTGGAAAAAAAAAAAATCGCCTGTACATCCCTATTCAGACCAAACATATTTCACATTACCTTTTGGATCAACAAAACTTTAACACTTTAAAACCCAGTGGTTACTTAAAGTACCGCCAGGTTTAACATTAAACAAAACAGGTAATGTGCGTATAACGCAAAATTAAGACGCGTTCACATACCAACTGTTGCCGTGGAAAAGCAATACGTATTACATATTCCGAATGTGAGTTTGTAGCCTTAGGTATTCAAGCATGCATGGCGCACGCTTATCATCTGTGGCCTCTCTCGCTCTGTCATATTCTACAAAATCTCGCAAACGACACCATTTTCGGGAAAAAAAAGTTATTCACAACAAAATGCGTGTTTTGATTTTCTCTACAACTTTTGTCTCAAACATTTCTCACTCTAAGTAGAACTACGCAAGATAGATCACAGATGTATATTAGTATTTATGTAAAGTACCCGTTATTCTTGCCGGATTTTTAATGAAACCCGATTTTACTCGTTATATTTTCGAAAATGCTCAAACATCAAATTTCAGGAAAATCCGTCCAGTCAGAGCCGAATTGTTCCATGCAGACGGACAGTAGTAGTCCCTTTTCGCAATTTTGCGAAGGCGCCTTAAAATTCTACATTCTGCTCACATGGTGCATTTATGTGTTGAACATGGTGATCAGAACAAACAGAGACTATTTCCCTGTATAGCATTCAGTGATAATTTATTTTGTAACCGAGACGGTGTATGTTTACTGCGTAGTAGGAATTGAATTTTAATACATGACTCAAGTTAAATTTTCTTCTTTAAAGGGTTACTATTACCTTCCTATGTACAGTACTAGGTATCGGTCTCCAAGATGTCTCATTCTGTTAAAACTGCTTTCAAATTCGGCGCCATTTCCTAACACAGCTTTCCAGGGCATTAAAAGTAATCCTGTCATTACACATTAAATGATGCAGAGTGTACCGAGTCAGCACAACATTGCATGAATTAAGGACAAATAGATTCACCAGCCATAGAAACAGAAGAAAAACAAGGCCAATCTGTGCGTGATTTCACGCTTCTGCCGCGAAGGAGATGAAAACTGCATTCTTCTGGGTTTTTACGCAGCGAGTAGTGGTAATTTCTCACCGAAGTTTCGGGACAACTTTCCGGTCTCATCTTCAAGGGTAAAAATTTTGACCCTTAAAAATGAGAGTGAAAACTTGTACCGAAATGTCGGTAAGGAATTACCACTACTCGCTGCGTGATAACCCAGAAGACCGCAATTCTCATTGACCCCTGAAGATGGGACGGATATGTTGTCCCGAAACGTCGGTAAGAAATTACCACTACTCGCTGACTAATAATCCACAAAAGCGCAGTTCTCAAACGCCCATCTACATGCCTGTAATATTTCCGATGACAAAGTATTATAATAATATGAATATTAATATTATTAATAATAACTTTGTATCGAGGTATGGATGTAAAGTTTAAAGGTAAAGGAATCCCTGTACAGGCATCTTACAAGCTCATAAGGTTCCAGAAGTTTCAGGCTCCCAGATTTCTAACAATCGACACATGAAGGTAATATGTTTGTCAGCCTACGCTCCAGCCACCTTTACCCCCACGAAATATTCCTAGTACTCATTTACGTTAGAGGCTGAGTCGACACCAGCGCCATAGTGCGCCCGGAAGGATTATGTCAATGAAACTTTCCAGTGACACGATTGGGATTCGAACCCGCGACCTTCCAGCTTGTAGCGCAGTGCTTCAACCAACTCAACCACCGCGTGCCCCCATCCATGGATGTATGCATGGGAGCATGTATTCATTTTATTCCTGCGTGTAACCCTGAAAGTTCAATAAAGTGTTCACTGGAGCAGGAACAGAAAGGTTCTATCTACTGCGGAGGACCTGGTAACTACATGCCTTACAACTTGCCTAGACACTATGACGTCTTCCTCAACCTAATCGCTTGTGTCCTTAAGATGGGGGCAATATATCCTTCGGAACCCTGTTATCCACAGTTGCACAACCATAAAACCACACTCAGAATGCTCATGGCCTTCAAAACCTGAAAGATTACAACCGACACGTTTTCCTGGGTGACTTAGGCCTACTGTGTTGTCGCACTATATAAAATTCACTGCAGTCTGACATCCTGTGCCAGTTTGTATCTGTACATTCTATGTTTTAGTATATCACGCGTGGTTAGATCCATATTAATATATTGTTTTAGATAGCCCTTCGTGTTTCTTCCGTTTTTCCGGAGCGGAAACAATTAAACAATCGCCGTAATCAGTAGGCAACACTTCTGACCTAGGAGTTAAGCGGATCAGTCTGCACGACTCGCATTAGGCAGTCGGCTGATTGTCTTACATAAGCAGGCAATCTTCATAACTTCTTTGACGTCTTGGCTCTTCTAGTATGTTACGCAGCGTAGGTTGGAAGTCAGCTACCGACGTTTCGGGGCAACCTATCCGTCCCATATTCAAGGCCAGTCAGTCCAAAAAGAATGGCAGGAACAGGATGACCCCCCCAAATGTGGCGTAATTCGCTGCACATACTCTACAACTTCCACGTGTGTTCACTGGGTCCGTTTATTTGTGAATTACAACTCCTAGGCCAACTCTAATACCCCAATTTTTATTTTCGTTTGCTTCAGCACAAGAGGAGGTAACTACTGCATCGCGATATGGCACTGAGAAATTGGTAGATTAGTGCGGCTAACGTTCCTGAATGACACCATCAACACTACAGCCTTTTGCAAATCGGGGGTTAGAGGAACCGTGTTTGTTGTTGACTCTCAAAGCCTGAACGACCTGTCCCTTATATAAGCACATAAATATACAGCCTTAATATCATTAGACCGGGGTACGCGGTTTCGATTCCCGAGGGTGGGATTAACTTACTATCTCTAGAGGGTAAAGGCAGCCGGCTAAAAAAATTACCATCTTGATGCGCCGACTGTCTATAAATTCTTGGAGCCTCAACTTCCTGGAGCCCTAATGGTCTGTCCAAGCATGTAATGGGATAGCTTTACCTTTACCTTAATAACATTAGACCAAGGGTAGACAAATTCTCCATAAATCTAGGAGTCACCCTAAAATTCTAGGCGCTAGAAGGATGACATAAAGCAAGTTCCATGCTGCAGACCTACAAGAGACCAGTGCACAAAATTCAGTCCCCATGGTGAGCTGGCGTCCGGAATTTGTAAACTGCATTAGACACTCGGTAAAAAGGAAGTCACAGAAAGACCTATGGCAGTGAAAGTTTGAGAACCTGTTACAGAAGTCATTCCAGCACCTCTCCCAGAAGTGTACACACCGCTGCTGGAATATTGCGGATACCTCATACCTACGGTTGGCAATACACTACACACAGCGTACTGCTTCGCTTTCCTATGTTCAGACTGGGACACACATACCCTTTAGGTTCGAACGCTGGCTAGGAAACGGGCTCTAACACCCTCACTGTACGTTTCACAGTACTACGTCTCATTCGATGCCACACAAACCACGTACTTCCATGAGTGTTGTTATGTAACTGGGTATCGTTAAGACCCTCCCATCAGGCAAAACTTGACGCAGACAGGCCACAGGCTGAAGACTCCAGCCGTCTGGGGTTGTTGCTGTCTCGCTGGATAATTGGTTTACCGTCGTTGCAGTGTCCCACGAAGAATTCTTCGTGGACAACAGAAACCTTGAAGATGAAGGCGACACTTTCCTTTGAAACGTCCGGAACCACTTACCGAGCGACGCAGCATCACATCCCAGGAGACCGGAATCGGCTCCTGCGCTCTGAAAACCTCAAAATTTGCAGGCCTATAGTTACTTCATACCGTACCATATTGCATACACTGCAGCTGATAAAGCATTATGCTATCTCAGTGTCTAAGCATCCTGCTGTGAGGGCGTATATAGGGATTGATTGATTGATTGATTAGCATTTGGGTTCGGGACCTCACAGCCCCGATGCACCTAGACCTTAATGATGGGCCCTTTGTGCCCCACATTAAATCATGGGAGCCCCGTAACTTTAAAGAAGTTCCAGATGGCCCCCAAGCTTATACTCTTAATACTCTCCGGTTCCAAGTAAAAGGAGCCCAGATACGCGTGTCTGAGTGAGGCTAAAGCCTCACATTCGCAAAAGAATGTGGGTCGAGGTTTCCTCCCTCACTCCACACCTCCTAAACAATGGACTGTCTAGCAGCCCTAGTAGGTGAAAATGTCTCCTCAGGGTGTTATGTCCCGTAAGAAGGCCAGTCACAACCCTGGATTGTGTCTATAGGGAACTAAGTAAAATTCCACGCACTTTTAAGCGCTCGAAACACGATGGGAGTGAGTGGCCAGGTCACTTTACCACCCTTTGACCTCAGCAGAGGGACAAAAACGCCCGCACTATGTTGCAGTAAGAACTGCGCTCTTCTGTGTTATTCCTCTCCTCCCATTTTAAAGGGTCGGAAATTCTCGACCCTTGAAAATTGGACCGACAAGTTGTCCCGAAACGTCCGTAATAAATTACCACTACTTGCTGCGTAATAACCCAGAAAAGCGCAGTTTTCACTCACTTCGCGGAGGAAGTCTGGAATCACGCAATACTTCAGTGAGTAGCTCAGCTCGCGGTACCGTGTCTGATTTGGGAAGTACCCTGTTCGGTTCCCAGCTTGACTGGCTGCCCAGTCTAATTTTGGTATGGTTTTCTTCTGCCCTTTACGAAGAATAACAGGTTCTGCCCTTCAAATATTCTACGACATGCTTCTCTTTCACTTTACTGTCATCACTCGAACATAAAACCTGTGTAGTCGGTACGGCTGTGTACAAAGATATCAATGAACGAATGAATGAAACAAGTAAAGCCTTCCCATGTTATTTCCCTACCTGCGGAGAAACTTTTGTTCCTCTGGCACGCACAATCTTGAAACCTATAATTTGACCAACTAAATTTCTTTCTAAAAATTGTTTATTTTGAAATGTTTGTGCATGTTCTTTGCTAGATTCCTAGTTTAATATCTAACATACGAGAAGTAGTTTTCTTCCCGTCTGCAAGGAAGGCATTGCGCTGTTGCCACACTGGGAGCGCCGTGTGTGGTCTAGGCCGCCCGCCTACTTGCATGGTTCGGTTTATATCGCATGGAAAGTAGCAAGGCTCCCCAAACTACAGGCAAGAAGTACAACTAAAGTAGTTGTTCCATACAATTACCGTTCCCCACCCCACAGCGAAGTCTAGCCGACATTTTATTGGCCATTTTACCTGACTGGCCATTTAAAAAAAAAGTACAATGGTTCCATACTACAATTCCAACTCTGTTTCAGGGTTTGGGCACTGAAGTAAATGTATCGTTGTCTGACAGGAACGCAACAGAGGCGGTCATTCATGCAAACACTGTACTCTGGCTTAAGAAAGCGCAGGTACTGAATTTTTGCGTTAAATAATTCAAACAGTAGTTTTCCTTCTTGTGTAGGTACAACGGATTTTCACTATAAAGAACATATGTCATCCCGAACGCCACACAGACACCGGTTAGAGTTAAGTGACTGGATCACCGGCTGTCGCCCTGCAACAGCGTTGTTTCGTTTGCTTCTTCCGGCTATGTTTCTTTGCCCTCTACGTTCGGAACTTCATTTGTGAATTACTAGACCTGTCAGTTATACACTAACTACAGTGCACTATAACATATAAACATATATATATATATATATATATATATATATATCTGCGTTATGCTTCAACAACTTGTCATGTTACCTACATATATACTACCTCGGGCCATTAATGTCAACTGCACATCTCTTCAAAGAAGGTTTACTTTACTCTAAATTATCATGTCATTTCTGTAAAATGGCTCCTTAAACTTTAATAACTATCACTAAAGAAAAGAATGGTATCGACAGCTCAGATGCTGTAGATCAATCTTTCCTTGTTTGTGTGTGTGTGTGTGTGTGTGT
>Ga0123352_10021861_pt1 | contig 10194 bp, 7 predicted proteins | sample TergutLab28metaG_FD_89700 | JGI IMG/M metagenome (GOLD analysis project Ga0123352, IMG submission 89700) | Labiotermes labralis P1 segment gut microbial communities from Petit-Saut dam, French Guiana - Lab288 P1 | ecosystem: Host-associated > Arthropoda: Insects > Digestive system > Gut ...
ACCCAACCACACACACACACACACACACACGCTCACACACACACACCCACACACACACACACCCACACACACACACACACACACACACTTATATATATATATATACATACACAGAATATGTAACGCTTATTGCTTATCCGCGGCAACAGTGGTAACGCGAACGCGCCTCATTGTTACGTTATACTTACATTGCCTGTCTTGTTCGTTCTACTGTTTTGAACCATACTTGCATGAAGTGGAAGGATGCAGATAAGGTGAGCATCGGACGTATTGGAGGTCCAAAATTCGGCGGAAGCTTCAATGGAATGGGTTGTTTGTTGTAGCGTCGCTGCTACCTGTCCCTCGCGTATGAAGTTTCATGGTAGGAGATAACATTGTTTGGTTTAGACTGCAGGATGTCACCGTAGTGTCGAGTTTAATGGGCCAAATGTCTATATACATCGTGCGATAAAGCATTTCGGCCAAATAGCTTGGCAGGCTGAACCATCGTTATGACATGAAGGCTGTCGAGGGAACTTGGATTAATGTGGCACTTGTAAGAAACACGCTATAGCATATTCTCATACATTTGCCGTGGCTTAAACCACTACTGACGTCAGGACCTTGCCTCTGTGGAGTGAGTCTACATTTATGATATCGCTATACAAGGGAGACGAAGAAGTGTTATTTGACGAAGGAGCTGTTTAGCTGTAGGGATGTGTACATATATTATTACGTGTTTTAAGATAACGTGGAGACATCTTCTTCGTGGTGGAGGTAATAACAAGGAAAGTGCTTCAGTACATGCGAAGTGAGTTACCGCACACACTTTCAGCTATCTTCGTACATTGTTATCGTCTAAAGTAAATTCTGTGACAAGTAGCATATTTTGATGCATCCGCTTTTGTTTTATTTGCTAAGTAGAGGAGTTATTTTAGTAAGCTGGTGTTAAATCTTAAATTGTTGCTGCAATGCGTGGCTATTGAGGTTGGTAGCCACATAATGAGTCTAAATAAAAACTTTGTTTCTTCTTCACAGAAAACACGCTGTATTCCAAAGACCACTCTGTTTGTCCTTATTGTTCTGATAATCGTGCGAATCGCACTGGCAAATATAATCTATGGGCAAACGATGAGGCTCAGTTTTAAGCAGGTTGTACGTTCAGTAGCCATTATGAATTAGGGGATTAAGGGGATAAAATGTACGCCAGAGGAAAGCGTTTTTTCTCAGTGTATGTAACACGGAACGCTGAGGTTAACCACTTGTGTGCCAACTCAGTATTGGCTCTAGAACTGATGCAAATAACGGAAATGGGGCTTTAAAATAATCCAAATATAATTTTAAAATCAGGTCCTACCCTCGCAGAAACCACAACGTGTCACCATTACATTAGGGGAGTATCTGTTGTGTATTCTGAGACACATGCGTGGTGTGTGTAGCATGTATATTTGCCATTGTGCTTTGAAGCATGCGGTCAGATGCACGACACTTTGGACTGAGCGTAACCTATGTGTGGAACAGCCGTCTAGATCTGTACTGAAATGGCAGGCCGACCTTATTCGACTTTCTGTCGGGTTTCCGTGTATTTTGCATTAATCACCACGAATATTTGCATAAAACTTTGAAACAGGCCACGTTCCTCTGCTTCCGTGGACATGTTCTTAATACCGATGTCATGATCGTCTTCCAGGTTATTTGACACTATTATTTTGATCTTGGAACAGAGTTAAGTAAGCGAAGAACGAATCAAACTATGGCACACGTAGTTAGGCCCTACGTGTTGCATCATGCGCTGCCTGACTGATGTTGCCACCTGTCCTACTTTGGCCAGTCTAGTTACTTTGTTTTCGAGGTCTTTGTTTGTGCTTTCTTGATTTGTGTTCCGAAGGTGTCGTTGAGACATTTTTAGTTAACATAAAAGATTACAAAAAAAGACAAGCAGCAAATGAATCGTGCTTGCGCCAGGGGAAGTAGAATATGAGAGGAGGGCGTGCCTAACGTGAGCCACAGGGATGCGGGTGTATGAAATGCATCGGGTTCATTTGTCATTTGGTTTGGCGCGCTGTAATTACCCTCAGCCTCCAGCTGTGGCAATTGATGTTTACATACCATGCCATGGGTTTTTGTGTGACGGGACGGATCATTATCACATTCTGTTGATTACACATTTGTTATTCAGTACATGTTCTTGGTGGAACTCCCAGGTTACACACGTTAATGCCGCAGTTCTGTAATGGAGACGTACACTTAATTAGATGTGTAATTACACTCTTGCTGGGAACTTGCATCGCCTATTCTCGCTTCCTGAAATTGGTGTCGGTAACTTGTTACGTTCCGTATAGTAACAAATGAGGTTACAATCACAAGGAATACATAAAGAAATCGGTTGGTAAACACTGTCGCATAGTTGAAGCTGTTTCCCACGATGACTATAATGAGAAAGTCAGTGTAGACCTGTATACGTACAATTTTAAGCATCTGTTTTTATATTTACTCTTCACGCACGCTTTTGTCACACTCAATGATGAAGTTCAGGTCTGAAACTGTATTATGTAAAGGATAATTATTTAACTGGAAAATCTCGGACAGGTGGTGTGATTTCGAAACACAGTATCAGAGACGAAAGTGACTACGCGTATGTAGGGAAATGAAAAGCATGTTCATTCGTATATACACGTCGAAGTGTAGTCTATTTATAGAAAAGGAATCAAGAATTTTCAATACCCGAAACGTGGTGCTCAAAATGGAACTATTCTAGGTTTAATGTTCACGCCAATGTATAAAACCTCACAGTAAAGTAAGGGACTGTTGTGATCAGAAGCATGGATAAGCTTCCATGCAAACCGACATTGAGTTGTGTCTGATCTGGGGGTGAGTACCGTTTGACTTCTCCGGCAGCTGCAGTTTAATTCTCTAGTTCATCGTGGAATAAGTTTCAGTAAGTCTGTTTGCAGGGGCTCTTTGTGTGTTGATGGAGATCTGGCATTTTAAAACGTCTAACTTATCTCAGTATTAGCATGTGATCACACGAAAGGACTTAACAGTGGCACTGCTGGACCGGAAGTAGAGCAGGAACTTAAAAATTGAACTAAACCAATAAATATTCCGTGTCCAGAGAGAGCCCCTAATAGTCTGTTTTATAGCTCCGACATGTTTCGGCCCCGACGCAGGTCAGTATGAAGAGACGCACCATTCTCCTAGGCCGACAGTTTCGCTTGCCTTTACGACCCCATGCAACTCAAATAAATGAAAGAAAGATGGAAAATATATAGTGTATTAAACTGCACGCTGCATCGTCTGATAGAGGTTCTCACCACATTAACAAAGTGGACCTTTCCTTGAACTTGGGATTTGACGCGGCATGCCCTCTGAAGATGTTGGTAAAGCACTTCCAGCTTTTCCGTTTCTGAAATCGTTAGGAGACTCCTTCCCGAAAACAGAAATAGCTTATACGATTATGTTAACGGTGCCAGTTACGGTGGCGAGAGGAGAGAAGAGTTATTGAAAAGTGAAAATGATTAAGAATTATTTGAGTACGACTGTGGCTCAGGAGAGGCTGGGAAGACTTGATGTTTTGCCCATCGAGAAGGATGACATAGACTACAGTAACTTCTTCGCAGAGTTTGCAGGAAGAAAATCGAGAAAAGTGGTTTTCTTGTTGGCAGGGCGATAGTGGTGAGTCGTACATAAAAATATATATAAGTGGGATCATATCACTATAATCTAAAAGAAGTGACAAAATACATTAATACATTAATATATTTGCAGCATTGTGTCTTCGTTAATATTCAGTGTGCAGGCTACGGGGTTTTAATTTTTCGTTTCATAAAAGGTCCCCTCCCCCCTCCACCCCTACCCCCGCAAAGGATGCTTCGCACCGGGACCTACATCCCTCCGGGAACGGCTCTGACTGGACACTTTCCTGACCTGGATGATTCCAGCCCACAGCCTTGCTCCCTGTTTCTTTCATTTGCTGAATTATCTGTGTCAGACTGTTTTAACAGAAATCTTGCCTTAAATCTTTCGTTGTGTGTGTGTGTGTGTGTGATTCTTTGTCAGAGTATTCGACTACATATTTGTGGCGTTCTGATACACCGACAGTCTCAAATTGGAATCTGCGGTGGGTGTCTTGAATGTAGTGTTTGGAGTAAGCTGACACAAAGTTGATAATAAGACGTATTTAATACTAGTGGTCCTATAAATTACTGTGGCCAGATCGGAAAAATGTACACATGCGACGAGGTTCAAGTTCAGAAGGCTGAGATGCACAGTATAAGCAAGACCTGTATCACTCTTGCCTGGAAACTGTTGTTTCTTTTCAATTCGATGTGGCTCATGCTTCGTTGGAAAGCACTTACACCGCGATGTATGTTATGTCGTGCAATCAGCATACAGGTTTACCATGATTTACACGGTAGTTGCGTTTATGGAAACCTTTGCGTAGCACAAAAAGTCGTAAATCGGGCACTTTCTCGTAGGCCTGATTTTTCGTAAGTGGGATTTACAACTTTAGCACATTTAAATGGAATAAGATAAGAAATGTACGTATAAAGCAACATTGAGGCTCCTCGGGCTTTTGCATGCTGCACCCTTCTACCTTGGTCATACCATTTACGTAATACAGTCACGCTGTTTGTTACTGTGCGCTGTTGTCACATATAATACAGCGTTACTAATATTATGAGGGTCTGTTGTTATATTGCGTAGCAGAACTTATTATTTATATGCACATCGATTTTATTAAATTTCACTTTGGAATTTCGCCACGTCGAAATATTTTGTAATTGATGACTTGCAAACAGAATTTCCTACACAGTTTGTAGGTACATTTTTAAATCTAGCCATATACCAAATTTCATACTTTTAGACATGGTAAATAAATTTTGGAACTGGAGTAGCCTAGTCGGTATAGTAACTGTGCTACTGACTGGATGGTTCGGGGCTCGAATTCCGGTAGGCGTAAGGGATTTTCCTCTTCTCCGAAACGTTCAGACCGGCTCTGGGACCCACACAGCCTCCTATTCGATGGGTACTTAGGTTCTTTTACGGGGGAAAAGCGGCCTGATGTGCGTAGTTAAGTACTCACGTGAATCTAGTGCCGAGGTTAGAAATGAGTGGAGCTACACCTCTTCTCCCCCTGTGTGCGTGTGGACATGGAAGACGTTTTCAGTCTAATCAATAAATACAAATACTCTAATTGAACTTGTTTATTTCCTTAATTATAGGTGATGTTATTTACATGATGAAATAAGGCAGATTTATGTCGATTACTATCGACCATATAGGTGATTATCGATTATTATTGTTATCGATTACTGTCGACGGCAACCATAGTAAATCTTGTGACCAAAGTATTCATATATGTAAAGTGTTCCGTATTGTTTAACCGAACTGGAATCTTTTCGACAGATTGAGACAATTTCCTGATATAAACTTCGAAGGTAATTCATCCTGCAGTAAGCGAGTTGTTTCGTGCAGATGGACGGACATGACGTGGCTGATAGTCGCTTTTCGCATCTTTGCGCACTCGCTTAAAACGGCGAACACGGGATTTTCAGTTCATTGAAAGTCGAGGTGACGTTTTTATGTATGCAGGTCCTGTTTTTGTTTATATTTATTTATTTATATCTGTGGTTTGTGAACGTTGTCAGTGGATTTGTTATAGTAGTATAGCGTTGCACGTTATTCATTCTGTTCGTTATTGACTCTTTTGGCTTCTCATGTTTTCTACACTTATTTTACGGGCTGAATTTTTAGGCGTATATCCTGCAGTTTTCCCAAAGAAAGGGATTTCTGCTTATGTATTTCGTCTGTCATTAGTTCCTCGTTGCCCACAGTTTTTTTTTCTATGAAGAATCTTGTAAATTCGTATTCTGGTATGCCTAGAAACTGGTGATGGTTGGAAGAAAATTAAAAGTGTGCAGAACAGGAATTCTGTCAAATACGTATGTACATTTCATGTCTTGCTTAATATCAGTCATTATGTGCTGTAGTTTTGATGACTGTTTGCTGTCTAACTTCTCTTTGCGGTGATATTGGTAGTGGCTAGTTCGTCACTAGATACGAGGTGGTGTATATTGATTTAGATTCAAGTGGCCACATCACTGCGTTTCTAGACGCCCCTACTGCGGCGCCTACCTTCTGCCACATGCTTGGGTGTTGGTAACATACTGTAGGAATAAGAACTGCCCGCACCGAGAGACATGCTGAACATGCAGTATTACTCATTTTTCGGAGGACATCAAGCAAGTGGTGGGAGACTATCGAAGCCGACGAAATAGTGTAGTGTCCGTGGCGACGAAGCGTTTATTCGCGATGTTATGTTCTTACCTTTATCATTTCGGTGTCGAATCTCTGCGGCTCAATTATTCGTACATGTTTAAATTGCACGTTGAGAGAGAGAGAGAGAGTTACGGAATGAAATTATAAGCTGCAGAGATAGGTAACATAACAGTATGATCTTCTGATTTATGATACCCACTTATGATGAAACGTCCGTAAGTGGAGTCTGTGTTTCTTCTACTCACAGTATCTTTTTTAACTTTTCTATCGTTACGTGGCCGCTCCTAGACCTGTCAAGGCGCAGTGTATATGTATGTATGTGTGTGTGTGTGTATGTGTGCTTACGCGCGCGTGCATGTTGTTCGTTGGAAAAGTTAAGGCGCCGGCAGATTAAAGGGGACTGTAATTACGTTCACAAAACATTACAGGAATTGCCTGGATTGAACTTTATATTTCAGAAATTATGAAGTGCTTAGTTGTCTTGTTGAGGACTACTGTAACACCGGCTCTCACTTTTTCTGACAGTTGCGTCGCTGAATTATTGGACGGACAGGAAGAGAAAAAATATAATGGCAGAAGCTGTGCTTGTAATAAAACAATCACGGAGCTTAATTTTTAGTTTATCTGTTTCAAGCTTCCATGATACAACACAATTTTAATGGACGTATTGAAGAACACAAGACTGATGCAGGTTCAGCACGTATGCCTGCATGTGTCGATACTGCAGGTGTGTACATTTGTAAATGCGTCGCACGCCTCGGAACCGTTTTGGTACCAAGGGCGCACTTAACATATAGGCCTCCTCCATTATTGAGGTATAGGTGAGATGTTCATACCACGCCAACCTGCTTTCTGCGCTTCGCAAGTATGAAGCATTATGGTGTATCGTATTTAATGTGAAGTTAAAAAGGTAAAGTTCGCCCTAGAACAGGTCGCGAAGGCCCAGAGGGGCAGTAGATGTGTAGCTCTACTTTTTCTTTAACCTCGACGCTTGGTGGGGGTGGGTGGTCAATGCCACGCCCCGGTCGCTTTACCCCAGGAAAAAGCTGGTACCAATTGTATTGGAGGCTGGGCTAGCTGCGGGTCCAGTTTGGATGGGTGCGGAAAATCTCGCCACCCACCTGAATTCGATCCCCGGACCGTCCAGCCCGCAGCGAGTCGCTATACCGACTGAGTTATCCCTGCCCATATCGTATTTAATGTGGTAAACTGAATTGCATTCATAACTTATTAAAGAGTTACAATTATTAACAATACAAGTGTGTAAATCGTGTATTGTCTAAAAAGTTCTGTCGTTAGGTAGTCCCTTGAGTATGTTCGAAATTTGTCGAATCATGTCGGAGATAAAAGGATAAAACTAAATGTTTGTATGTTGCTGGAGTACAACGGAATGGGTACGCGTATTAAAGCAATGTGTCGCATTTTATAAATTTTGTAGTATTCTGTGTCTGAATGTATTACCCTTAATCGAAAATAATAGCGTAAAATTATCGTGACTTCAGCTCTTTCATACGCGGAATGTAATGTCATACCTTGACACATATTTCGATAAAACATTTTATAAGTTGTGACACGTAGAAAGACACCATTGACATTGACAAGCATTGTGTTCTGACAGCAGATTGTACAGTGCCACTTAATGAAAATTCGCTGAGCTCCAGTCACGGCTTGTTGTGTCTCCCCATGCATGTGTGAGGCAGTCCGTCGTTTGACTTGGTAATAATAAATCCCGTATAAAAGGCAATTTCGTGACAGATGCGTAAGAACTTATATCGCTTTTCTCATCTCTGATCCTCATATGTTACCGAAATGGTGACAGTAAGCTTACCGACAGCACACCACACACAACAGTTTTCGTTTTTATTTGTTCCCTCCGGTATTTTGAAGAACTGGTACAGACACGCTCGCTGTATCGTTCTATCGAGACTGTCAACGGGTCATCGACAACTTTGTTATGCTCTATAGGCAAGGCATGAGTAAATCGAGGAGCGATGTGCGTCTTAGTAGCTGCGTGTTTACTCTGTGAAATTATTTGACGTGTTTCTACTAAATACAATAGACGCACCTGCTTGTGTAACTGGAACAAACGTATTTATAGGGAAGCATGTAAAGAGGAATCTACGTTCAAAATGTCTCTGCCATAAAATAAAGTTGTTTTTAATGTCTGACATACTCTTTTAAGAGAGAAAAATGTGCTCAGGGTGGAGGTTGGTATCGCCAACATAGTATCTACGTATTGAAACGTAATTTTTACGAAGCGTACTGTGTCTTGGAATGTAACGCCATACATATTAATGGGTAAGTACCTACTTTTGGGGGTGATATGCTGCTCCGTCTGTAGGGAATGACGGCAGGTTAGATGTAGATGGAGGCAGAAGTTTCCTCCTCAACGGGTGTACCATCTACGAAACAACACGGCGTCACATACCAGAAGACAGTAATTTCATGGTGACCGCTGTTAGAATCGCAAATCTTTCTTTCCCCCTCGTTTCTTCTTTTTACCGTCCCTTGCTCTGGATGTGACATTCTATGAAGTTGCTGTGTTGCTTGTCTTCAGGCTGCTGTGTGTTGCTTTGTACTGTTCAGACTGTGTCTACGTCTCTAACTGTGCATTACGTACCTTTGATGTATGGAATATTGTCATAAAGTGGTTGGAGACCATGTATGTCCGTGTATACACGTGTATGTGTGACGGCTAAGTGCATCTTGCCCATTCCAGTGTAATTTAATTCAAAGGGACGAGAAATTAGTTTTAACATTAGACCGGTTGGCTTGGTCAGCACTAACATAGCCTGTGTATGACATGACAAGTCCAGGGCAGGGGAAGCTGCTGCTGCCCCGAGCGCATGTGCGTCCCTACGGTGGATATCGGAATCCCACTAGCTATGGTTTAGGGAGCCGGCTGTGCTCAATTCCAGCTGGCACGCTCCGTGGGGGTAACACGACATTGCTGTGTCACCCGTACCTAATTGCATACAGAGAGTGCTCTGCTTCGCATAGCGATTTTTAATAGATCAGTGTGTTCCGATGTAGGAATAAACTATATCCTCAGTGCGGTTGCAGATTTACTGCATCTGCAGTTTTCGACACATCATACAGGGCGTATCGCGAGGTAGACGAATATTCGGGTGTTTTAGGCCAACTGTAAATTGTATGACATTTTTAGGGTGGTCAAGGCAAGGACGGGGACACGGACGGGGACAACAGACGTCTTGTGCGTGAAGGATGTGTTAAATACATAAACAAATTTAGTCGAGAACCTTGAATAGAAGACTTTTAGGCAGACCAGGGCGTGGATGGGAAGGTGATATTAAAATAGACCGTGAAGAAATGGGTTGTGAGTGTGTGGGCTGAAGGCAGATTGTCTGGTGACGGGCGGTGCATGTGGTCATGAATCTTTTTGTTTCGTAAAAGACGGGGGATTTTGTGGGCAACTTACGAACCGCCTCAACTGATACCGAGGTCTTCTTCCCCTGAGGTAAAGCGGCCGAAACTTGAAGCTCACCACTCGCCTCGATCTAGTGCCGAAGCTCACCACTCGCCTGGATCTAGTGCCGAGGCGGAGAAAGGGCGGACCTATACGCCAACCTCAATATTCCTTTATGGTGTGTGCGAGCACAACTTTTTACTTTTCCCTGAAGAACTGCCTGGATTTTAAAAGGGCTTTTCTTCATTGGGGTGATATTTCCTTAGAAGGTGAGTCTCCTTTATGAGGAACTTCTAATTCTAAACAACACAGTGACCACTTACTATGTTCTATATCCCCGCATTAAAGGCATATTTAAACTTATGGAATAAATAGTGTACGTGTTCACTTTATTATAACCAACTTATGCACTTATATGTTTGTTTAAATTATGTTGATATTTTAAAACACTAAAATATAACACACTAAAACCATTAATCACTCCTACATGTTTCGGTTATCACATA
>Ga0123352_10021863_pt1 | contig 10193 bp, 8 predicted proteins | sample TergutLab28metaG_FD_89700 | JGI IMG/M metagenome (GOLD analysis project Ga0123352, IMG submission 89700) | Labiotermes labralis P1 segment gut microbial communities from Petit-Saut dam, French Guiana - Lab288 P1 | ecosystem: Host-associated > Arthropoda: Insects > Digestive system > Gut ...
ACCGGGAAACCCCCCCCCCCCCCTCTCCACGCGATTTGGACTCGTCCAGTGACTTGCATTTGCCTGTGTTCAGCATTCCCGCAACTTGGCAGTTCTGAGTCGAATGCCGCGTGAGTGAAAATGAATACAGTCGAATAGCGCGGGTTTCTCTTTCGTAAATACTGACAAACAGGTTCATTTAAAGCAAGCCAGACGGCATTTCGAACGGAATTTGGTGAAAGACGTGCACCATCGAAGTGTTTCGTCTAGAAATTGGTTAAAAAGTTAAAGACAATGGGAAGCCTTCTCACACAACATACAGGAGGCCGCAAAATGTCTGACGAAACCACACACGATGTAAAGGAGCGATTACCGGCGTCACCATCAAAATCACTACTAAGACATTCACAAGAGACTAATCTCCCTTATTCCACGTGTAGAAGAGCTGCAAAGAGAGCAAAACTACGCGCTTACCGTGTGTCTTGCGTTCAAGAATTGCTTCCGATGGATCATGAAAAACGTATTCGGTTTTGTTTATGGATCGAAGATTTTCTTACTCAGTATCCTGGAATTTTAGAAGTCACTCTTTTTACAGACGAAACGTGGTTTCATCCGAGCGGATACGTAAACTCTCCAAACACGCGTACAAGGGCAGCAGAAAACCCTCGTACTGTGCATGAAGAGCTTTTGCATATTGAAGGGCAAAGTGTACAAATATACACACCGCACAATCGAACAACTCAAAGACGCTATACGCCAAGATATTCAAGCCGTCAACGTCGACACTTTGCAAAAAGTATTACAGAATTTGAAGAAACGCATTCAAGTGTGTTTGTATGTGAAAGGAGACCAGTTTCAGCATCGATTGTGAAAAGGTCCTGTTTTGCATCGTTCCCGGTATGTGTATATAAATTTTCAAGTCATTATCTCAATAACACAGTTTTTTATAGACAATAGTTTGGGGCCTCTAGCGACAGAATCACCCTGTATAAAATCCATGGAAAAAACACTCCATATCCATTAATGCAACTATTACCCGAGCGAAGCACATTGGAACATGCGGCCAAAAACCTAATAAAAATCAGTGATCTGGCGGCTGGGGTTGGGGGCGGGGGGTGGGGATGCTTATCCACAGAGAGCTCCTCACACCCACCGTCAACCCACACTTCAATATTCCATACACGGTACATCGTTACGTCGTAAACCGACGATCAATTTCCCCAGAAATACCTTAAAATTTTGCGGCTTATCACACATAACGTTCTCTTCTCCATATATTTCAGCACTTCGTTGCATTCAATACCAATGACGTAACGAGGAATCTCACATTCCCTAAGATAACTAATTAACAGGCCATCGACTTTGTTGAGCATGTACGAACAAGGGAAATGCTGCACCCCATGCCGGTCCTGCGTGTGTAAGACTTCAGCAAGGCTCTGTTCCTAGTGTTTTATGCAAGGAACTGTCCTCCCCCAAGGCACATGCTCGTGAAATTTCCTAACACAGTGAAAAGTAATCCAAGCAACGAATACATTGCAAGCTGGCGCGCTTCAAGTTACTATATAATTACAGACTGAAAATTATGTTACAGACAACTACACAGTGCACTAAGATATATAAATGATTTATTACAAGAACAGTTAGTTCGCTTTTTTTGCCTTCCGCTTTGCTAACCTAAAATATAAAGATTAAGATACACAGAACTACACTTTGCCAGTTTTTGCATGAGTGTGAAACTTGGTCTCCCGCATCGAGGGAGGAACTTAGAAGGAGGGTGTTCGAGAACAGGCTGCAGAGAAGGATATTTGGGCCGAACAGTCACGAGAAAACAGGGGATTGGAGAAGACTACGTAATGAGGAACTTCATGATATGTAAAAGGTAAAGCAGTCCCATTACAGGCCCGGAGGTTACCAGGAAGTTAGGGTTCCCAGATTTCGTGACAACGGCACAGGATGGTAGTAGGTTGTCAGCCTTACGCACCGGCCGCCTTTACCCTCAGGAAATACTCCTGGTACTAATTTCTGTTAGAGGCTGAGTCGACACCAGGGCCATAGTGCGATCGGAAGGATTTGATGTCAATAAAAAATCCACTGACACCAGCTGGGATCGAACCAGCGATCTTCCGATTTGTAGCACATCACCTTAACCACTGAGCTACAGCGGTCCCCTCGTGATATGTATTCGTGATTAAAAATTATTCGGGTGATCAAATAAAGGAGAATAGGTTGGGCGGGGAATGTAGCACGTGAGGGGGGAGGTACATACGGGATTTTAGTGGGGAAACGAGAGGGGAACAGACCATTCAGAAGACCTAGCAGTAAATGGGAAGATACGGATCTTCAACAAAATATGGGCGTGGAATGGACTGAACTAGCTTAGGATTGGGACAAGTGGTGGATTCTTGTGAAAGCAGCAATAAACATTTGGGTTCCGTAAAATGCGAGGAATTTCTTTACCAACTGAGAAAATTTTAGGTTTTCGAAAAGGACTCCGATCCCTGCACTTAAGTCACTGAATGACATATACGACAACACTTGTGATGAATATAGACCAAGCATATTGATCCAGTATGTGAGATGTCTGACAAGCGCGAAATCTGAACCCTCCACAGCACTGGCGTTTAGCACTGGGGTCTTCTACGTTGTTACACCGCGTATCGGAGTTACTGATTCCAGTATCGAAGGAAATAGCGCTCTTAGCTTCAGGTGTCAAAACTAATTCCTTCTACTTGTCATCAGGAGACGAGAGTTTCAAATATCGATCGATACAATGCCCATCCTGATATTTTCGTGGTTCCCCTCAGTCCTTCCTGAGAAATGTCGTTATATTACCTCAATTCATTTCACAGCTGGTACTATAATATAAAGAGCCAATTAGATGCAACAATAACAAATTTTATTGATAATTACAATCAGCTCAACGTGTTTCGGGCGATAATTTCGCCCATCCTCAGGAGCATTGGACTGTGTTTACAGCTTGTGGTATGAAGGACCGACGAAGCTGACAGCAGGCAGCATCGTCGGTGCATTGTACCACAAGCTGTAAACACAGTCTAGTGCTCCTGAGGATGGGAGAAATTATCGCCCGAAACACGTTGAACTGATTGTAATTATCAATAAAATGTGTTATTGTTGCATCTAGTTGGCTGTTTATATTATCGCATCTATGATGCACGGTCACACAAACATCAAACAACTGGCACCATTACACTTTCTTTGTAATCTATTATTGTCATTTTTTATTGTTGCATCAAGTTGGCTGTTTATATTATTGTGTCTATGATGCACGGTCACACAAACATAAAACAACTGGCACCATTATAATTTCTCTGTAATCTATTGTTGTCACTTTTTTATTGTTGCATCAAGTTGACTGTTTATATTATTAGTATCTGTGATGCACGGTCACACAAACCTCAAACAACTGGCACCATTATAATTTCTCTGTAATCTATTGTTGTCACTTTTTTATTGTTGCATCAAGTTGGCTGTTTATATTATAGTATCTATGATGCACGGTCACACAAACATCAAACAACTGGTACCATTATAATTTCTCTGTAATCTATTGTTGTCACTTTTTTATTGTTGCATCAAGTTGACTGTTTATATTATTAGTATCTATGATGCACGGTCACACAAACATCAAACAACTGGCACCATTATACTTTCTTTGTAATCTATTACTGTCATTCTGTTATTCAGGCCATGTATGCTGAGCGACTGGCAGTCATTACACGTTAGTACACAAAGTATAACTAATACAACACGGGAAAATGTGTAACATCAGCACAGCTTTGAATCTAAAGGATAAATTACACATTACTCTAAGTAACATTTCACAGGTCTGGATCTATCGACAAATCAGTTCGTGGATTTTTCGGTAACATGTGAGAGAACAGCAACTCCAAACTCAGACATCACCTTGTGTCTTTGTATAATTAAATAGGTATACTAAAAGCAATCCGTGTGGAGTTACTGGTCTCCCATCGGGTGTCTCTCCGGGTGGCGGATAGGGGAATGCCCATAGATATGGAGGGTACTGGGGAAATAAAATACCAGGAGCAGAACAAAACCAGAACCGCTGCCTTGCGGTTGACAAAGGGATCTAATAGTAATATAATAATAATAATAAATATAATAATAATAAAATATATTTATTTACTGCAATTGGGTTGTTACCCGGTGGCAGTGGTAATTTTACATGTAAACAAAACATGATATTGGTTACTACTAGATATATGTCGGGAGGGCTACATGAGAAGCATGTAGTGGCAACTTGGAATCTTGGGAACCATCTCAGCATTTGCTTTAAGGCACAGGGAAACCAAGAAAAATCTGTAAAGGCTGGAGGAAGAAAACCTCGAAAACAAATCACCTGGCCCTCCAAGTTGGGGTTATGCGAAGGGCCAGCTAACCATCAATGGAAAATTTTTCTAAGCTAAAGATTTTCAACGGAGGAACAGAACAGGACGGTTTAATGGGTGTAGACGAAAGCGAGTACAAAGGAATATGAGTAACAAATTGTATATGGACACTTGGAACGTAAAAACACTACTCAAACCTGGTAAAATGCAAGAACTTGCGGAAGAACTGGCCAAGACACAACTCGAAATAGTAGCAATCCAAGAAACGAGATGGCCCGGAACCGGACATATAAAGAAGAAAGACTTCTCCATATATTACAGTGGAACCAGAAATCAAATAGTTCAGGCGGACACTGGCTTTATTCTCTGAGGGAGAATCCGGGAGAACGTCATTGGGTTTGAAGCAATGAACGAAAGACTTTGTAAGATAAGATTAAAAAGCAAATAAAACAATCTGGCCCTGACTAATATCTACGCTCCCACTGAAGACAAAACGGACGTAGAAAAAGGGAACTTTTATGAAGATCTCCAAACACTACTAGATAGAACACCCAAACGTGACACAGTAATAGTTCTGGGTGATGCAAATGCAAAACTAGGGAAGGAAAATGTTTATAATGAAGTAAGCTGGAAGCATACTCTACACGAATTATCGAACAGAAATGGGGAGATGCTACTAGATTTTGCACACTAGGAAATAACCTGAAAGTTATGAGCACTCAATTTCAACACAAGAAGATTCACAAAGGTACTTGGCTGGCCCCAGACCAAAGGACACTAAACCAGATAGATCATGTAATGATCAGTAGTGAGAAGAAAGTACTTATTGATGAAGTTAGAACCATGAGAGGAACGAATATAGACTCAAATCATTATCTTCTTAAGTTAATACTTAACCAAAACTTCCAAAAATATATATTAAGAAAAATAGAGATTGGACGGGGATGTGGAATATATCAAACCTCAAGAATCCGATAAAGTGCTTGGAATACAGAGTTTCATACACCAAACTGCCAAAACAAACACAACAGCAAGACGTAGAACAAGAATGGGAGCAGATTAGGACGGCAATCACAGAAGCAGCAAATGAAATAATCCAAAAGCAAGATAAGAAAGAGAGGAGTGAATGGTGGGACAAGGACTGCCAGCTAGCGATTAAGAGAAAGAATGATGCGCGAAGAACGTGGTTACAGCATAAAAACCAGAGCGATTAGCGAATGGTACCACAAGATGAGAAATGGAGCAAATAGAATGTGCGCACTAAAGAAAGAAGAATGGATTAATGAGACAATTAGACAAATAGAAGAAAACCACAAGAAGAACGAATCAAGGATATATTTTACTGTGATTGAAAAACTTAAACACCAGAATATAAGATTTCCGTTTATGAGTGAAGATGAAAACAACACCGTAATCAATCAAACGAATCAAATCCTAAACAGATTGAAGGATTAATTCAGGACAATCCTGAACCTAGATACAGATAACTCCTTTAGTAACCATAGGATACAACCAATAACAAGTGACAACCAGACCGGAGAATAAATACAACCTCCATCTTACAATGAGGTATGCTCAATAATCAATAAACTGAAAAGTAACAAGGCAGGAGGCACCGATAATATAATACCTGAATTAGTTAAACAGGGTGGCAGAACTCTGAAACAAATGTTACGTAAAGTTATACTAATGATCTGGGAAAAAGAACAATTACCTAACCAATGGAAGGAAGGAATAATTTGCCCGATGTATAAGAAGGGGGATAGACTGGACTGCACGAACTATAGACCTATAATATTGTTAAATGTTGCTTATAAAATATTTGCAATAATTCTGAATCAGAGGCTGGTAGATATTATAGAAACAGAGTTAGGTGACAACAGTCTGGATTCAGACCTAACAGATCCACAATTGACAATATTTTGTGATAAGACAAATTATCGAAAAATGCTATGAATATAATATTGATATTCATGACATATTTATAGACTACGCACATGCCTTTGATTCAATTAAAAGGAATAAAATATTAGATTCATTAATCCTGTATAAAATACCCCCCCCCCCAAAAAAATAATAAGGCTAATTGTGAAGTGGGAGAGAAAACCAACAAGATGCAACAGTTAGACGTTTATTATCAACACGTTCTCAACATGTTTCGGTCATCATTATGCCCATCTTCAGGAGAACAAGACGTGTGTCACTGCAACTAGAAGCCTCATGAATGAGGAGGCCTAGCCCACGTTGGGCCGCAGCGGAACAAAAATAAAAACAATTGTATGCGCTTTTGTTTGTTTTAATAAGTATTCATCCTGACGATGACCCTTCGTTGTCGAAACATGAAGCAATAAATATAACAAATGAAGTTGTGTTAAGAGTTTTTCTTCTTTCAATTTATCATCAGAAAATAACTTTATATAAACACTCTGTATATAAAACAAGGGACCTTAAATACATTAAATACATTGCACTGAACCAATTACCTATATTTATTACAGTTTTCAGCAAATACAGGGTGTTTCACGAGAAACAGTAAATATTTTAGGAGGTGGTAGTATGGACTATTCCGAGTATATAAGTTCATATAATCATGTGTCCAACTTTCAGTGGGTGTGAAGATACAGCTGTTTGAAGTTGGCGTGTACAGATGAGATTTTTGTATGTGGGGATGGATGAAAAGCGAAGTCTACAAAGAAAAAGTAAACACAAGAGACGAATTGGTCGCTCGCATTATGAATAGTGCTGCCTCATAAAGGAAGAACGCCAAGACGACCTCACGTACTGTTGTCAAGAGGGTTGAAAAGTGCACTGAAGTCGATGGTGGTATTTTTGAACACTTACTTTGAACTCTTGCAGTTTATTGAGATGATTTATATAAACAATAAATGCAATCAATACGTCTTTTGTCTTTCCTTCATACCTTTTGTAAGGCGTTTTATGCGTAATATTCAAACAGATGTAACTCCACACCCATTGAAAACTGGACACATGTTATAACAACTTATTTACTCGAAAAAGTCCATACTGCCACCTCCTAAAATATTTACCATTCGTCCTGAAACACTTTGTATATTCCCGAGACCTCAGACTGCCGTCGAGGCTTTCACTCAATTTGGATGCTGTGACGCACAGTCTGCAGCTTGCCGGGAAACAAGATACCAACGCAACAGCGTCGGCCAAATACGTATTTCCGTTAGGAAATTTTGTCATACGTTGATACTGCATGTTCGTAACGTAACACATTCAACAGTAAATGAAGGGTTTCAGGTTCTTGTGACCGTGCATCATGGAACGTAGAGTGAAGAGAGATAAACCAACAAGATGCAACTAATCCGATGTTTATTATCAAACTTCTACCTCAACATGTTTCGGGCATCATTATGCCTATCATCAGGAGAACAAGACCGTGTATTACTGCATATGGTGTTCTGCACTGTAACAGGAGGGGGAAAACCCCGTAAGATGTGAGCCATAGAATCTTTGCGTGGAGTAATGAGAAGTAAACGTAGTTGGGATTTCGAGTGTATACACATATACACCCGGTCATATACATATACATACGGCTTACACATACACACACGACCATACACATATACACACTAAATCCCAACTATGTTTACTTCCCATTACTCCACTCAAAGATTCTATAGCGCACATCTTACGGTTTTTTCCCCCTCCTGTTACAGTGCAGGACACCATATGCAGTAATACACGGTCTTGTGCTCCTGATGATGGGCATAATGATGCCCGAAACATGTTAAGATGGAAGTTTGATAATAAACATCGGTTTAGTTGCATCTTATTGGTTTATCTCTCCTCCCCCTAAATGAAGGGTATTTAGAGCACTTGCCAACAACCAGCACTGCTGGAAACAGATGGTGAGTGGCTATAAGAAGGATAATAGAGAGGGATAGAAAGACAGTAGGATGGGTATGAAAGTAAAGCAGTGTGAGTAAACAGCAGTCACAAGAATGAAGTCATTAATGAGTTAAAATTAATTGGAAACATAAATCAACTAGCCACGTGACGTCATACGACCGGTTTTCATAATATTTATTCGCTAGTTCTCGTTTTCTTGGCTCATGATGACTTATTACTGCATTTTATATGGCACCTGAACGCCCTGATCAAACCACAGACATGAAACGTTTTAATCACTTCCGTATGCATTACTAACTGCCGATCCCAGTGTCCGCGCGGTATAAAGCGTAGGTATACGGCCTCTCACCTGCTGAGATTGTGGATTCGAATCCCACCGGGGGCATGGAAGTTTATCTGTTATGAGTGTTGTGTGTTGTCAGGTAGGGGTCTGTGCGACGGGCTGATCGCTTATGTTTCTATTGAAGGAAAATAATGCAAATAAATGAAAAGTATTTATTGTGTTTCTGCACCAGATATTGATTTAAAACCTGAAATTCAATAAACAGAAAACTGTAAAAATTCACACATTATCTCTACTATGGTAAAGGTAAAGGTAAAGCAGTCCTGTCACAGGCCTGGAGTGGCCCAGAGGGTTCCAGGAACTTAGGTTTCCCATATTTCATGACAACGGCACTGGATGTTGGTAGGGTTGTCAGCCCTACGCACCGGACGCATTTACCCCAGGAAATGGGACTGGTACTCATTTCTGTTGAAGGCTGAGTCGACTCCAGGACCATAGTGCGATCGGAAGAATATTATGTCAATGAAAAATTCCAATGACACCAACTGGGATGGAACCAGTGACCTTCCGATTTGTAGCACAGCATCTTAACCACTGTGCCACCGCCTACATCTTTCGAGCACTATGTGCTCATCATCAAGAGGTCAAAATTGTATTATACAGCATCTGATATCATCACACCTGTAGGTGGCCGTCCGGTGCACAGTCCTCTCGCAACCTGTGCACCGGACGGCCACCTAAAAGTGTGACGATATCAGATGCTGAATAATACAATTTTGACCTCCTGATGACGAGCACATAGTGCTCGAAACATGTAGAGGCATATAATAAACTTTTTATGAAACAAGAATTTGTGCATTAAGTTGGTTAATTACTAAGATTATACTGAGATGCACGGTCAGCAAAACATCAAAAGCAAAAGAAATTCTCACACACACAAGAATTACGATGATAATCTGTAAAGCACACGGTTGTTTTTCTACTCCATTACAGTCATGCTTCCAAAAATATGAACCTTTGCTGCGTTCGCCACCAACTATTACACATATCAAAATTTCGGCTGCAGAAAAATAGACAGCACGCAGGTGCAGAATGGATAAAAAGAGAAATTCGCCGTTGGTATAAGACTGCTGTATATACAGGACGTTTGATAATGTTCTCCGTGATTACAAATATTTATAACAAGAAAACCAAAGGACCTACCTTAATGGAATTGTTCACAGCGACAGGAAAACTGAGCTTTTTGGGGGGGAGGACAACTAGAGATGTTCGATGTGTTATCATGGGTGACACGGCACACATCGATACGATATTCAAGTTCTTGCCACAAGCGCGTCAAAATGGGTGCTTTCTGCTTGCACAGACACCCAGTTTCAGTAAATTGTTTATACCGCGCAAGAATGGTCTTGTCTGTAGGCGGGTCCTTTCCGTACTTTGCATGAAATGCACGTTGCACAGTAACCACAGACTTACTCGTGTGATATTCCAGCACACAAAACGACTTGTCCCCCAGAGCGGCCATTTTCTCACTACACTCGCAACGCCTAGCGGCAGAAATGTGAACTGCGATGGAAAACAACTTACTGGGGGGGGGGGGGGGATTTGGGTTTTTTTTTTTTTTTTTAAAGGTTTTTAAAAAACATGTCTATGGTTTTTCTTATAAAAAATTTTTTTAATGACGATAT
>Ga0123352_10021867_pt1 | contig 10193 bp, 7 predicted proteins | sample TergutLab28metaG_FD_89700 | JGI IMG/M metagenome (GOLD analysis project Ga0123352, IMG submission 89700) | Labiotermes labralis P1 segment gut microbial communities from Petit-Saut dam, French Guiana - Lab288 P1 | ecosystem: Host-associated > Arthropoda: Insects > Digestive system > Gut ...
AGATAGAATAATTAAAAATTTTTTTTTCCTTCCTTTTGTGTGTTTTTTCTGGCTCTCTCTTTGCCCCCCCCCCACCCACTTTCAAAAAATTACTTTTTGCCCCCCCCCCCCCCCACCGCCCCTCAACCAAGGAAAAATCTTCTGTGGGCAAACTGTATGCCCTTTATATTTAAATACAGCATGGACAGCAATGTCTGAGTAATCAATTGTAGTATGTACATCATTCCTCTACAACCTCCCATATCTTGACACAAAATCTATAACAGACAAGTGCCAAAAATACATTCCCACCATGACCAAATGTCAGTAACAAATCATGTGATACTCTAAAACTGGATAAAACTGCAATTAAAATTAAAGCTGCATATACTTCAAGCCTCAGATTTTTAGATGTCAGAAAAGTCAAGAGAATACTAAGAAAAATGGCAAAAATTTACAGAATGTAACTGGCTACTAATTGTTATCACACGAATGTTTCTGGTTTTAACACAATTTTGCTTGTGTCCACTCATAGACTCAATGGTATGTCACGAAGTCTTGGCTTGTGCTGAGGCCACTAACTGGCTATCATTGATCTACCAAGTACTTTATGCTATGTGAAATATAAAGTTTAATGTCACATCCAGAATTATGTCCCAACTTAAGGCCTTCACTCTTCTGGGGTGTTACACAGCATCCAAGCCTACTTGACCTTCAAAGATGGAACTAATAGGCCATCCCACGATGCTCGCAACAAACTACCAAACCTATGCTGTACTAACATCCCAAAGAAGCAAAGGCCTTATCTACACCGGAGTGTAAGATTAAAATCTTACACTCAAACTTGTATCCCAATATTATGAATGAAGAAGACCTGACAAGTAACTGAACTCTGAAGGTGAATCAAAGAGTAAAGTAAACTGCCTGCAGTGGCATTGCAATCCATGCAAGCAAAACCTACTGGGTGTCTAAGTAACTATATACTAGGCACTGTTGCCATGCGTCAGTGTCAAGTTTAGTTAGTGTTTGTTTACAGTCTTCCTTATAGACATTGGCACTGCTTTCAAATTGCACTGTTGTTGAACATAAAGCTGCGATCCATTTTTTGAGGTCAGAATAGGTAAAAATGTCTGAAATTTAAAGGAGAATGTTAGCACAATATGATGCACAGTGTACGGCAAAGAAAGGGTGCTTGCTCCATGATAACTTGAGTCAACATTCCATAGCAGCTACAACAGAAGCAATCAGGCAGCTGAAATTGGAATTTCTTCCACACCTCCCATTTAGTCCAAACCTAGCTCCAATGAAGTATCATGTGTTTGGGGCACTGAAAGAAGCCTATCATGGATTGAGACCTGCTAGTGATGATGAAGTTAAGGAAACAGTGCACAAGTGGCTTCAATCATGACCAAAAACTCTCTTCGTAAATGGGATCAGAAGTCTTGTGAAGTGCTACACAATATGCGTTGAAAAGAGGGGTGGTTATGTTCAGAAACGATACACTCTGCATTTGTCACAGATTGTTGTACGCCAAGTAATTAATAAATTCACTTAACTTTCTGACTCTGCCTCATATTACACTGACAACTATGCTGACTTACCCAATATTTCCATGTATGTTCACAGTTAAATCTGCCACAACTACATCCGATAAGTCACCTTTACCACTACACTTTGTAAATATAAACAATAAGTTAATCCTTCCACTCCTGCACAAATTCATTATTTCAACAAGGAGGCTAAAATTTGTTGGTAACCAAAATTATCAGCACTCATGTCTTCTGGCATATGATGCTGCGTTGTTGGGCCAGTGGTTTCCAGTATTTCAAAGGACTGTAGCACCTTCATCCTGTTTGACCCTGAAGATGAAGGCACTACAGTCCTTTGAAACAATGGGCACCACTCAACCAGACACAGAATCCCATCCCATTAGACTTCAATCCTAAGCAAGACCAATGTAAGAGCCTCAAATCCCACAAGAAGATATGTTTTAAACCATCCCACTTGGACAAATTCTGAAAAAATCTGTCCATTTCCTGGTCATTTGCACTGTTTCAATTTTTAAAGCAGCAATCCCAATTTCACAGCACCATCATTAAGTACTAATGGCTTAGCATTATACATTTCAGTACATATCATCACTACTTTAATTCAATGGGTAAAATATTCTTCCTGTTTGTTCAACGTACTAAAGTAACAAATTACAGGACCTAAAATTCCCAATGTTCCACAGCCCATTTCTTAGATGACAACTTTTTAACACCTTTTGTATTCAAACATTAATATGGTCTTCCATTTTAATGACAGCAACTGGCATTGGGATGGAATGCTGAAATGGCATTCATTTAACAACAGTGCCAGTGCTTAGTAAGCCAGGATAGCTCATTCAGTATAAGTACACTACAACCTGGATGAGCAAGGAATGATGGTTTGATTACCCAGCAGAGGCAAAGGAGTTTTCTCCAAAGTAGGTTAAGTGTCACTCCTGAATGAAAAGGTTCAAACATACTACTGAAGAAACAGACCAGTGGGATCTGGGTCCAGGCTCCACAGATACATCACTCACAAGGATCAAGATGGGTCTCTACCAGTTTTCAGGTTTCTTCAAGTCCACAAACCACACTGTTCTTATTCACCAGTTCTCAGGAAGATTTATGTAACAACTACCATTCACATACTGGTCTCATTCACCAGCTCCAGTATTAAGAATACTGACTGGCAGCAGGCCTATAACTTATTTAAAAACTTCACTTTATTCAAATTCCTTTCAACACACATATGATGACAATGCTTCATTAAATGAATTTACCGTTACATATTATATACTACTACAGTACCATGTGGGCCAGGTAGCCCAGTTGGTATAGCGAATGACTACAGGCTGGACAGTCCGGGATCGAATCCCAGTGGGGACGAGATTTTCCACCTGTCCAGACCAGCCCTGGGGCCCACCCAGCCTCCTGTAAAATTGGTACTGGGACTTTCCCGGGGGTAAAGTGCGACCAGGGCATGCTGCTAACCACTCACCCCCTTCTAGTGCCACGGTCATGGAAGAGTAGAGCTACATCTCTACCCACCCTCTTCGTCACACAGGACCTGCAACGGGATTACTTTACCTTTTTACTACGGTACCATACTAAGAGACTGAACTGGAGAAATCATTTTGACAGAATGGAGAGAAGAAGGATACCCAAACAAATTCCACAGTGTGTGTCTTAGGTCAGATCTATAGGGCAGGTGGCAAAAAGAAGGCTACAGACAGTAACAGACCACACTGTCTAACACTTGTTTGGAAGACCACAATGACCCCCAAAATTAAGATTTCTGTTGGAAAGGGCTGGAACACAAAACCACAACACTAGCATCACCCATATAACTACAATTATTTTGCTTTAATGTAGAACAGTGGCATCAATTGTTTTGAGGTACTGTTCACAATTCACCTTCCAACAACACTGCCAAAAAATTATTTTTTTAAAACACACAGAGTATTTAGAAGAACAGTTGATATTACAAGCACAGAATAGACATACGAGTAATTTAATGTCATTTTGGTTGGTTCTGGATCTGGTGATTACTTCGATCCAGACAAGTATCTTTCACACTTAGTTTAGAGGCCTGTGATGGTCTCTGTTGACTAACAGTCTTATGGTGTCTATCAGTCTGCATTACCTTTCATTCACAATTCCCACAAATCTGTCCCATTCTCAGTCAGTCAGTCAGTGGGTCCATACTTGTTCACGTGTTCGTCTTGTTCCCCACACATTACTCCTGACAGTAACCCAACTGCTCCTAGTACGACTGTAATGAATAAATATGTAGCAAAACCCATCCTACCACGAACATGTGATCGCCTGTGATGGTGGAATGTTAAGTTGTTACATCCCACACTTGTCTGTAGTGAAGAAAAAGCTTTGTGTTCTGGCTATTTCTGTCCCCTGTCAAAGAACAGATTCTACAGCATAAAAGATTATTTGTGAAAAAAGGAGCACTCTGAATTCAAAATTAATGGTGGTTTTATTCCTAAATGCTAACAAGGAAGAAAACTGTAAGCTAACAGGCTTCCTGTTGTATTTTAAACCTTGTATACTTTCCAAATTTATATTAATAATAAGGAATTCACAGAATTCAATGTCGTACACGAGTTTAGATGCACGTGGGTGTCAGAAAGTACGCACAATGTACTTTTTTAAAGTCCATACAACAGCAACAGAAAATGAGTACAGTATAATTTCCCTACCATCTTCCTCCTTTTCAATACACTTAGTCAAAAGGTGAAGAAGTTCCCGTAGGCCGTGAGAATAAAAAAGGTTCTGGCTGAGTAGCAAGCCACAAATACACAGATTCCTTCACTTCTTGGTGATGGAAAACTGGTGGCCTTGTAGAATGTCTCTGACTGAAGCGAAGAAATGAGAATCTGAAGGTGCTAGTTCAAGGCTAGTTAAAGGTTACACAGGTTATGTTCTTAACACCTTGAAGTGCAGCTGCTGAAGTTTCAACAGTATAGACAGCAGTGTGGACGACGAGTGTCATGCAGCAGTCAGACACATTTCGGCAACAGTTCTCAGCATTCCCTTCAAACTGCTAACATCAGACTGTCACATGATGCAGCACAATAACTAACACCATCTACTGTTGTGTCCATTTTTTGATAATGTTCCAGTATTTGGCCTGGCAAATCTGTTGGTTAGATTTTGAAATTTCTTTTGATCAGCGAGAGCAGATGTTTCCATTCCATACTCTGGTGTTTGCTCTCTGGATTGTAGTAGTGGATCCATATTTTGTTTCCAGCGATATATCTTAAATATCTGTCACTTCAGCAACAGTGACCCATCTGTCTTTCATGATCACAGCACAAACTCAATGTTCTCATTGAAGGTGGGCATAGACAGCTGGCCTGGTCATACTGCATCATTACATTTGTGCTACTATTTTTGTTCCTGTCAACCTATTTGTTCAAACAACGCTTCTGTCAAGCACTGTTCCCACACTGCACTGCAAGTCTTTGATGGACTTCTGATTCTCATACATCTTAAAACCACAAAAATCAGATCACTGCACACCACTCTTCTTTGGTGCATACAGCAAGAGGAGTGATCATATTGGCAAGGCTACAATAATACAACATATGATCATCCAAGGTTGAAGTGGCAACAGTCATGACCAACAATGTCTACCCAATTAGCAGCACTGCCAACAAAACAAAAATGTAAACAAAACGTTGCAGACACTGCCTCACCCACCTACTTCTACATTAAACAATCAACACTGTTTTACTTTATGAAAGTAGAAGAATGTCACAGAATCTGTATGTTGTGTCAAGTAGGAGATAATGGGGAAATATGCACAATGGACAGCAGTGAGAAAACACACACAGTAAGCTGTGGCAGCTCAGTTTATAAACAAGATAAGTGCCTCAGCAAACACAGTCTCTGGAACACCTACTGCAACCAGTGCAGTAACCAACATCCAGCTCCTACACTTCAACATGTTACATTCAAGGTTTTGGGGGACAGTGCTACTACTTTTGAGACTCACAATAGTTGCATTTTACAGGGTTTAAAACCTGAGGGAAGGATAACACTTGTAAGACCCAGGAATAGATGGGAGGATAATATTAAGATGGACCTTCAAGAAGTGGAATGGGGGGGGGCCACAGAATGGATTGATCTGGCTCAGGATAGGGACAGGTGGCGGACTCTTGTAAATGTGAAAATGAACCTTCAGGTTCCATAAAATGCAGGGAATTCCTGAACTAGTGAGAACTGGTTAGCTTCTCAAGAAGGACTCTGCTCCATAGAGTGAGTAATTAAGTACATACGTAAGTAACAGCTGCATCTGGGACACAGCTTCACTTGCCAAAGTATGTGAATGTTAGACAAGCAATCATGCAAGTATCCTGAAACTATAACTTACTTGGCAATTCTGGAGGCTGTGGAGGTTGGTGTGGTTGCTGGGGTGGTACTAGACCCATGGCACCAGGTGGAACAGCAACAGCACCCGGAGGGCCAACAGGTCCTGCCGGACCTCCAGGAGGTCCGGGGGGAGGAGCTGCAACAGGTGAACACATCATATCAACAAACTGCCTAATGCAAGTAAATGATAGATTACTCACTCTAAACATTCTTTTATTAAGCTGTGCATATAAATGACATACCCAGAAAAATGTTAATCACCACCTACAAACCAGCAGAGGAACATTTACTAAAAACATGAAATCACGATACCACTTTAGCAGTAACCTGGAAAATGGCATCACTTTTCTGCCAATTCGCAAAAAACAAGTAAAGGTAAAGTTGTCCCTGTGCATGCCAGGAACACACATAGGGTGTGCAGATACAGCTCAACACACATTAACCTTGACACTACTAGAAGGTGAACATTCGGCTGCATGCCTTAGCGACTTTACTGCCAGGGACAGAGTCCATAGTATCCAATGAACCCAAAGCTGGATGGGCCATAGAGCTGGTCTGGATGTTTTGGAAAACAGAAAATAAAAAATCCCTTGCCTCTACCAGGAGCTGAAACATGATTCCTTGGTCAACCAGGCCTTAGCACATTACACTCAATATGCCACTCCACCTCCATTTCAGTGTAGATTTGTTTATGGGAAATACCATATGCTATGACAGAGTTTTGAACTGTGTCTTCACTGTACAAATTCTGTGGACTAGCCACTAACAGACAAGTATAACCAGATTATGTGTTTAACAAAATAAATGCCTGAACAGTAGCTGATATGTATGTCTGTCTGTCTGTTATGGCCACAACTATGTTTTACATAAAAACAACACATCTCACAGAATTAAATCCCTGCACATGGCTGCTGTACAGTTTATGTGTAACTTCAAATTAAAAAAACAGAATACATGTGCAAACATCAATTATTTATTCTTTATCCTCTCTAAAAGCATGAATTATTGCAATAAATAAACTTTAAGCATGACAAAATAGTTTAATAATCCAAATGCATAACATTCAAACAAAGACACAAAGCAGACAAATATTATAGGTTCAGGTGAGATTCCTGGTGTTATAGCACGTCTGCACCAATGCAAGTCAAGAGACTGTCAATACAGTAAGCAGTATTTTTGAACTGCTGCAAATTACAAATTAAATAACAGATAACAATGAAAAATACAGTATAACTCAGCCTTCAAGAATCTGTAGCTTTTGTTTTCTGCTTATTTTCCCAAGTGAAAAAAATGACAGATGTTAGCTATAACTACTGAGTTTTCTGTTGTGAATGTTGCTGCACTGGCCTGCTGAATGCACACACATTGCACTGGCCTGCTGAATGTACATGTATCTTTTCTTCTTTACATAATTCTTAAGTTAGGGAATAAATAATAATATTCACACATCAACCTGATGGGGACTGAGTCTTCTGTTTACTCCATGCAGTACAATGCCAATGAGCTCACATGGGAGGGAACTGTTCAGAAGTTTGTTGGACCAGAACCGGCCTTGGGGGTCTCTGGGCAGAGTATAAGGAAAAAGATAAAATGATGGAAGAACAAATAGCATATGGCAATGGGGCGGGGTCTTACAAGTATTCAGAGGCACAAAAATTGATTTTGGGAACTAGTCTGACTGCTAAGACTAGGTAACTGTCCTTTGACAGGATACAATCCAGCATTGTTATCCGCCTCCTTGCTGGACACAACACCCTGAGAAGACATCTCTACTTAATGGGGCTATCAACAGTCCCTTATGTAGGTGGTGTGGAGAAGAGGAGGAAACCTAAGCTCATATTTTGTGAGTGTGATGCCTTGTCTTCACTCAGACACACCTCTTTGGGTTCCTTGTTCATGGACCCAGAGGATGTTATATGTCTTAAGTCTAAGGGCAATCTGGAACTTAAGTAAAGGAACAGGGCTCCCATGAACTGGACATCACATTATGAGGCACGAAGGGCCTGTCAAAAAAGCCTATGTGCATTGGGAAAGAAAAGGCTTGAACATATTTTCTATTCTTTTCTATTCTATTCTACTCCATACAGCACACAAATTATTGGGTTATGTAATGTGATAAGGTGAATTACAGGAAAACTTTCACGCCACAAATGTTTGTGCTGTTTATGAACATACCCAGTCTGTATCATTATCAACAGGAGCTACAGGTCAACTGTACATATGTAAACATTTTTAATAAGTAAAAATTATGTAAGTTACTTATGTGAAACTGCCGATGAAATATAGTTGAAATTTATGGATTTTCTTATTTCACAAAATGTATGCTCTCAAAGCACCAGTTTATTCATAGAATCGACAAACTGTTCTCACAGTTTAAATAGCAATGAACTGGTGTTATACACGGTACATCCAATACCCGACATACATTTTCATGGCATGCACAGGGACACCTTTACATATGTACTTTACTAGATACCGAACACAGCAACAAACAAAATACAGTCAAATTCAATTATAATGTCATCGAAGGAACCAAATAAACTGTGTTATAAAAGAGTTTTTAAGTGAGGTGCATCATAAAAGTGAAGAAAAAGCACTCCAAGAAAAAATAAAAGCCTGCAGGCATAATACTTAATGTTAACACTATGATATATGTCAAATTTAAATTGTAATTACTATTTAGAAATAATAAAAATTAAACCTCTGTAATTGTAAATTTTCACACAGGCTTATGATAAAATAATACATAAACTTAAAGTTAAGGAACAGCAAAAGTTATCATGAGAAAAAAGACTTCTCATTACTACACCATCACTCCTCTCTTGCTGAACCACTTAAGCAGTGCCTTATCGATGTAATTTTATTCAGGCTGTTGAAATCACTTTATTCTCGGTCTGTTCTGTTCAAACACACTGAAAATTTTGCTTCCATTTTATCAAATATTTTGGATCATAGAATTTCAGAGATAAAATTCCTGACACGTCACCTTTCTTTTTTTCCATTTTCGGTTTTGTCATATCACTTTAACTTTTCTCCAGCACTCAAAACCTTCCTTCTGTTCATGAATGAAGCCATGTTATCATATTACCTGTCTCCTACTAAACTGCAGGCATAGAATTAAGGGGCAACTTTACACACGAGGTGCATTAGTTCTACTAATGTCATTTTCCAGGCCTGGAATTTATGTAGCTACCTGAAAGCGTAGAGGCTTGCCCTCTCAAGGATGAGAAGTTGTCATAATTCTCAAAATGGTTTACTCTTGGAAAATTATGTTGGAAATGATGAGTGGCAATGTCGTTATATTGGAGTTAGATGTTCTTATGTATCTCATACTAAGCAAGGTAGAAAAACATGTGCTTTATAGGCAATTGGTATCACAGAATGTACGATGTTACAGCCAAGGTGTTGCACAGACTGGATTCAATGTACCTGTTGTAGGCATCTCCCTGTGTGCTGATGCCAAACTTCTCTTATTCTTGTTTCTTAATTGGAATGAAATTTCAACAGTCCTGTTCTAAATAGCCATACTATCTGAATATGGCTGTGTATGTATGTATGTATGCATGCATGCATATGCACACAAACATGTGCACGCAAGCACACACACGCACACACAAAACTGCTATAGCAAACTGAAGAATGTGCAAGATTAGAGAGGGCATTCAACCAAGAACATGGATCCATTATAGGGGATGAGAGAGGTATACTTGATATATGGGCAGATTATTGCAAGGAACTGCCTAATAATCTAGTTTGGAAAATCACAACAGAAGAAAATGTACAATTTAGAACACTGCATGATATTAGGGTTCCTTTCAGCCAATAAGTCTCAGCTGTAACCAGAAAGTTGAAGAATAACACGCCTCCAGGTGAAGACTCAATAAAAGCCTAGTTAAAGGTGGAGGCAGGATGTTGTGAATAAATATCCATATGCTGATGAAGACACAGTGCAAGGAAGAGTAAATGCCAGAGCATTGGAAAAGGGCCATCATTAGCCCAACGTATAACAACTGTGATAAGATGGAATGTTTTAACTACCTGGAAATTTCATTCCTTAAATAAACTTATGAAATGTTAATACAGTTAGTAATTCAGCACCTGGAACCTTATGTAGAAGACTTAACAGAACATATCCCACTTTTCACAATAATCACCAACACTTGCACACTTTTCCAATTGACACTATAAAACTTTAATTTGTTAAAATAGTTAAAATCTCCGACATGTTTCGGTTTACATTTAAACCATCTTCAGGGAGCTATTAGTTCATGCTAAAGTTACTTATATCTCTTGTTGGTA
>Ga0123352_10021868_pt1 | contig 10192 bp, 3 predicted proteins | sample TergutLab28metaG_FD_89700 | JGI IMG/M metagenome (GOLD analysis project Ga0123352, IMG submission 89700) | Labiotermes labralis P1 segment gut microbial communities from Petit-Saut dam, French Guiana - Lab288 P1 | ecosystem: Host-associated > Arthropoda: Insects > Digestive system > Gut ...
AAAAACAAAAGGGGGGGGGGGGGGGGGGTGGCAAGAAATGTAGGAGAAGTACAAGGCAGGAGATCTGAGAAGGGGAAGCTGTGCATACTGACAGGAATGGAGCAGAGGTGTAACACGGGAAACAGTACATCCAGGCCTTGTCAGTACTGATACATTGACTACCTGCTAATTTTAAATCCAAAGTAAGGTAATTTGCACTCGAGTGTGTTTTATTACTGTCACTTTAATAAAGTCAGTTCAGGCAGTAATCAGTGTGAGTTACAGAGGTTGCATGACCCAGGAAATGTCATTCCCTTCTTGGTGGAGCCAAGTAACCCTTCTCTCCTCCACTGTGTCCAGACAAGCTTTGGGGCACACACAGCCTATTCAGTTGGTAGTACTGTGGGTTCTTTCCTGGTATGGGGGGATAAAGCAGTTTAGGGGTGAAGGTGACAATTCACCTCCAACTAGTGCTGAGGTGAAGAATGAGTGAAGCTGTGCCTCCAGTCCTCCATGTATCTTCAGGGTGTGTACAGGGACAGCTTTACTCATGTTTACATGAAAATGAATTGTGTACTGCAGTTATGAGAAACAGTAGTTATTTATTATGAAACATGAGAAAGCATCACTTTATTAGGTACATATTTTGCAATCCGAAACTGATATTCATTCAAAACAGCTACTTCAGTTACTACAGTGTGCATGTGGGTATGACAGACAGGATGGACAGAACCTACTCAAGACCCAGATGTAACATAAATCACCTTTGCTCTTACCATAACACTGTCAAATCATTTTCTGAACTATGAAACATCCTGAAAAAAGAACTCTCCGTTGTTACCAGATATTTTAAGTTCCCGGCACTGGTAACTAATTATACGTAAAATGTCCTTTCTCCTAACTCAAGTTTAACAATGTTACTTAAAGTAGCCAGCATGGCTTACTTCAAACAATAGACTATAAGGGAAGGAAGAGTTCTTTTCACCTAAAGTTCAATACCTGTTCCAGGATAAATTTAAGAAGCCTTCTAAGATGCAAGGTAAGTAGTGTCAAGTTATACATCACCAGGTGTCAAACTATTTTTGCAATTTTGCTTCAATACAACAAAGAAGAAACCACTCTATATCATGAAGATGGTTTGGCAGTACTTGTAGAAGCAAAGGTCACGCAATATTAGCACAGAATATCCCCCCCCCCTCATTACATGCAGCAAATCTTCTACATTCTTCTACAAAGCAGCAGAGAAGTCACAGTTCGATATGTGCAAAACAGATGGAAGCAGGTGTAAATGCATTCTGACAGTTAATTTGGAAGGTTCATATTTTGAAAGATTACACGCATAATGATGAGAGCATTACATCATACTGCGGATGCCCAATGCATTATGGACTAAGCAGCACTGTTCTGTTTACAGTTCTTTTATTCCAAGAAGTGACCAGCATCCAATCCACATAAAGCAATTAGTAAGCACTTGCAAAGTAATTTTACACACAGGTACTGTTGCCAATATTTCATGAAACTTACTAGCAGCTACCAATGCTCAGCAAGCATGCACAAAATTTACTGTCAATAAATAATGGTAAGTGTTCTGTTCTCATGTGAATATAAAACAGAAGAATAACCCTAGCAGTGTCTTGTCAGTGGCCCACTCTACAGGGCTGACAGAACTTCATTATCATGTGGCACCACAGAAACATGCCATGAACACAATGAACAACTAGGAGGGAGATTAAGAACCTCCATGCATTCTCAATCTTGGCACTATGAGTTGGACAGGAATGATTAGTTTCACACACCCAACAGCTTTACCCCAAAGGGCAGAGTCCAAAATACCCTTTCTACAGGGGCCAGTGAACTCCATACTCAGTGTGGACACTGTGGTGAAAATAAAAACCCCCATTTCTGATCATTAAAGCCCCAGACATGATTATCAAACCCCCCACCAGTCACTACTGACTCAGCTATCACACCTGCCTATACTGTAGGTGGACTTATGGTGTCTCATGCTGCTGTGCAAAGACACCCCTTTATTCATGAAGTGTAGTGGCTTAGTAGCAAGTATGTGAGAACCACTACTGGTTTTCACTAACATGTGCGATCTTGCTTCATACTTCAAATACAAGAAGTTTTTCCTCTACCGAAAAAGTGTAAAACATGTGTACCTATCCTACAACACTGTCATCACTTTTTCACAAAACAAACAATATATGCAGAATTCCAAACTGTTTCCCCAGCAATGGAGCTTGTATATTAACCAGTCTATGGGCTGGAAAATTGAGTAATTACAGTTCAATTCAGGTGCAGGGCAAGATATTCTCCATTTCTCAAAAATCTCCCGTGTTGTGTTGGAATCACAAAACCACCTATTCAACAGGTAGAGCACTCTTTCCTTACAGATAAAATGGCCAGAGTATGAAGCTGAACCCTCATCTCAGTCTAATACTGAGTTAAGAATGAGTGGTGATACACACCCATTACCCCATACTCTTTCATGGCATGGAGAGTGAAATTAATCTTTTTTTTAATACAGTAATATGATCTTTCCAATTTAAAACAGTTTTGCACCACTTATACATTCTTAAATACAGTGCATTAGTTTACTTTTCCTGAAGTCAGTACATACATTTTCCAGCTTCCAATACAGGCCTGAATTATATTTAAACTGATACAAGATAAACATATCCTACACAGCTGCATCCCTATATTTATATCCCTACAATGCTTCGATGTTTACAAATGTACTTTTCTCAGCACTCCAAAAACTATTATTAGTACAACAGAAGCATTAATACGACTGAACATGTTGACACAATCATGACACAGATAGGGCAACAACTTCACATTCCAAGTAATGGAAACCATACAGACTTATAGAGGCCAACACAAACAGTGACCATAATGTATGTGATCATTTCAAGAAAAGCATTCACTGAATAACATTTGTGGATGACACTAGAGGAGCACATACAAATGAAACAAGAAACCTCAGACATATACAGATAACATTAAATCTGCATAACAGAACATCAGAGTACATCCTGTACTTTGCAGATTACACATTCAGGAAAAAAATCTGATGCAGAAAATAATGACTTATTTTGTAAGTTAACTGAGGTCATCACAAGAATAACCTGGAGCATTATGCTGGAAGATGAACATGAAAAGTGATGCAAACTACAGCCTAATCTTACTGCTATAAATATCTTTGTTAACTTGTAAGCCTATCAATAAAGTAAAACCTGAAAGCCTGAGCTGTCACAAAACTGAAGTATGGAAGGCTAACCTCCATGAGTATCTGTCAAAGAAATGCAACTAAAAAGCCTTCCTTTGGTGCAGTAAGTAATGTGACTGAAGGTGAATTAGCATCAACAGAAAGTAATCTGAAAGCCTTAAGTGCCAGTCACTAAAATGAAAACTCCAAGCCCAACCTTTGTGGATTACAAAGCTTTCACTTTTCATTACACCTCAAAGACTATGGCTGGTTGATTAAATGTCTGTAGTAGTGTCATATACCTTCCATACTATGCCTTGACTTTCTAACAGTCTCGTGCTAGCAATGCCTTATTTAACACGTCCGAAATGTATAAGCTATAAGTAGTACCAAAAACAGTAAGGGCTGTACTTATTATTCTGTATAAGATAATCTTTATGAATATATATTGTTCTGGATAACAAATAATATTTCAAGGTGTCAATTAACATTTGTAAAAGCTTATGTCTCACAATAATAAATGGTGTCCTTCTTCTACACTATAATGCACTTATGTGTAGTACACCACACTGGAAACATTTGGTGTAAATGGTACATTCAGAGCACAAACATAGTTGTGTTCAAATTATTGAAACTCACCATTTGGTCCATATTTCTCCTGATTCCTCTTGACTTGATCGAGTGTTAGACCTCTTTCTGGGTCCACAGAAAAATAATTTACAACCTCATCCACAGTTTTTATGTGGCCGTCTTCCATTCTGTACTGGGTGCCCTTCTGCTTCTGTGATGGTCTTTAAAACCTTCTTCTAGTGTTCATTAACAACCTCCCACCAACAGACGACTCGGCACGTTCTGTAAGCCATGTAATATAAATATAATTATTACGGTACCATGTTGCGGAAATCAAACTTTCATAGAATTTGAGGTTAGGAAATATAACCTACTTCAAATTTAAAAAAAGGCATGAATTTCAATAAAAAATCTTGTAAGTACGCATTACTCAAAAACACTAGTGCTACAACTTCAAAGAGATTTACAATCAACTTACAGAAAAGTAACAAAGCACGTCATACATAAACCAATCACATGGCTCTATTATCGAGTCCCTTGCACTGTAACTAACGCAATCTTACCTACCGAAATTTACCGACATCTCACTTTTCTGATACACTCAACAAACTTAAAGGTTCTTAGACAAATCATACTACATACATAATATTATGTTTTTCAACACATTTATAAATCCCAGTCAACGAACTTCTATTCTAATAGGTTCAGTCGAAACTCGCACTTTACGTGTATGCAACTACAGTTCAATGAATCGCATGTATTACATTAATATGCAGTTACTAAAAACACACATATACGACTACCAACCGGAAATGATAACACGAAACTCACCGTCGAAACTCCTTGGCATTAGGTTGGAGAACGGGAAGATGTACAGGGGAAGAAATCGAGTTTGCAAAAAATAAAAATAAACTTCAAACGACAGTAACCAGAACACCATAAACACGAACACATACACACACACAATATAAGCTAACAGAAAATATCATACACTAAACACAACGAAACTACGAAAACTATTCAACGCAGGCATCATTTTACACGAACTCGATCATGCCCTTGTTGTGTGTAGGCCTACTAAACCTGTTCTGCTCTGCGCAGCGACACTACGTGGTAGCTTTTCGTACTACTTTCCAGAACGGAAAAGTTAGTGATGAGTGATATTTATTCCGAACTCACACGTAAATGACGTTAAATAATGTCAGTTTATTCTGTAACATTTTATTTCCCAGTACTTATACCTATACTGATGTAGCAAACGCTAGATACCAAAGAAACACGTTTTTGTCATGTGTACGAAAGTGATTGGTTAGATAAGATCACGTGGCCAACCAGGCTGTCTAGCATTACTTGCCGAAACAACCGCAAAATACAAATACATTACGAATTTCTCATCTGCAAAAACTGAATTGTGTCCGTTACCGGCTTTACTCTTATTAGTTCTAACACTAAACTATTATCAAACACGTATGATGGAATAAAAACAGCCAACTCAATTATATAACTAGGGTTATAGCCTACCACACTTCCAGCACAGAATACTAACAAGGAATCCCGCAGGTCATGGGTTCCCAAACTTTAACAGTTTTAATGTACCACCAGTACTTTTGCATTTAAATAAAAAACTAAAATTGCAATGACTGGTTGACAGGGGGATGATTTAAATGGTGTTGCCAGCAATGCTGTGTTAGTACATGTAAGTAGCTTACGTTTTATTTACTTTTTAAAAATTTTCTTTATTTCTGTGTTTCGATTTTTACTAAGTCCGCGTACCAGTCAACATTGGTTGGCGTATCAGTAGTGAGACGCGTACCACAGTTTGAGAAAACATACTCTAGGCCGACTGCGACTTCTGTGATGACTTAGCATAATCGAATACGGGTATACGTTTCAGAGGGTCGTGCTGACTGCAACGTCAGCGTAGGACATGGAGGCAGGACGCTCCTTAGAAACTTTAGTACCTAACGATTCAACTTCAGACGGCCATCTTTCTAATGAACCATGTCGCGAGAATCTCAAATGTCAAAAAAGGTAACATCCAACCGATTTTGCAACAGTAGTGGGAATAAGCTTCATATCACCAGAGTTTAAAGGGATCTTTAGCACTGTCTTTTCTTGCCAGAGATACAGCAAACCATTCACGATCCAACATATATTTGCTACAGATAAAAATATATCTGGGTCTTAATGTTTCCCATATCGATTGTGTGGCAGCTACAGATACTGACTGAGGTATTTGCAGTTGACCTTGGTAGTCGGTGCTGGAAAGAGCCGAACGTCTCTTCTTTGTGACCAGCAAATGAGGTATTTCAATTAAAAATAAAATGGGATGAAATTTAATCGTGTTTTGTGTGTGAGAGATAATCCAGATTTTTTGAAGTATTCTGTGTGGTTAGAGTCGTAAATAAATTTGACTTTAGGATTGTTATAAACGAAACACCTAACAATAGCGGCCAATGGAAAGAATGTCACGCAATGTCACGCAGTGTCATGTTTTTGGCAGGATCTGCATATTTTCTCCCAACGGTCGTTACCAGTATTAAGGAAACCTACTACTTGTGCACATCAGTTTTAGAGCGTCGAGAGTATAGCCCACTGCCATCCCACCGAACACTACTTCCAGGAAACAAAGGTAACTGCTTACTGGATGAGAAGCTCACAATATTGCACGCACAAATTATCTGTGTGTAATCTAGTATTTGTTGGTTACGAAGAACGTCACTGCAGTTCAAGCAGTTGATCTGCTTCGATTGTTTTTGGAAGACGAAATAGCAGGGTGAAAATTATCTCATTAATTAAAAAAAACAACAAGACCCGCAATAACGAAAAATGCATCATCACACAGACTGTTGGAAGTTGCTGTAATCCTGTAACGCCACACTTATAATAAGAAGCAATAAGCGAAAAGTAGTATAACCTTACAAGTTTGGAATTGATGAGTGATTTAAAGGTTTTCACTGCGTTTTTTTTTATGAAGATACCCTGAATATGGAGGTGCCAAGCTCCACCGAAACTTACATATCTATCGACAGGTACGGCGCCATATCCCGGAAGATTTGTATGAGGGAAGACCTTTGCCCACAAACTAAATAATTTGAGTACACTGGAATTTGTGTAAATGGAAAAAATTCCTTGATGAGGATAAAGCACTATCGTAAAAAACAGAGGCACAACGGAACGAACAGCTGATAATGTTATTACTATTGGTGTATTTTTGAGAACACAACCAAATACTCTAACACAAGTCTGTAGCAGATTGCTGTGTTGGGAGTCCTGTGAAGTATTTCCGGTGCTATACCGTTCAGCACAAAAAAAAAAAAAAAAAAAGCAAAATGGACAAACAAGGAGATGCATAATTTATATGAAATATGCATACCTGTTCATAAGTCGTGTGGTGTTTGCAAGCGTGAATATTTTGAAAGGACGCTTTCAATAAGTAAATCTAGAACCGATTTCCTTTCTGCTATTTCTGTATTTCTGAAGTGAGCGTGACGTAACACACATTATCTAACAGCAGCACAAATACGCATTTACAACCTGTGGCTTGCCCAAATTACATAGCAGCTAAGCTAAGGTTAGTTAGTTGCCCCGGGCAACAGGGACTCTGCCAAATGGCTGTGCTCAGTCGCAGCGGACGCTTTTAGCTGGCCAGGGATGACTTTCTTAATTATTTTGGCAAGAGTTAGCAAGCATGAAGCTAAGACATCGCTATGGGCCAAGAAAAGGTAGGACGGGGGATTGGGAAGGGGACAAAGGTGAACACTGCGTACCGCTTCGAGATGACAAATTCACGAAACCTGGCCAAAGAGATCTCAAATGATTGCTCTACTGGGCTAATATAGACCACGCCAAATAAAGAGACTTTTGGTAAACAGACCCTTTAACAGAAAATGCAGCTATCTCCCTATTACAATCATTTTTTTAAAAATGTAACTGAGCCCAGTGGGAGGATGAAGACTCTGCCATACCAGCAGCGAGTGAGAATCATGTCTAACAACACGCGTGTTTGTAGACGCCAATGAATTGCATTTTTAAAAAATTATTGTCATACAAAATAAACACCATGTATATTAGTGTTATAATTTAAGAGGCATCAACTTAAAGTGATTGTTTCGCAAACGTCTGACGAACTAGTTACTTTTCTAAAGCTATTTATCGCAGGCACCACGAGGCAGAACAAAGCCAGTACTGTACCTTCATACTTCGTAACTATCGGGAAAGTTTTTCGTGTTTCTTTCGCAAGATATGATGAAGCATCATTCTTTGACGCCAGGTCATGCGAACTGAGTGGCCACACAGTGGAATGTTCAGATTTGGATTAACGCAATTCCAGAATATAAATACAGAGGAGGGAGGGGGAAATGAGCAGAATATAGCATTTCTTTTGGACATTTTAGGCTTATAATAAGTAACACATTCAAATTTTTAGTGGGGACAGAAAAATATCTTCCAAATTCTACTCGTACTTTATACTGAAACGTTTATAAAGACATTATTCAGGAGCGTACAGTTCTCGGTAAAGACTATGTTAACACGTCAGGTTTCTATTAAATACATAGGGTGCCTTAATAAGATACAGTCAGCGTTCTCGCATTATAACCTACAGTCTTACGTTTTTACTGGACATGGAGATCATAAAGTAGTCTTCATGCACCCAACCATAGCACTTAAACACTGGGTTTAATTCTTCCCATGCTTATCAAACGAGGAACGTTCTATGCACCATAAGTACGCTACATGCCTGTGTCATCATCAGTCACCAGTTTCAAATCAAGTTTCTGTTTCGGAGTCACTATATGCCTCTTGCAGTATACATTACTATTTTTTGAAGATTTTTATTCTAGAAGATACTACCGCAAAAAAATACGCGACATTTTTACCTGTAAATAATAATTCCAGATTAGGATCGCCTTTAAAAACTAAAAAATACTGTATATTATATTTCACTTTATGAGAATTTAACAAATGCGAGTCAATTAAAGATATCAGTTCAGTTGGAGACACAAGAATTGATTCATATACAGCTTTCTCAAAAACTTAATGACTTAAAAATATCGAAAACTGTTCCACGCACTCTTCCCGATAAAACACAGCTCCCTATTGCTCAGATGCTCTTCCAAGTTCCAAGGAATAGGTCAGATTATTACTATCATATTTCAGCATTTACTGTGGCAAAAACTGAAGTGGCTCATATTAGGATACTATCTCGTCATAGGTTCCTTTCCCTGTGTATACTAGAACTGCGCAATGGAAGACATGAACTTGCATGTAAGGTCAATACAAACACCGCAAAAAAAATTAAGTTTTTCCCCTACGTTATGTCGCAAAAGAAATGATCATTTTTAAAAACATCCAGTAGCTTAGTTTTATAAGCACACGACAGTAACAGACGCTCAGAAGTTACGATTGGAATAAACTACTTCTCCAAGACAAGAGAAAATAGTCCGTTCAAACTTAGGTTCAAGTTGCGTAAATCACGAGTCTGCGGATACTGTGTACTATAATAACTGTAAGCTGAAATTATCCAAATCTCTCACAAACTCTACACAAGTTGCTCTGTCATGTTATGTAAGTCAAATTATACGAAAAATGCCCATGGGATATTAGCTTTGTCACACATAAGCCTAATGGCACTGAAGTGTGTTTTTCTAAGTAGGGGTAACAGGGTGATTATACAGGGTGAGTCTCTCGCTAGAGGCCCCAAACTATTCTCCATGTATACAGTTGAAAAGCGCGGGTTTCTCTTTCGTAAATACTGGCAAACAGGTTCATTTAAAGCATGCCAGACTGCATTTCGAACGGAATTTGGTGAAAGGTGTGCACCATCCAAGTGTTGCATCCAGAAATTGGTTAAAAAGTTAGAGACAAGGGGAAGCCGATCTAACGCCTGCCGACTTCTTTCTTTGGGGGCCTATTGAAGGGCAAAGTTTACAAAAATACACCCCGCACAATCGAACAACTCAAAGACGCTATATGCCAAGAGATCCAAGCCGTCAACGTCGACACTTTGGAAAAAGTATTCCAGAATTTGGAGAAACGCATTCAAGTGTGCTTGGATGTGAAAGGAGACCAGTTTCAGCATCGGTTATGAGCAGGTCCTGTTTTGCATCGTTCCCGGAATGTGCATCTAAATTTTCAAGTCATTATCTCAATAACATAATTTTTATAGATAATAGTTTGGGGCATCTAGCGAGAGACTTTCCCTGTATCTACAGTAGGAACAACGAACCACTGGAGCGTAAGAATAGTATAAAGTGCAATTAAAAAGCAATTAATATAGCTTATAATTGCATGATATAACAGGTAGAAGTAGGCAATAGTCGGCCTACAGATAAGTTCGTTTGAATTCTTGACTCATATTTAACACAAAAACCCATCAGATTACATTATATATTAAGCAGCTTTACGTAGGAAGGCCTAAAGTTTATTTTA
>Ga0123352_10021869_pt1 | contig 10192 bp, 7 predicted proteins | sample TergutLab28metaG_FD_89700 | JGI IMG/M metagenome (GOLD analysis project Ga0123352, IMG submission 89700) | Labiotermes labralis P1 segment gut microbial communities from Petit-Saut dam, French Guiana - Lab288 P1 | ecosystem: Host-associated > Arthropoda: Insects > Digestive system > Gut ...
CATGTAGGAGCGATATTATTGTGTATTTTAATGTAAATTTAAAACTTTTAACCAAGTTAATAAATAGTGCATTTGTTGGTGAGTGAACTGCGTAGATTTCAAAATGCACGGTGCAACGATAAAGATTACATATATAAAGTTGTTCCTGGGACTAAACTAGATATCAAAAGAGTGTGCAAGGCGGTGCAGAAATAAAGCATCGTGTATTCTCAACCTCGCCACTGGAGGGAGGTCAGTGGTCGGCTGTGCGTTCCATTCCCTTTACTCCACAGCATTAAGCATCCGGAAACCCGTAGGTAAGAAGGCGGACAGACACAGCTGTAGGCTGTATGCGGCGATGAAAAGACAAACCCTAACACTTGTCGTTTACCTTGAAGCCAGTCAGATTGTCGGTTGTGTAATACATGCCATGTTTAGGCAAACAGTTTTCATAATGGGAAAATTATTCCTGTCTAAGATTACTGATAACGGCTGGGATCGAATACCAAGCCCTTTAAATATGAACATCGTGTTCTACCCACTACCACGTACCAGAGTGGCCCAGGCAGAATGAAGACGTTCTGTCGCGAATCCCGAAACGTGCTGTGCACTGCACGTGCAACTATCCCTGTGCATGCGAGGACCAAGTTTTTCTTAATGGAGGCAACAATGAGGGTGTTGGTCAGCTTCACGGTGCCCATGTCGTATTCCGAGAAAAGAGCTCCCGCTAGCCGGTCGGGAAGTTTCGGACCAGAAAATTCTCTTTTTCCGGAACCTTAGTCGAAATACAGCGCAGGTGTACATAAAATATATCTGAGATGTAAGGACAATATCAGCATGTCTTAAAAAGTAGGGTCTGCCGATATGAATTAGATTTGACTAGTCCTTGAGAACATGGTAACGAAAAACAAGACAGTCAATGTACGTAGAAATGCAAAATTGGGGTGCGTTTTTGCAACCACTGTTGCAGTGGAAAAGCAATAAGCATTACATATTGTGAGTTTGTGTTTTTAGTATTAGTTATCCGGCATACAATGCGCATGCGCCGTTTTGTCATCTGTGGCCTGCCCCGCTCTGTGTTATTTTTTCACATTATCTAATAAATGGCAAAATTTTCGAAAAACCATTACTGGACACAAAATATGTGTTTTGATTTCCTCTACAACATTTGCCTGCAACATTTCTCATTCTAAGAAGAACTGGACTAGACATGATCCAAAATGTATACGAGTCTTCATCTAAAGTACCCGTTATTCTTGTCCGATTTTAATGAAACTCGAATTTTTTCCCACTGTTTTTCGAAGATTACTCAAATAACAACTTTCATGGAAATCCGTCCAGTGGGAGCCCAGTTGCTCCATGCGGACAGACGGACGTACGGACGTACGGATGGACGGACAGACATGACGAAGCTAACAGTCGCTTTTCGCAATTTTGCGAACGCGTCTAAATAGACTGTAATCCTCACAGTCACCGCCATTCAGATGAATCATTACGAAATCACAGTTCGTGTCTACAACTTCTAAAGCACGTGTGTCATTCTTGAACCCACTGTGTGTTCTCCGTGAGGTAAAAGGAGCGGCTCCAAGGTCACTTGCTCCTTTTTCTCGTCCGTTCACTCAGACATCATGCCGTTACAGAATTCCTCTCTTTTTATTACATCATCATCTTCTTTTTTCCTGTAGTCTTGTATTCCTGCTTAAGAACGAGGGCCCTGCAGCTGAAGACGAGAGCAAGAACCCTAATACAGTGACAGAGAGAAAGGCTGTACTGGGCGATGCTGTTGCTGCGAGAGCCAAACGGCCGATGCACAACATTCAAATCTTTCCAATTCTTTGTATGGTGTGCAAGCTTCTCTCTCACATTGAGGCAAGAACACAGATTAAAAACACAGAAGGGAATATATGAACCTAAGAAAGTGGTAGTAAAAGAGACCGTAAATGAATGCATAAAGGAAAGGTTAACAATTTGTGTACTCTCATCGAATATTACTAAAGGTAGTGAAATCAAAGAAGGATGAGACAGGGGATGGAATAACTCAAAGAATAAAACAAGATTATAGTCGGCAAACATGTATTCTCACTCACAGGCCTAGCCATATATAGGAAGATAATATTATGAGAAGTTTTAAAATTGCGAGTGAGATGCAAATGGTGTGACGAACATTCGGGTCCCATTAAGAAACGAAAAATTCTTGACTATATAAGTGATTAGTAGCTTCTCAAGAAGGAATCTGTTCAACGAAGTTACGTTACGGTTTAGCCAGTCTCAAATCACTCTACGTAGATTCTGAACTTGGCGTCGTCAGTTAATTTGTATCCACGTATTTACAATGGAAAAATGGAAAATTGTTCTAATATTTCTCTGTTTAAACATATATACTTCAGAGTAGGACGCGAAAGAACCTGAGATAAGTTCAATGAATGGATGTTTCAGTGTCGAATAGGTGATGCTGTGTTACGAGGAATTGTACTATCAGGGTGGCGTCGCCTTGTTGGTGCCGTAGAATTTTATACAGTGCCCAATTAATTGCGTAAATCCATACTTAATAAGGCAAATGAACGAACACATTTAAAAAGTGTACTTTATGGTAAAATACATTCATAATCTGGAAATCTCCATACCAGTTTTTATTTCCATTCCTCGATTTTAATTGCGACAAAAATGACCGAACTTACAATTTTCAGAATCATGTTTAAACTGGCCAATCTCAGTGGCTGCGCGGTCTAAAGCGTGGGCCTGCGGCCTCTCGCCTGCTGGAATTGTGGGTTCGAATCCCGCCGGGGGCATGGATGCTAGTCTGTTGTGAGTATTGAGTTGGGCTGATCCCTCGTCCAGAGTATTCCTATGGTGTGTGTGTGTGTCCTTCAGTGTGATCGGATGCAAAAATATCCCTCTACACCTACAAGTACAGGCAGAAGAGGTCGGACTAAGACAGAAAGAGAGAATGTCTAAACTGGAAAGTCATGCAGGTTCGGTCGTACGAAACGATAACCAAAAGAAATCCTGACAGGTTGTAGTATAACTCCAAGTTTCCGCCATGCACAATTCTACAATTCATCACTTACTTGTTCATCTATTTGGATCTAATCTGTGCGGTTGCTTTTTTTTAAATGTGACACTTCTGATAAGATGACAATGGATATCTGATCTGCTCGTAGGTCAACAATTATGCAACAAGTCTTCTTATCTGTTATTTACCTATTTACAACTTAATGCCTGTTCGGGCCTCAAAATACTACTTTCAGTCTATCCTCAGTCTCATACTCCTAAACCTAAAGGTTTAGATTACATGTTCTCGCTAGCCACGCGTCTTCAAACACGTCTTAATGAATCGTCTTCATCATCATCATCAGCAGCAGCAGCAGCAACAACAACAAAAACAACACAAAAGTTTAAGCCTAACGGTCTGCTCCGCTCACCTACTCAAAAATCTTATCCCTTTTCCCCAGTCTTCTTCGTGTATGTGCACAGGTCCTAATTTATTGTCTGCCTGTGTATACGATAACGCTCCATTCCGTCTACACATTCTGTGCTCATGTGTAGTAATGTGATACAATCAAATCGTGAACCACAGGTCTCTTACATACATCAGTGCCTTCTACTATCGCAAGTATCCAGTTGCGCCGTGGTAAAACCAAGCTTTCATTGCTCAACTGACAACTTGGAACTGTTGACTAACTCTGGCGATACTATAAGACAGTGCAGTGAACGTAATAAAATACTGTGGTCTGACAACTCGCCCAAGCAGATACACTGAAAATAGCGTCGTGTAGGGTCTAAACCAGTGTTCCTCAACCGCCGGGCCACTGGCATCAATTATACCGGGCCGCGAGAGGTTCTCCTGGAATTTGCCATTTTAGTTTTCTAAGCAATTTTCATGAATAAATGTTTGATAGTGGAAATATTCTGAGGAGAAAAATATTCGTGAATGTGTCGAAAAACTCAGACTCAGATGTTGGCCTGAGGAGCTACAATATGCTACAAGATTTCATTAGTCCAGTGATTGATAACTAATTTAAGTGTAATTTTATATTTGTCAACATGCCACACCGTATACATAAGTGTACGAATAATTTTTATGATTATCCCATAATTAATTATTAATACTTATGATAGTTTAATGTATGAACTTAAAAAAATGGAAAAGTATTTACGAGTAAATTTGTTGGGACCGGGCCCTCGTCTTATGAAAAAAGAATTTACCGTGGCGCGGTCTCACAAAGGTTGAGAAACACTGGTCTAAACGTTCAAATATTTCTTCAGTGCATATGCGCAAATCAGCCATATGTTCATATGTCATTTGATCTTTATTTTACGAAAGAATAACTCAAAGGGAGAAAGGCGTCCTGAAATGACGGCCGGAGGATCAGCCGAGCTTATTGTGGAAACGAGCTATTTGCTCAGAAGACAAAACACCCATCTTAAGTCGTCTGGCTCGAGGGCAGTCAATTATCCAGCAGCTCTGCTTCAATTCAGCCTTTATCCCTTCAGCTTTGGCACTACTTCATAATTGGATTCTCTCAGGGATATAGAAAAGAAGAAAAGTGGGTTACGAAAACAGACGAAACAACAGAAAAATGAATGCCACCTGACTTCCATTCTGGAGGCACCCGCCTCTAAACGTGGTCAAAACACTTGTCCCTACACACACACCCACACACACTTGCACTGGGCACAGTCCGACATGGTTTAAGTACAAGTGTCAAAGGTAACAAATTCAATTAATGTAATTTTAGCATAATTTACACACGCTATGGACTACAAGCGATGTACAGATCCTACATACGTTGCAATTACCTATCAGATTTGAGGTACTCATAACACTAGAATAGAGATTAAGACTACGGTCATCTGAGATGTACCTCCATCTTCAGGGTAGAATGGAGGCAGCACGTTCCTACGAAACGTCGGTAACAATCTTTCGGTTCGGACACTTCGACAGTTGAAGAGGAGAACACTATCGCTGTCTCGATAAATCGGCATCACATCAACCACGGACGCAACCTCACATGCCAGAAGAACGTTGCCTGTACGTTAAGGCTCTGTCATTTGCAAAATTCTCGTTACGTCTATAAGGTTTCTGAAGTTTCTGTTTTTTATCGTCGGCGACGAATCATACCAAGAGGGGAAAGTGTTGTTCAGCTCCTGTTGCCAGGTTTGTTAGAGCAAACGGCTTCTACACAATCTGTGTTTTTAGTCCGTGCTCCCAAGTAGATGATCATTCCACTGTTAGCACTGATTCATGCGTGCAACAAATATCCTTTTAAAAAACCTAGATTAACCAGACATCAAAACCTAATCTTACAATTCTGTTGTAGGCTCAGAACATCAATTACGCATCTTCGGCATTTATTTACATTATGATTGCATCTGAGATCGCCTCTAAGCACATGTAATATCCAAGCTGACCAGTAAATTTTGTACAAACGTTACTTCATCCAACCAGTTCACTACAAGAATTAGTCTAACGGTAACGTGTAGAGGACTGAATGTTTTCTGCTCTGTGAATACTCGTACTTGCCATACCGTACCAAAGGTTGCCCTCAACAGCAGAGATAGGAGCTCACAGAACTGACGTGGGCGGACGGACATGTCCGATTCCACTCACAACATCCTCCATGATTCAATTACCATAACAATGCTAGAGGAAGACAGCAGACCGTGAAACTCCTCGCCATGAACTCTTCTCACTACCACGTTAGTTCGTCGTCATTACGTTCTCAGCACTTTTTTCCCCCTCTTTTAATTAAAACATTCCGCTTCGCATTGAGAGACATACTGTACCAGCACACAATACAGAGACATTATTTTGTTTGACAACTCACATCACCACTTCACTCAGAACGTTTCGTATGACAGCCGACAGCAAAGGGCTCGCTGCTGTTCCAGTTTCTCGTGAGTCGGTGCCCATGCATTACATTTCAATGTACTGCGCTCTCATGAAGTCTTAATAAGATAAGCGAGCCGAAGGGAAGCGACCAGCGACAGATGTCGGAATTATGTTGCTACAAAACGAACAGAACTACAGCCAAGGACGGACTTACACAAATAAATGAACCACAATCCAAATAGACAGGAACTATTATTAAATAATAACGGGTGGCTCCGATAACTAACTTTCGGCACGATAATCTACAACAGTGATCCCAAAAGTGTTTGCGAGAAAGGAAAGATTCTCTGACCACGCACCTCAATTGTACCGCCGCGGCAAAGAATACATGAATTTATACCGCCTCTCCCCAATACGCCTTCATGGTGTAAACAGGGACGAAATTACCTTAACTCTTTTGCTACTTTTTAACATGTTTAGATAAGAGGCGGTGACAGAAAATTTTGAGATCACTGCTAAGAAGTACTGCCCGAATATGATATGCTTTAAGTTGGACATAAATGAACATTTCGTTCGTTAATACGATTCCCCAGCACCGTAATTTTCCCACATTTTCAAAGATATTCTCCTCGAGTTTTTCTTGTCTTAAACAATCCAGAAGTAGACATCCTAGAGCAACCGTCACCAGAATGTTGCCCTCAGTTGCCGAGGGTCATTTTACAAAAAAGGGTATAAAAAGACATAGGTCCAGTATACGTGTTCCAGCCCCTTAATGAAGTATTATCTTACTCTACCCTGATAAGTATTGGGTTTCACCACGCTATCCCTGGATTCTGGAGCGTCGAAAACACATTTAAGCTGCTTTTATACTGGACTTTAAGTTGAAGTTCAATCCGTGCCTTAAGACCGTGCTTTCAGTATAGCAGAAGCCCCTAGAGACTGGAAGGAAGTGAGGGGAGCTTTTGTATAGAGCATTTCTCTGACAGCACTAACAACGAGTATGGTAGGTTAAATCATTTGACGAGAACTTTTAGTAAACGCCCGCTTCAGCGGTGAAACTAAGGCATGAAGACAAAACAATGAAACAACGAGGTCCAGTGTGGGAAAACTCGTATTCCAACACAACCCTGCACAAATTTATTCCCGTATAATAAACGTTTGTGCGATACATCAATACACAACGTTTGATATACTGAATAACATGACGGGCTCTCGCACATCAGAATCGTTAATTCCAGTCACGCACTTATCATCAGTCGGTTCAAAAACACAAAGAGGAACATTTTAACATGTACTGCTAATACATTTTTTATTAAACAATGTCAATTCAAAGGAGTTACAACCATCTATGCAAAAAATCAAACTTTGTGTATTGATTACACGTTACACGGAACAACTGTTTGTGTGATGATTTTTGCCACAAGGTTTACAGACACAGCATGATAATAACAATAGAGCTTAGTGCTCCAGAAACGGTTATCCGGATGGCCAATTGTCTGGATGAGCTTGGCTCTTCGAGTAAACATTTTCTTACTGTAATTGTGCTACTTATTTGTAAGGCTTAAATTTTTCCTCCACTTGTCAAAGACATCAAAGGAATTATGTATTAGTATTTTATTTGTGCATAAATAAATTTGTAGCCTAAAATAGCCGTCTGTAGAAATTCGGTTTCCATTTCCAGCTGCCATTGTAGCCTATTTTCAAAGAAGAATCCCATTATCCGGATTTTCTGCATATCCGGACGGCTCGCCGTCCCAATCAATACGGATAAATGGAGTTCCACTGCATAAGCAACGACTGCCATGTGCCTTCATTTAATTTGTGCTGTCCTCAGGTCAGCTTAAGTAGATGTACTATGACAAGTATCGGATTTGTTGGTGATGAAGATACTGGGCAATATAAAAAAAATATACATTAGAAATACCTGGCAGCTTTTGATCAATCGAAAGTTAACAGATTTAACCTGAAAATTGTGTACGTGCTCCCAAAAAAAACTTCCATTTGGACCAACCATAAACGGTTAAAATAGTTGTAGGGCACTTAGTTGACTTTAACCAGCATGCTATAATGGCCGTTATTTGAAAACTATGAATTAAAAACAAAAACAGCGGCAGTTACAATATATACAAATGGCAGGCTGGGAGTCCTAAAAACAAGTATTAATAAGACAAAATAAAACAGAACTGAATCAGCGGAAATATGATATGTAGTTCGTTTTGTGGCTATGGAGACGCAAGTTCAAGGACTGTCGCATACCATAACATTACTCCAGCCAATTGGTACGGACTGCAGGCAAGGTCGGCCGGCTGTAAAGTTCAAGGTCTCACTCTTCTGTCTGCGTAACCTGGTAGGTAGGTATGTACAGGATACAAGTACAGCGCGGGGCTCAGTTGTGCGGTCCTAGAAGCTAGGAAAATGCAAGGATGTGGCGCCGCAGAGCCGGGTCCCGAAATACAGAAGTTGTGGCCTATTTAACGGTGCAGTCCTTACCCTCTTTACAGGTTCTGGGCATTACACGTACTACAGACATCTCCAGTGTGCGACATTTGAAGCTGTCATGACGGCTGTGAATATTACCGTCCAATATGGTAAAAATTAACCTGACGTCACAATCCAGGACGTGTTAAACTCCAGTCAATATACTTTGAAAATAAATAAATAGTTCTTGGTAGCCTACGAACAACAGTACTGAAGACAAGAAGGGAAATGGGTTGATTTACCATTCCAGTATTTTATATCCATCTGTATAGACAAACTAAAAAAATTAGCAGAAGATATTTTTCTGATAAAAAATGTACTCAAAGACAGACGACCTGAAAAAAATTATGGTTGTCTTGCATAACCTAAGAAATTCGCAGAGCAGTCACGAATTTTTAACTTCAACAAATACTGTTTCATACATAAGCCATTTATCCTACTTAAGGACGTGTATTCAGCTGCAGAATTACGTTGAGTCGAATGCAAATATAGTTGTCAAAAACGAACTGGGAATGCTGTCGAGGGATGCTTTCGCGGTGTGTGTTGGGAGTGAAGCATACTATGAAGTGCCTTCGTGAGGACAGACAGCCACAGCAGTACATGCCTACGTAAGGTCGTCTAGAACGCGTTAAAAAATAGGAGTACTCAACTGCTGTTACTTAATTTCACAAATCTACCAACAAGCTGTATAGCCACTTGGCTAAAGGTGATGGAGTGGGGGGGGGGTAACTATGGCTTGATTTGTGGAAAGTGCACGAGTTTTTCTCCAAAGCGCCCAGAGCGACTCTGGGACCCATCTAACCCCCTATTAATAGGTATTGGAGGCCCTTAAATCGGAATTAAAAAGGCCAGGGTGGTGAAACTGATCATTCAGCACAATCTAGTTCCAATGTTAAAGATTGATGAGAGTTCCACGTCTACCCCTTCATACTCCTGCACGGCGTGCAAGAGACAATTTTATATTTTGTACAAGGAAAAGTAAAATAACCGTCAATCAAAACTGAATTTTGGCAGTTACTGAATGCCAGATGCACTGCATGTTTCAGCCTTAGAAAGCCGTCATCAGATCCTCGTATTTATAAAAAGATATTGAAAAATTACAGATAACACCAATATTTTTTTTTTTTTACAAATACTAGTATATGATGATCTTGTAAGGCTGAAATATGCAGTGCATTTGACATTACATAATGGCGAATAATAAGCTGTGATTGATGGATCTTTCACTTTCCCTTTTACATGTCGGGTCACAACGGAAGGTTTATACCGAAACTTTACATTGTTCTTTGCTCCGGTGATTAATTAGTTCCTTCCTGTTGTTTAAAGGGAGAGTAAGAATGGATTTTGCACCAAATATTTCCGATTTAATTAACACCTTAAAAGTCGCTTAATTAATAGCTACCATGCAATGAAGATCAACATTAATAAGGAATTTCACGCCGAATTACACTAGCAGTAGCAAAGCTGCACCGGGGTTAAACACCGAAATGCATTATAATACATGACTAGCCAAATGTATAATCAGCCGTTTTCAGTGAACAGAGGGTTCAAAAATTATGTAACTTGATTTATTTTAATTTGAACGTGCCTTTGTGCAGCAAAGAGCCCAAACACGTAAAAATGTGGTTATACCTTCTGGCTACTACGAAGTTACTTATGCGCATTGGACCGTTCATCATCTTGATATTTGAATAAAGGTTGACCAACTAGATGACACTTGCTTTATTATATATTACTCAACATGTTTCAGACGTTAATACGTCCATCTTCAGGAGCTAGCGAGTGGTTCAGCCTACACTCGGATACCACATCACCAACAGACAATCCCGCTACATAACACCAGCACGCCTCAAGTCAGCCTACACAACACAACAAGTACTCGCTAGCTCCTGAAGATGGACG
>Ga0123352_10021870_pt1 | contig 10192 bp, 5 predicted proteins | sample TergutLab28metaG_FD_89700 | JGI IMG/M metagenome (GOLD analysis project Ga0123352, IMG submission 89700) | Labiotermes labralis P1 segment gut microbial communities from Petit-Saut dam, French Guiana - Lab288 P1 | ecosystem: Host-associated > Arthropoda: Insects > Digestive system > Gut ...
GCATGTGTACTGGCAGTGAACTTTTAAAGAAAACACGTCCACACAACTTGCACTCCACGTTTTCCAATTCACGCCCACGCTTTGGCACGTAACGACAGTCATGTGCTTTGCGAATGTGTCTTGTCAGGCTTGATGTATGAACGAAGCGCTTACTACAGTAGGTGCAACACTTGGGCTTCTCATCATGTATCTCTTTGTGCCATTCTAGCTTTTTCTTTGAATGGAGTATTTCGCCGCAGTGACAAATGAAATCCTTTACCTTCTTCTTGATCTTCATGTGATGTCGGTTCTTATGTTGTATGAGGTTGCTGTACCTCCTAAATGTCTCATCGCAGAGCGGACACTTGATCGGTGCATTGCCCGTGTGAGAGTTTGTATGTTCTGCGAGCTTCTGCTTTGTTACAAATGCTTTGTCACAAATGGTACACTTGTGCAGCTTGATACCGCGATGTCGTTTTAAGTGTAATTCAAGGTTCTGACGTCTGTAGAAATATTTTCCACACTGCAAACATTCGAGCGGATGTGTCTGAAGGTGTGACTGGTATTCAGAAACACTAGTGAAGACTTCTTTACAAGTGGCACATACATTTTTCTTCTCTTTAGAGTTCTTGTGCGCCTTGTGTTCATGACTAGTCCGTAGCTTGGGAACTGCCAATACCCCAGTACCCGTGCTACAAGAATAGACGGCAGTTGATTCTAATTCAGGTTCATGTTTGAGCATTTCTGCTGTCTCCACTGTATCAACTGGAGCAGACACATTCTCCGGGAGCTGCTTTCCGTCTTCTGTCTCCATCTTTGTCTGTGTATCTTCTTCAAGGAACACTTCCATAACCTGTGGCTCTTCATGCACAATAGGACTGACAGCCACATCATTCAGATCCTTCCCTACTCTTACATTTACAGACTCACCGCTCAGCAGTTCCTGCTGCATACTACTAGATGCATCTTCCAAACTAACAGCCCCCTGCACATCCTCCACCAAACAAGGGCTCTTCTGGTCATCAGTCTCAATACATATGTCATTTGTTTGTGTTGCTACACCACTGTGAACTGTGCCAGTGCCACCAGTACTGCTGGGCATATCTGCATCTTCTTTGGGAACATCTGGTATGACAGGTTCTTCGATTACTTGCTGAATTGAGCATTGTACTATTTCTTTTGAAACAGAAAGGTTTCTTTGCTGACCTAATGACACTGATCTTGGTTTGTTTACAGTGTCTTGCTCATTGTGACTGGTACTCTGTTCCCCCACTGAAGAGAGCAGAAAGCCTCCTGAAGGTACAGAACAGGGAAGTGAGTTAGTACACAAAGAACTGGAAGAGGAATGTGGAAAAGAACTGAAGAAAGAATTACATTACCTGCATTCTGTAACTCTTGTGGGACATGGCCTGTTGGAAAACCATTGGCTGGATGTGGAAGAGTTGGAGGAACTGGAACAGAAGTGACATTGATTTGCGGCTGGGGAACATGATGTGTGGAATAGGATGGCACCACAGGGCGCATGAAAGGCTGCTGAAAAGATGAAGTCACTGAGCTCAGCAACTGAAACTGTTGCTGTTGTTGAACCAGTAAAGAGCTGTACACCATCTGCATAAAAGCAGCCTGATTACTAGGTGAATGATCAGCACCAGGTGCTGGCAAGATGGCAGGAAAGGAGACATACTGTGGGATAACAGTATTTGTGGCACAGCCATTACTGCTGAGGAGATGTTGGTATGTTATGGCTGTTGTAAAGTGACTGCTGCTAGGTGAGAAGCACTGAGAACTTGATATGAGTTCCTGATTGTCAGGTCCAGCAACTGATAACGTCTGATAGTCACTCTGGTTTTCGGTAGTGCCAGGTCTGTCTCCTGCAGAAATCCTGACCAATGCCACAATTACCTGATCCTTCGGATGAGTGTCAAGATGTTTTTTTAGCGTAACACCTTCCCGCATGTAGAGTGTACACACGGGACATGAAACGGGGCTCACGCCATTCACCATTGTGGCCTCCTTCACTTAGTTTTACAGTTTATGAAAAGAACTTTCTTAGTCACTTATATAATTACACTGACTGCTGAAAGCGTTCTGATATTCCATAACAATTATCCATGATGCTGTTCGATGTAACCTTGATACTCATCGGTGTTAAAACATTGGAATGTGTATCACTGTTAAAACACTGTTTAACAATAAACTCCACAGAAACTATCCATTAACTTGCAGGGAGTTCCAAATTAAATCTCGTAATCATTACACAACTGTCGTACGCACTGGTTTACCACACAATGAAGTCTTGAAAGTACGCAATGACAACTGCTCGCAACTTCTCTAAGCGTTATACGTCAAATGAGCAATTGTTCGTCGCGCCACTGTACGAGCTGTCGAGCGGGCCCCAGTTTGGGTGCTTTTGTGAAGTAACGAGCGAGCCGTTGTATGTGACATGGTCATGGTGTGCGATATACATACACATAGTTCGTAGCAGGACCCGTGGTGCGAGCTGGTAGTTATCTGAGAGGTAGAGTTAACTCGTCTATGTTTATATGTGTGAGTGTGTGCGTCGTAACATATCCGGGAAGAATGGACGATTGTTGTAAGGAATTGAGTTGGTCCGGTGAGTAAAGTTCTTAAATGTGAGCGTATATATTTAATTCCTGTTAACACAGAAAAGTTATTTGGCGTGGCGTGGTATCAGTGGAAGGCAATTCTGCATATAACCTCCCGGTTATCTTTAGCCTAATGGACACTGGTTCACTGGCTAAAGCCGCTGCCCAACACAAGTGGCGCTGCGATCGTATGGGCGTGTCATGACGTCACTATGTGTGTCGTCAGCTATTGCGTCACCAATTTTGCGTCATCATTTACATCACACGCACTTTTCTTGTTTACTGGTATACTTACTCCACTTCAGCCGAGGTTAGGCTTGGTTTTAAGTTATTCTTTTAATTCAAATCAATTTCTTATTTGCTTCATGAAACGTTCAGTTACATCTTTCGCTATGTGTATAATTCTAATGCATTTCCCTCGCACACCGTCTTCTTATTCCCTGATTCATTTTCTCCAATTCAGGTGAGGTTAGGTGGGATTTTAAGCTATTCCTAGAATTCATATTCATTTATTATCTCCTTCATTAAGCGATGGGTTACTTCTTAGGTTGTGTGTTATTACAATGCATTTTTTGGCCACTGCCGTCCTACGTAGTATGTGTCTTCTGCTTTCGCGCCATTTCAGTTACGTCACATACCCTACTATGTTTCAAGCTATTCCTGGACATACAATTTCGCTACAAATTACGTGTGGTTTTTGGCTATGTGTGCAATTAAAATGCGTTATTAACATACATTTACTTCCTTTGCGTTCTTTACGTTTTCAGTCTTATACATGCAATCCGTTTACCTTTCCCCCGCTCTTTTCTCCGGCCACCCATACGACACTTCCTGCACACAATTCATTCGAGCTTAAAACGTTGTCCAGTGCAGTTCCGCTTGGGTGAAGTTCAGTGCTGTGTCCTAAGTGCAAAAATTGTTGGAAAAATTAACGAAATCGTCCATAATTACGAGAAACGCCTGTAGGAGATGCCATTCATTCCGCGGGGTTCGTTCAGACGTCGGATGCTACGTCAAGACCATGGTCCAAACAGGGATTTTCTCACGTACCTTTTCTGCGTTAGTGGCCTTGCTATGCAGTTCCTAAATGACGTGGGCCTGCTTCGGAGTAAAGTGCAGTGCAACACTTGTGGTCAAGATATGACGTGTCCGCAGAACCCAGTCTTCCAGAAGGTTTTAGGTGGCGATGTCCCAGAAAGGTTGCTGGAGTCAAGTGCTCGGCGTCAAGGTCCATTAGGACCGGATCCTGGTTCCATCAGAGTAGGGTCACCTTCCGTGAAGATTTACTTGTCACTTACGGCATCGTGTGCCGCGAACCTACCCACCGTATCATGGAAGGATATTGCCTCAGTTCAAGTACCGTCGCTGATTGGGGCATGTTCTGCAGGGAAACCATGCTGGTTTGAATGGCGGGCTGCTCGGAAAAACTCGGCGGTCCTAACAAGATCGTCGAAGTTGACGAAAGCAAGTTCCGTCGGCAAAAGTACCATAGGGGACACCTTGTTAAGGGTGTTTCGTGGTGTAGAACGAGAGTCCGGCATAACATGTCCACCGTGCCAGCTACTTCTGCCGGCGACACGTGATCACACGAATGGGCATCTGCAGGTTAGTCTACACGCAACTGTATGACACACACACTACGTCACTAACCCGACCACTTTGCGTCATGGATATAATGCAGGTTCCGCTCCCCATTATATCCGTAACGACGGCCATCTTGGGTCCAGGAATCTAAAGTACATCCAATTACTCAATAGAAAATGAGGCTTTTCAAAAGCATTGCTTACTTGTGTGGAATAATTGCTGAATATCAAAATATGCATGTCATTACACTTTGATAGGAGCCATCCCGTTGTGTATTGAAATAATATAATTTATTCCAGTCATACACAACAATATGTATAGTGATCAGTAATAAAAATTAAGTGACAATATGGGATCGCATAGTTTGTGCACTCTCTCAATATTCCAGGACTGAGTTTTCATATTTGGTGTGATTATGGTCCTTTGAAACAAAACATGTCACCGAATTTTTATATTGATCACTATATATATTGTTGTGTTATTGACTGGAATAAATTATTATACTGTGTCATTGAGACGTTTGTAATACTACTGAGGATAGGCAAAGACTAGAGTGAAAATGGAAAACCATTAGAACTACTTGACAGTGAAAACTGTTCCTTAACAAGGCTGAATATGAAACGAAATACTTCCAACTGAAAAGTAAGATAAACTTCAGTGTGTTACATGTTAGAGAACTGCAGTGCTTTCATCTTCCCAAATAGTGGCCTCAGTTGTGAGTACAGTTTTTAGGCGCGCTCATAAAATTGTGAAAAGTGACTACTAGCCTCCTCATGTTTGTCTAGCTGTCCACCCACTTGGACCAACTTGGCTCCCACTGGCACTGAATTTTATGTCAACGAAATTCAAGTTTCATTAAAAGTCTGATGAACAGGTGTTACTTTACATGAAGTCCAGCATACATTTTTTATCATATCTGACACATTTTTTTTTAGAATGAGAAGTGTTTCAGGCAAAAGTTGTGGAGAAAATAAAAACACACATTTTATGTTCAATAACTTTATATATATATATATATATATATGCAGCTGTATATGAGATAGTGTGGAAAAATGTTGTAGAGTGGGACAGGCAACAAACGACAATATAGCACATGCATGCTGGATGCTGAAGACTACAAACACACTTGTGAAATGTGTAATACTTGTTGCTGTTCCTCTACAACAATTGTTATACAAATGCAACTTAATGTTACTTTACATTTGTAATCCAAAATTTGTGGCATAGAACTGGATATCTGAATGCTAATACAATCCAAAGCTTATGGCTGCTGTTCATATTACAAGTCTGTTGGCATTACCAGCAATTAACCAAGGGTTCAGCACCTACTTCACACACACTCATTAATCGCGTTAATAGAGTAGCCCCCCCTCTGTCATCTGGTCTGTATGGGGAGTGGGGTGGTCCGGATTACCTGGAAATTGGGACCACTGAGGGAAAACTCATTGGTATAGGTAACATAAAACAAGACAGGCATTGTATGTGTAACATGAAAATGAAGCATATTTGTATACCCAGTGTTGCCATGGGCAAGCAATTGGTGTTACATATTCTGTTTTTCTATAGCCATAATTATCCAGCAGGCAAAGTGGATGTATCTTATGATATTGTCATATATGGCCTGTCCAGCTGTATCATATTTTTCTACAGTGTCTAAGTTTTGTGAAAACGTTATTCATCATAAAATGTGTGTTTTGATTTTGTCTATAATTTTGGGTGAAATATTTCTTATTTTAAGAAGAAATCAGCCAGATCCTTTCATGAAGGTACATACATATTCATGTGAAGTACCTGTTATTAATGTCACATTTTAATGAGACTTGGACTTCCTCAACAGATTTTTAAAAAATGCTCACATTCCTGAAGTCCCTCCAGTGGAAGCCAAAAAGTTGTTCCAGACAGACTGACAGACATGTCAAAGCTGATAGTCTCTTTTGCGATTTTGTGAACACGTCTAAAAATCATCACTTGCTACATTAAAACTCCTTAAACCAAAAATACTGTATTTAAAAATATATGATGATGATGTGCTGTAATAATATTTCAGTGGGAAGTACTAGGCTATAGTTGGTCCGAAATTCACCAGACAACCTGGGGGTTATACAATGAAAGTGTTTTTTTAAGACCACCTGATTCATCATTGCACATCAAAGATGTTTGCCTGCCATTGCATACATCACATCACATTTAACTGTTAGAAGTATAATTGACATTTCCATTAAAAAAAACTGTCATGGGTAATAAATACAGAGTAATAATCCAAAACTTATTGTTACTCCATATTTGGTTTTTAAATTCTGTGGCCTTGCTTTCAAGACAGCTGCCATGGTGGAGACATTGGTAAATTAGCTTTAGAGAACTGGAGTCTAACCTTGCAAACATATTGTTTCCTGTGACCAGAATTGTGCAATTTGTGTGTAGCATGAGACCTAGAGTCAAGCTGTAAGACAAACTGGATATTGATCCTTAACCATGAACCTCAAACTGCTACATGCCATCTTTAATTCTCACCAGACCGCAGAACTCTTCCACGGGTAGAATAATGCAAATCTGATAATAAAGGAAGGGCGCAAAGCAGCGGGTGACAGTGGTATTGTCATAACCTCCTCATCCTGCAAACAGAACTTGGTGGCAAGCAGTGAGACAAACAGCAAGGAAATGGAGATTCTGCCTCTAGAATAAAGCACACTTAATTTAAAACTAAAAATCCTGAAACACAAAAACAGTTTTTGTGTAATATAATCCATCCCATTTTGCTGTGACATTAATATTGGCTTATCTGTTACCAACAAACATAAAAAAATTCTTAATGTCACCCATAAATGCTAAATGTTTAGGTCCTTAAGCATCATCATGCATGAAAGCACATGATTTAAAACTTAAGTAACTATGCATACAAGATTTAAAAGATAATAGGGTTACATACATTTTAAATCATTTATTTTAGTACCTGATGATGATTCTTAAAAGACCAAAACATGTAACATTTTTTAATGATATCATTAAAAGTTTATTGTGTTTGATGGATATATATTATGCCGATGTTAAAAATCATTGCTGATGGGAATTGATAGCCTATAATTTGAGTACACGCTGAGAATTATGATGATAATGCTGAGTGTTTTATTCTGCATTTGTCCTCCTTCCCAATGGTGGGGAAGTTTACCCACCAGGTCTGTATGGGAGCAATTGCCCACAGACATAGTGGTGCTGAGGATCTGCGATGTGCATGCCTGTATGTCCCACTTTGAGGATGTAACACACAATTTGTTCTATCATTTTTATAATAGTATGGATTTCATATGAAGATCCTTTCCCCACCCCTGCCAGCACAGATATTTGTGTGCTTTTGACTACTTTCAGTATAACCATTGCTACTTGTTGTTCATTATTTTTACTAAAACTACAATAAATATGGTACCCATCCTTTTTTTGTATTTTTGTTTCAAGGCAAATGCTTCCCCAAAAAAGAAGCTTCTCGGAATCAGCTGCCTTACTACCCGTACGTTTGGGGTGTTCATGGCAGTGGTCATGCAGATAGTAACATGGTGTAGTCTGGTGGGTCATTACTAACTTTCTGAAGGGGTTTTTTGTGGTGGCACAGCTGCCCAACTTAGGCCTAGGCTGCCTAATTTTTAAGGTTTCTGTAACAACCCAGTTGGACTCCTGTGAACAAGTGATCAGCTCTTCACTACCTACACAACACAAAACACACACAAGAGATGAACATCTACGCCCTCAGCAGGATTCGAACTCATTATAGCAGCAATCAAGCGGCCACAGACCTACACTTTAGACTGCGCGGCTACCAGTATCAGTTAGGTCATTAACTGATGTGTACAGTATTGATACCACCAGTTAAATGAGGCCAGGGACGCACAAGGACTATTAATAAAAGAAATGCTGAAAGCAGGACAGTGTCTCATCTCCTTTCAAAGTGGTACCAAACCAAGATGAATACTTGTTCATATTTTGTAGGTTTCTTTCCTATTTTCAAAGCTGCACATAATGCCAACCTTCAAGTCATGCCAGAAAATGAAGTCATCACTTAAGTAATACCTTGTGCTTTGGCTGATTTTACCCCCAACACATTTGCCCATTGAAACTCCCATTGTATTTGCCAGGAATCACATCTTGTCAATCATTACACCAGCAAACAGCTTTCTTTACCGCTTGAAACATGCCTGGAGGGCAGAATATCTGTAAGATTAAGCTGCCCCATTACATGCCAAGCAGCCACAGAGGGGAAGCAGACGTGCATCTCTACCAATACCCAACCCTGGCACTAGGAGGGGGTGGATGGTCAGTGCCACATGCTGGTTACTTTGCCCCCAGGAAAGAGACCCAGTCCTCATTGTACAGTAGAGTGGACTGGCTTCAGGAATGGTCTGGATGCGTCTGAAAAATCTTGCCCCACTGGGATTTGAGACTCTTAAGCCCATAGTGACTACATCAGTTGAGTAAGGCAGAGAATAAAAAAGTAACACACTTTGGGATTACATATTAAAATCAGTCACAATAAATATATACAAAGTATAATTTGTATTCCCACATAGTCCATATAATACCAGTCACATATATTCTCAAATTAAATAAAATCTGACTACACAAGACAATGCTCATTAATAGTAACGTGCAATGGTCACACTAACGTGAAGTAAAATGTAGGGATGTGGTGATAAAAATAGGAAACTACACGGGCGACACAGCACTTTTAAATAAATTACTGGGACATAGAAGTTGAAAAGATGCATACCGGCTAAATGAAAGGCCCTTACTACTATGGATATGTCAAATTTCCTGTCCATATGTTGTCGCTCGGTAAAAGATAGCAGGGTAAGAAAAGCCTCGACATTTGATATACTGATACAAACAAAATACATGCAATATTTGCAAGCTTACTCGTGTGTAACATATAAAAATGCCACCTACTGTGTCCATTTTGGTTTCACACTACAGACGTAACAGACAACACCCAAACATATTGAGCAGTTTACTCTGTACTCTTGTCAGTATTTACAGCAACCTTAACTGTTAAATTCATACAAGATATATGTTCCAGTCCAACACAACAATTTATTACACAAGATTATGCTCACGGTGACGTGTTTCGACTCTAATGAGTCATCATCTGGCCATCCAAAGAACTAATCCAAGGTATATCACATATTAGAGTGCATTTTGGGATCCCAAAAGCTTACAATGAGTACTGTAATATGTGATATATCTTGGATTAGTTCTTTGGATGGCCTGATGATGGCACATTAGAGTCGAAACATGTTGCCATGAGCATAATTTTGTGTAATAAATTGTTGCATTTGAAACATATATCTTGTATGAAGTAGGTAAACACATTGGGATGATTACTGTCATAATATTAACTGTAAAGCGCTGCGCCAAGTACTGCAGTAAATGTATTTTGTGATGTGACACCGTGTCATAGAGTGAGTGGTTCCGGATATTTCTGGACCGTCACCTCAATTCTCAGGGTCAGACAGTCCAACAGGAATTCTTGTTCGACTGACTGACCCTGAAGATGGAGGCACTACATTCCTTTGAAACTTCATCCAAGAACAGAGGGTAAAATGCTACAATACTTGAATCATCAGCAACGCTACTATGGAAACTTCAAATGTTGTGTGTCAGTGCAGTTTTTGCATGTGGCTGAATTATAGCACCCTGCAGCTAGTTGCTGGCCATACTTGCCCAATTAATGCAAGGTTTTAAAGTATATCCTACACTTTGTCAGATTACTTTCATATCCTGTTGTGGACTGGGTAAGACAATTACAACATTAAAACAAATTAACCGATAATATGACTGACTGAGCATTAAAATGGGTCCTCTATGGCAGTGTTTCTCAACTGCCGGACCGCGGCCCAGTACGGGGCCCAGGCATCAATTATACCAGGCCGCGAGAGGTTCTCCTGGAATTTGTCATTTTAGTTTTCTAAGCAATTTTCATGAATAAATGTTTTATAGTGGAAATATTCTGAGGAGAAAAATATTCGTGAATGTGTCGA